>OGWU01000925.1_pt1 | contig 18142 bp, 15 predicted proteins | sample 1576071 | NCBI WGS metagenome assembly OGWU01 (sample SAMEA3541582, study PRJEB24748) | human gut metagenome | biome: human gut; feature: human-associated habitat; material: faeces | place: China | collected 2012
ACCATTAAAGAGCTGGACAGCACCGCTGATTTGGACCGTGTGCAGGAAATCTATAGCGAGGTGCTTACCTTTGCGGCAGATCAAGCCGTACTGGTTCCGTTTACCTCTGCGCATCAGTATGCCGCCTTTAACAGCGACAAGATTGATTCGTTCAGCTTTGGCAGCGACCAGTTGTTCATTGAAATCGCCAATGTAAAGGCGAAATAACGGTAGTGAACACGAAGAATGTTCTGGAAGGGAGGTGTGCCAATGGCTTTGACACCAGCGATGGAGGATTATCTGGAGGCTATCTTAATGATAAAACAGCAGCACGGTTATGTTCGATGCGTAGATGTCGCAGAGCAGTTGGGGGTAAAAAAGCCTTCCGTAAGCCGGGCAGTCAAGGAACTCATAAAATCCGGCCATCTTGTTAAAAATGCTGACGGTACACTTTCCCTAACGGAACTAGGATTGCAGATTGCCGAACAGATTTACGAAAAGCACCTGTTTTTCACAAAGCAACTTATATTGGCTGGCGTGGATCCCGAAACCGCAGAGCAGGATGCTTGCGGCATTGAACACGCAGTTAGTTCAGAATCGTTTCAAAAATTAAAGAAAGCATTTGATGACGGTTAGGTGGTGGTGATATGGGAAATTAGCCGTGTTGGATTTAGAGGATTCTGGCAGACAAATAGGCAAAAAACTGCTTTCCCTGCTTTCCCCGAATCAAAAGAAGGAGTTGGCTCAATTTGTTCGTGACTATGAGGCTGGCGATATTCCGGCTGATCTTCCATATACAACGCACTTTCGAGGCCAGTATTTTACTCCATTACAGGTGGATCAGCCATTAACAGAAATCCGGGAAGGTGATTTATATTTCTGTTTAGAGCAACGCCTTGTGATGGTGCAAGGCAATGTGATTCCTCTGACAGTCAAAGAATTTGAAATCTTCTCCTTGCTTATCTTAAATCCAAAACGAGTATTCACCTATGAAATGCTCATGGATCTGGTATGGGAAGAAGATTATACTTACTATTCCCGAAAGGCGGTTAATAATCATGTAAGCAATTTACGGAGGAAATTAAAGATTGCTCCCGATCTGCCTAACTACATAAAGAGCGTCTATGGCATCGGCTATAAATTTGAAGAAAAATAGAAAGGTGAGGAAGTGTATAAACGCTGCCTCACCTTGTTTTATCTCCAATGTCTGAAATGCTTCTATGGGTAATTTCCCTCTTGACAGAACCCGCCTCTCGAGATAAAATATAACAGTGATATATAACAGCGTTATAAGGAGGCGAAGAAAATAGACGGCAATCTGACAACCTTAGAACGTATCCACCAGGCCGCAAAAGCAGAGTTTTTAGAAAAAGGGTACAAAGACGCTTCCTTGCGGAATATTGTGAAATCCGTGGGAATGACTACCGGAGCCTTTTATGGCTATTACAAAAGCAAAGAAGAATTGTTCGAGGCTTTGGTAGGCGAGCATTATGCGTACCTGCTTGGCTGTTTTCAAAAAGCGCAGAAGGAATTTGCCGATCTCCCCCACGAGCAGCAGCCGGAGGTTATGGGAGACATTTCCGGCGCTTGCATGTTTGATATGCTCCACTACGCTTATGAACATCTTGAGGAATGTAAGCTCATCCTCTGCTGCTCGGAAGGGACAAAATTTTCCGGCCTTATTGATGAAATGGTGGAAATTGAGGCAGCGGCAACCCATGCCTATCAAGAAGTCTTGCAGGAGCTTGGGCGGCCTTCTCCCCAGATTGACCCCGCGCTGGAGCATATCCTGATTACCGGCATGTTCCACACCTTTTTTGAATTGGTGATTCACGAGATGCCGCTTCAAAACGCAGAAAATTATGTGAAGGAAATGCGGGCTTTCTATACAGCCGGATGGATGAAAATTATGGGGCAGTAATGCCCTGTAATTTTTGCTCATAGGTTAGCGATAACTAACTTATACGGATATAAGAAGAACGCGCTTGTGTTCTCTTTATCATAGATGAAATAAAGAAAAGGAGGAATCTTCTTTGAAAAAACAATCCAATCTGTCACGCCTGCTACAGATTGCAGGCAACCACAAATACCTGACTTACGCTTCCTGGGTGCTTTCGGCCATCAGCGCCCTCATAGCGTTAGTGCCTTTCTACTATATCTGGCAGGTCATGCAGGAAGTGTTGGCAGTTGCGCCGGATTTCAGCCATGCGCAAAACCTGACCCGTAACGGCTGGATGGCGGTGCTGTTCGCAGTGATCGCGGTGTTGGTCTACATAGGCGCTCTGATGTGTTCCCACAAAGGGGCGTTCCGCATTGCCACCAACCTGCGCCTACAAACGATGGAGCATATTGTAAAGCTGCCGCTGGGGTTTGCAGAGCAATTCGGCAGCGGCAGGCTGCGCAAGATCGTCAATGAATCCAGCGCCGCCACCGAAACCTATCTGGCGCATCAGCTTCCCGACCGTGCCAATGCCATTGCGACGCCATGCGGCCTTTTGGTTCTGCTACTGGTGTTCGACTGGCGGCTGGGACTTTTGAGCCTTGTGCCGGTAGTGCTGGGCTTTCTGATTATGATGACGATGACCGGAAAGAAAATGCAGGAAAAAATGAAAGAATACCAAAACGCTCTCGATGATATGTCCAATGAAGCGGTAGAGTATGTACGGGGGATTCCCGTTGTAAAAACCTTCGGGCAGACCATATTCTCCTTCAAAAAATTCAAGGATTCCATTGATAGGTATAAGGTGTGGGTGATTGCCTATACCAAGCAGCTTCGAGCACCCATGATGTTCTATACGGCAGCCATCAACGGCGTCTTTGCCGCGCTGATTGCCGGTGCGCTGATTTTTACCCAAGGCGGCGTTACCAAGGATTTCCTGCTGGATCTCATGTTCTATATCATCATTACGCCCATTATCTCCGTTACCCTCACCCGCATCATGTTCCAGAGCGAAAACGCCATGATTGTAGACGATGCCTTGCAGAGAATCGACAGCGTATTGAATCTTAAGCCGCTTGCAGAACCAAAACAGCCGGAACACCCAGAGGACGCTTCGGTACAGCTTAACCATGTTCATTTCAGTTATGATGGAAAAAACGAGGTCATCAAGGATATTTCCCTTTCCATTCCCGCAGGGCAGACGGTAGCTTTTGTGGGACCTTCTGGCGGTGGCAAGACCACGCTTGCCAATCTGATCTGCCGGTTTTTTGACCCGCAAGGCGGGCAGGTGAAAATTGGTAGCGTGGATGTGAAGCACATCGCCAAAGAGGAACTAATGAATACAGTTTCTTTTGTATTCCAGAATAGCCGCCTAATCAAAGCCTCGATTTTGGAAAATGTGCGTATGGGCAAACCGGATGCTACCCGCGAAGAAATCATGGCTGCCCTCCACAATGCCCAGTGTGACGATATTCTGGAAAAGCTGCCCCAAGGCGCAGACACCGTGATAGGGACAAAAGGTGTGTACCTTTCCGGTGGCGAACAACAGCGGATTGCCATCGCCCGCGTGATGTTGAAAAATGCGCCTGTCGTAATTTTAGACGAGGCCACCGCCTTTGCCGACCCGGATAATGAATCCCGCGTACAGGCAGCCTTTTCCAAGCTGTCACAGGGGAAAACGGTGATTATGATCGCCCATCGTCTCTCTACCGTAGCTGGCGTAGACCAAATCTATGTCATTGAGGACGGGCAGATCACAGAGAGCGGCAAGAGCCGGGAGCTGCTGGAAAAAGGCGGCGTTTTCAGCCACATGTGGCAGGACTATCAAACTTCTGTTCAATGGAAAGTTGCAAAGGAGGTACAATAAAGTGATTAAAAGGCTTCAAAAGCGATATGCCCTTTCCGAGCAGGGGGCGAAAGATTTGGTGAAAGGCTGTCTGGCCTGCGTTCTTCAAAATCTTTCCTTTATGTTCCCGGTGGGCCTCTTGTATTTTTTAGTAGGCGATTTGATGAATGGCGGTGTTCCCGGCGAAAAAATTGCTTTTTACATCGTGGGCTGCGTGGTGTGCATTGGCTTGATCTTGCTTACCACTTACTTTCAATACAACGCTACCTACTTTGCCACTTATACAGAAAGCGGTGTGCGGAGGATTACGCTGGCTGAACGACTTCGGAAGATTCCGCTGTCCTTCTTTGGAAAAAAGGACTTAGCTGACCTTACCAGCACCATCATGGCCGACTGCACCTTTTTGGAGCAGAGTTTTTCTCACTTTATACCGGAACTGGCAGGATCAATCATCTCCACTGTCTTAATTTCCATTAGCCTTTTGGTGTTCGACTGGCGCATGGCATTAGCGGCGCTGTGGGTGTTGCCGGTTGCCTTTGCTATTGTAGGCTTCTCCGCAAAGGTGCAGGAACGGCTCAATCAGAAAGCGATGGATGTAAAGATGGCCTGCGCCGACGGGATTCAAGAGTGCATTGAAACTGTGCGCGACTTAAAAGCCAACAACGCCGAAGCAGAATACCTGAAAGGCTTGGAAAAGAAAATCCGCGCCGTGGAACATCGTTCCATTCTCAATGAGTTTGGGTTGGCGGCCTTTGTGGTATCCGCTTCACTCATATTAAAGCTGGGAATTGCCACCGTTGCGCTGGCAGGCTCGGTTCTGCTGATAGCAGGCAGTCTCGATGTGCTGACCTTCTTCCTGTTCCTGCTGGTGGTTTCCCGGCTCTATGATCCCTTGCAGGGTGCGCTGCAGAATCTGGCGGCGGTAATTTCCACCCGGACAAATATCGCCCGTATGAATGAAATCCTTGACCATCCCATTCAGCAGGGCAAAACCAGCCTTTCCAATCAGGGGTATGACATTACCTTTGACCATGTTGGGTTTGCCTACAACACCGGAGAAACAGTATTAAAGGATGTCAGCTTTACTGCCAAACAGGGGGAAGTGACCGCACTGGTGGGTCCCTCCGGCGGCGGTAAAACAACAGTGTCCCGTCTGGCAGCCCGGTTTTGGGATGTGAGCCGGGGAAAAATTACGGTAGGCGGTATGGATGTCTCAAAAGTGGATCCGGAAACGCTGCTTTCTCTTTATTCCATTGTGTTTCAGGATGTTACCCTGTTTGACAACACCATACTGGAAAATATCCGTATCGGTAACAAAGACGCCACAGATGAGGAGGTTCTGGCTGCGGCACGGCTTGCCAATGTGGATGAATTTGCCGAGAAGCTTCCTGATAAATGGAATACTAACATAGGCGAAAACGGTTGTGAGCTCTCCGGCGGAGAACGCCAGCGGATTTCCATTGCCCGTGCCTTCTTAAAGAACGCGCCGATCATCCTTCTTGACGAAGCTACAGCCTCTCTGGATGTGGAGAATGAAACGCTGATACAGACAGCTCTGTCACGGCTGATCAAAGACAAAACTGTTCTGGTGATCGCACACCGGATGCGCACGGTAGCCGGTGCGGATAAAATCGTCGTGCTTTCCGATGGTATGGTGGCGGAAGAGGGCGATCCGGATACCCTGCTCCAGCAAGTCTTTATCTATACCCGCATGGTAAAATTACAGACAGAAAGCCAGAACTGGACGCTGGCATAGTGTGATTTTCTGTTGCGGGCATAAACCAGATGTTAGGCAAATGCCGCACGCAAAACATTACTATTTTTGAGTGTGGCTTTGTCTATATCTGGAAACACTTTAGTACAGTATCTTGACAAAATGATGTATGGTATGGTAAAATCAATCAGTTAGAGTTAGCTAACTATTTTTATTTTATTTTGGTTAGCCGGTGCTAACCGCATGGGGATAGAAGAATGCTAAAAGTAACAATGAAAATCGATGGAATGTCCTGTGGAATGTGTGAGGCTCATATAAACGATGCGATCAGAAAAGTATTTTCTGTTAAGAAAGTGACTTCTTCTCACAGAAAAGGGATCACGGAACTGCTTATACAAGACGCCGTTGACACACAGTTACTGAAACATGCTGTGGAAGAATTCGGGTATAAGGTGTTGGATATTCGTTGTGAACCTTATGAAAGACAAGGGTTTTCCCTGTTTAAAAGAAAATAGATGAGGGTGAAAAGACATGCCTTTTGAATTATGGCAGGGGCTGCTGATTCCTTTTGCCGGGACGACGCTCGGCGCAGCCTGCGTCTTTTTTATGCGGAACAATTTGAGTGAACTGGTTCAGCGTGCGCTTACCGGCTTTGCGGCAGGGGTTATGGTGGCGGCTTCCATATGGAGTCTGCTGCTTCCTGCCATGGAACAGGCATCAGACATGGGGCAATGGTCCTTCTTCCCTGCTGTAGCTGGATTCTGGCTTGGTATTTTATTCTTACTGGGATTGGATCGGCTGATCCCGCATCTGCATCGTGGCAGCTCAGAGGCTGAAGGCGTCAAAAGCAGTCTTGGAAAAACAACTATGCTGACTCTGGCAGTAGCACTGCACAATATTCCGGAAGGGATGGCAGTGGGCGCAGTCTATGCCGGGTGGCTCTACGGGGACAGTGGGATCACGCTGGCGGGGGCGCTGGCTCTTTCTCTGGGTATCGCCATTCAGAACTTCCCTGAAGGCGCTATTATATCCATGCCCCTGAAAGCGGAGGGTTTCTCCAAATCCCGCTCATTTCTGTATGGAACGCTGTCCGGTGCGGTAGAACCGATAGGTGCGCTCCTGACCATCCTTCTGGCAGGAATTTTAGTCCCGGTACTGCCCTATGCTCTGAGCTTTGCCGCTGGTGCAATGATTTATGTGGTGGTAGAGGAATTGATTCCGGAGATGTCGGCCGGAAAGCACTCCAATGTGGGAACCATTCTGTTTGCAGTCGGTTTCACTTTGATGATGGTATTGGATGTGGCGTTGGGCTGATACAAAGCTGTTCGAAAAAGGAGGACACAGAATGTCACATTTAGGCGTTGTGGAGGACACACTTTTTGTCCCCATGCTGGGCAGGATTTATGCCAGCGAGCATTGCCCGCAGATCATATATGATAAAAAGGCTTTGGAATTAAAAGAAAAGCTGCCGTCCGACCTGCAGGAAAACGGCAGTCAGAGCCAGTATACCCTGCTGGCTTCAGCGGTGCGGTCTGCTAATATGGACCGTTTCATCCGGTCGTTTTTAAAGCGCAGACCGGACGGTGTGATTGTCCAGCTCGGCTGCGGTCTGGAGACGACCTATTACCGCTGCGATAACGGAAGGACCCGCTGGTATGCCGTTGATTTGCCACACGTCATTGACTACCGGAAGGAACTGCTCCCGCAGTCGGAGCGTGAGACCTATCTTGCTGGAGATGCTTTTACAGAGAATTGGATCAGACAAGTTCGCACGGATTTGCCCGACGCCCCTATCCTTGTTACAGCAGGCGGACTGTTTCACTATTTTGAGGAAGATAAGGTTATTTCCCTGTTTCGTATGCTCAGACAATTCGGAGAAATAGAAGTCGTCTTTGATACTGTGAATAAAAAAGGCATGGCTATGATGCAAAAGAAATACATGAAGCAGGTCGGCCACGCCGATGTGCAGATGTTCTTTTATGTGGATTCAGCAGTGAATTTAGCTGGAAAGATTGGCGGTGGACTTATGGATATGACAGAAGAGCCTTACTACCGTTATATTCCCAAAAACGGCTTAAAACTATCCACCAAGGTCAGTATGGCTGTTTCTGACCGGTTCTGTATGGTGAAGATGATTTGTTTGAATTTATAGTGTTTTCACTTTATACGAATACAATAGCGGAGGGAATTTTAATGTTGGAAAAAGAAAACTTAACGCCGTTTCAAATTCAGCTGCTGCTTTATTACCTGACGGCGGAACCGTCAAAGCGTACGGTAACGGATTCAGCCAGAAGCCTGAATGTGAGTAAATGGGTGGTCACTCGTACGCTGGATACGCTGGAAAAGCTGAATATTGTAGAACGTCTGGAGAATCGCAAAACGGTTTTGACGGTTCCGGGAGTTAAACTGGCAGAAAAGTATCAGAAACAGAGAAAGGTATTAGAAAAATATATGCAGTATCAGGATATCCCTCCTGCACAGATTAAGGAGAATGCCCTTCGAGCATTGGCAGCAAGGTTTTCTGATGAATTTATGGATCGGCTGGCTGAACAGGAAAGCCGGATGCATATCAAAGAAATATTTGCCGGACGCCGAGACTTCCATGGCGGGGATATTTGTAATTACCTCAGTGATGGCAGTTACTATTTTCCGTTCATTATTTACCGGGAACAAATCAAAAATCACAATAACCTTTCCATGGCAAACCGTGGTTTTGAAAATCCGTGTGAAGTCATCGTAAAGGATCATGAAGGACTTGTGTATCTGGCGGCAAAAACCGTATCCGCTCAGTCTATGTCCAGTAAAAATAAAATGGAAGGACGCATCCAGAAGCTGCAATACTTATATGACGGAGAATTCCGTGACGGCGGCATTGACGGGCGTTATGTATTTTTTCCGGTAACGGCACTGCGGTTTATCTCTATGGGAAAAGGCCGGGATACCCTGCTGCATGGAAGCGTATGCCTGAAAATGCAATGCAGTGTTGGGGATATGCATATGCCGGAGAGTACAGCTGTTTTCACCATGTTCATCCATTAAAACAGGCGGATTCAGAAGAAATGAAAAATTTTTTGGAGCAGTTTTGCAACAATGCTGGTTTATCAGTCATGATCGGGGTTTAGACGCTTTTTTAACCCTTCAACAGGCTGTTTGGAGCAGTTTTGCAACAGAAAATCCATTGACAACAAAATGGTAACTGGCTATACTGAATTTGCTTTAAGGAAAATGCGGATTATAAAAGCAGTATATTTTATCATTCGCAGCCCTGTTTGGTCTTTGAGACCGGACAGAAGAGTAACAGGAGAGCAGAGTCAAAAGCAATATGACAACAACGATCCCCCTCTTAAAAACTCCGAAAGGAGCAATTTTTTAGGGGATTAGTTAGCATAACCTAACTCAGACGGATAACCTTTTGCCTCTGCCCGTTTATATCAGGGAAACAAGCGTGTTAACTTGTTCTCCTGACCAGAACATCGCAAAAGGAGGATTGGTGCGCGATATTTTTTATTATGCCGTAGAAACGGCATTATTTTTCACCAAGCGGTTAGATTATGCTAACCGAAACATTGTTTTTATAAATGAATGGAGGTAGACACAATGACAACAACAAAACAGTCATGGTTTAAGCGAAGTTTGGCTGTGCTGCTGGCAATCATGATGGTCATGAGTTTGGGCGTGACTAAACTATGGCCAGTAATATTTTTACCGTAAAAAATCTTTCCTTTTCCTACGGAAAGCAGCAGGTGCTGAACGGATTGGACTTTTCTCTTCACGAGGGGAGAATTACCACATTGATCGGTGCAAACGGATGCGGAAAATCCACATTGTTTAACCTGATGACGAAAAACTTAAAGCCCGATCAGGGGGAAGTGTTTCTGAGAGAGGAAAATATCGCAAATTTGCGTTTAAAAGATTTTGCCAGAGAAGCGGCGATTGTCCATCAATACAATACGGCGCCGCCGGATCTTACGGTCGAAAAGCTTGTGAGCTACGGGCGAACTCCCTATCATACCATGGGGCTTTCATCGGATCCGCAAAAAGATGAAGAAAAAATACAGTGGGCGCTGGAGATCACCCATACAAGCAAGCACAAGGATAAACCGGTAACAGAGCTTTCCGGCGGACAGAAACAGCGGGTGTGGATTGCCATGGCGCTGGCACAGGACACCAAGGTACTGTTTCTCGATGAACCGACCACCTATCTGGATGTCCGTTATCAACTGCAGATTTTAAAACTCATTCAGAAGCTGAACCGGGAGTACGGTATTACCATCGTTATGGTTCTCCATGATATCAACCAGTCGCTGTATTACAGTGACGAAATTGTCGCCATGAAAGATGGCAGGATGATTGCTCACGGTTTACCGGAGGAAATCATTACAAAGGAACTTGTCCAAGAGGTATACGGCGTTGATCTGACCATTCAGTCGGTAGATGGAAAACCTTTTGTTATCCCGGTATAAGGGATAACCCTGAATACATGGAAAGGAGGCATAAGCCGTATGAAACAAAGAAAAACGGTGGAGGATTATCTGAAAGCCGTGTATTTGCTGCAAAAGCAAAACGGCTCCGTACGTGGTGCGGATATTGCAGCAGAGCTTCATGTGTCGCGTCCCACAGTTTCCGGTTCGCTGAAAGAGTTGGAAAAAGAAGGCTATCTTTTCTTAGACGGTGCGCGGGAAGTGCATCTGACAGATAAGGGGCAAACCGTTGCCAGAGAAACTTATGAGCGCCACCAGACCTTCCAGTCCCTTTTAGAAGACCTGGGCGTGGATGGGAAAACTGCGGCGGAGGATGCCTGCCAAATGGAACATGCCGTAAGTCCGAAAAGTTATGAGGCGCTGAGAAGGTGGACAAACAGAAAGAAGGCAAGCGGCTGTGAATAATGCAATGCAATCCCTTTTTTACGGTTTTACATCAGTGCTGCTTGTGATAGCGGTTGCCGCTCTGTGTACAGGCGTTAAGAAAGTGATGAAAAAAATAACAAAAGGCGGACGAAAATATGATGATCAATAAACGGCTCATCGGTACCGTTGCCGAGAGCAAAAAATACATAGCGGGAAATGTAATTCTACAGTGGTGCTCCCTTACGGCGAACATTGCCCTGATGCTCAGTATTTCCCGAATGCTTGCAGAGCTTTTCAGGGGTTCGGCCTCGGTGCAGCTTTTCACAGTGACGGGAATCGTTGTAATTTTGGCGTTGGCAGTCCGGTTTTTCTGCTCCATCGGGGCCGCCAAAATGGGGTACTTCTCCTCCAAAGCAGTCAAAAAGTCTTTGCGTGAGAAGATCTATCAAAAGCTTTTGCGGTTGGGAAGCTCCTACAACGAACAGGTGAAAACTTCGGAAGTGGTGCAGGTGGCGGTGGAAGGCGTCGATCAGCTGGAAACCTATTTCGGCGCGTATCTGCCGCAGTTTTTCTATGCCATGCTGGCGCCGCTCACACTGTTTATCGTACTGTGTTTTGTGAATGTCGCGGCGGCGGTAGTGCTGCTTATCTGCGTGCCGCTGATCCCTGTAGCCATTGCGGCGGTGCAGACCTGGGCCAAAAAACTGCTCTCTAAATACTGGGGACAGTATACGGAATTGGGCGACACTTTCCTTGAAAATTTGCAGGGGCTCACCACTCTCAAAATCTATCAGGCGGATGCGTTTAAACAGCAGGAAATGAACGAGCAGGCGGAAAAATTCCGAAAGATCACCATGAAGGTGCTGACCATGCAGTTAAACTCCATCACCATTATGGACCTGATCGCGTACGGCGGTGCGGCACTGGGCGTCATCATGGCGGTGACCCAGTACCAGAGCGGAGGAGTTTCTCTTGAGGGATGTCTGCTGATTATCCTGCTGGCGGCGGATTTCTTTATTCCCATGCGGCAGCTGGGTTCCTTTTTCCATATTGCCATGAACGGCATGGCGGCCAGCGACAAGATTTTCCGACTGCTGGATTTAGAAGAAACCAAGCCGGAAATCACCGAAAGCTTTCCTTCGGGACACACCATCCGCTGTTCCGGTCTCTCCTTCTCCTATGAGCCGGACCGGGAGATCCTCCATAGCGTTGATCTTACCTTCCCGCAGGGCAGCTTTACGGCGCTGGTGGGAGAAAGCGGCTGCGGTAAATCCACACTGGCTTCGATCCTGATGGGAAGAAACAAAGGATATACCGGAAGCGTTTCGGTGGGCGGCGTGCCCCTTTCCTCCATTCAGGAAGAAAGCCTTCTGCGAAACATCACCTATATCAGCCACCAAAGCTACCTGTTCAAGGGCACGGTGCGGGAGAACCTGCTTATGGGAAAACCCGGCGCTTCCGATGAAGAACTGTGGGCAGTGCTTTCCCGGGTAAACCTCGCAGAATTTTTAAAAGCGGAACAGGGGCTGGATACCCGGCTTTTGGAAAAAGCGTCCAATCTTTCGGGCGGGCAGTGCCAGCGGCTGGCGCTTGCAAGGGCGCTTTTGCATGACAGCCCTGTCTATATTTTTGATGAAGCCACCTCCAACATCGATGTGGAGAGCGAAAACGATATTATGCGTGAAATTCATGAACTGGCAAAAAGCAAAACGGTAATCCTCGTTTCCCACCGGCTTGCCAATGTAGTGGGCGCCGACCATATTTATGTGCTGGATCACGGAATCGTTGCGGAAAGCGGTTCACATGAGGAATTACTTGCCCACCACGGCCTGTATGAACGGCTGTGGAGTGCCCAGCAGACATTAGAGCAATTTGGAAAGGAGCGTGCAAGCGTATGAAAAAGCGAAGCGGATTTGCTGTGATGGCACGGCTGATCGGGCTGGTAAAACCTCTGAGCGGCTATATGTCACTGGCTGTTTTGATGGGGCTCGTCGGGCATTTGTGCGCCGCCTTTATCACCATTTTCGGCGGATACGGTGTGCTGGCAGCCCTTCGGTTTGAAGTACCTTTTACTCTGACAACGGTTTTTATTTCCGTTCTTGTCTTCGCCCTTCTCCGGGGATTTTTGCGGTATGCGGAGCAGGCGTGCAACCACTTTATCGCATTTAAATTACTGGAACTTTTGCGCGACCGGGTGTTCCGCGCACTGAGAAAGCTCTGCCCGGCAAAGCTGGAAGGCCGGGACAAGGGGGATCTGATCTCGGTGATCACCTCCGATATTGAACTGCTGGAGGTGTTTTATGCTCACACCATCTCACCGGCTGCCATCGCGCTGTTGTTTACCATTGTCATGTGCCTGTTCATCGGCTCGTTTCACTGGATCCTGGGCGTGATTGCGCTGGCGGCCTATCTGATCGTGGGAATCGTGATTCCAATTGTGATATCCAGATGCAGCGGGGATGACGGACTGCGTTTCCGCACCAGATCCGGTGAGCTTTCGGGCTTTGTGCTGGACAGCCTGCGGGGGCTTTCCGAAATCCTCCAGTATGGACAGGGAAAAAAGCGCCTTTCCAAAATGAATGAAAAGACGGATGAACTCTCCCGAGACGAAGAAAAGATGAAACGCACTGCCGGGCGAAATACAGCGGTTACCAATACGGTGGTGTTAACATTTGATCTTATCATGCTATTTGCTTCGGCCTTGCTGTACCAAAGCGGCGCAGTGGATTTTGACGGCGTTTTGATCCCTACGCTGGCGCTGTTTTCTTCCTTTGGTCCCGTGATTGCTCTGGCGGCGTTGGGCAGCACCCTGCAGAACACCTTTGCGGCAGGCAATCGAGTACTGGATATTCTGGACGAAACGCCGGTAGTAGAGGAAATCACCGGGAAACCGGAAATCACATTCTCCGGCGCAAAAGCGGAGCAGGTTTCCTTCTCTTACGGGAATGAAACCATTCTTTCGGATGTATCGGTGACAATTCCGGAAAATGCGGTAGTAGGAATTGTGGGCAGAAGCGGAAGCGGAAAATCCACCCTGTTAAAGCTTCTGATGCGGTTCTGGAAGGTGCAGGAAGGCAGCGTGGAGCTTTCTGGCCGATCGGTGGAAGAGATCAACACCAAAAATCTGCGCGATCTGGAGAGCTTTGTGACGCAGGAGACCCAGCTCTTCCACGACAGCATCAAAAACAACCTGCGGATCGCCAAGCTGACCGCCACCGACGAAGAGATTGAAACCGCCTGCAAAAAGGCCTCCGTTCACGATTTTATTATGACCCTTCCCAAAGGCTACGACACGCCGGTGGGCGAACTCGGCGATACTCTTTCCGGCGGCGAACGGCAACGTCTGGGGCTCGCACCTTGTATCGCCCGGGCCCAATGGATTACATCCCTTCTTTTATCGCCCGTAAACAGGGTAAGGAGGAGATCAAGTACGATATTCCCGTCATGGAACGCTACCTAAAAGATACGTACGGTATTACGGTCTATCAGGAGCAGGTCATGCTTCTATCCCGTTTGCTCGCTAACTTCACGCGTGGTGAGAGTGATGCCTTACGTAAGGCGATGGGTAAGAAGTTGATCGAGAAGATGAACCACTTGAAGTCTAAATTTATGGCTGGTGGTCAAGCCAACGGCTATAAAGAGGAAACTTTAAATAAGATCTGGTCCGACTGGGAGAAGTTCGCCTCATACGCATTCAATAAGAGTCACGCTACTTGTTACTCATGGGTGGCTTATCAGACCGCTTACTTGAAAGCGAACTTCCCGTCCGAGTATATGGCCGCCGTCTTGAGCCGAAGCTTATCCAATATCACGGATATCACGAAGTTCATGGATGAATGTAAAGCGATGGGTATTCAAGTATTGGGACCGGACGTGAACGAGTCTATCTTGAAGTTCAGCGTAGATAAGAACAAGAACATCCGCTTCGGGCTAGGCGCCGTGAAAGGCGTAGGTGAGTCAGCCGTACAAAATATCATAGAGGAACGCAAGAAGAACGGCCCGTACAAGAGTATCTTCGATTTCGTAGAACGGGTGAACTTGACCGCTTGCAATAAGAAAAACATAGAGTCCATGGCTTTGGCCGGAGCGTTCGATAACTTCGGTATCCAGCGTGAGCAGTTCTTCACCGACAGTGGAAAAGGGGAATTGTTCTTGGATACCTTGGTTCGCTATGGTAACAAATACCAGATGGATAAGAGCACGGCAGTCAACTCTTTATTCGGTGGAGACGCCTTGATCGCCATCGCTAAACCGGAGATCCCGCAATGCGAGCGTTGGAGCGATCTCGAACGCCTAAATAAAGAGAAGGAGTTGGTCGGTATTTACCTATCCGCCCACCCGTTGGATGAATACCGTATCATATTAAAGTATGTATGTAATACCGGCATGGTAGAACTTAACGAGCGGGAAACCTTACAAGGCCGGGAGGTTTTATTAGGTGGTATCGTCACCGGTTTCCGGGAAGGAATGACCAAGAACGGAAAGCCTTACGGAATCTTGAAGATCGAGGATTTCACGGGTAGTGGCGAGATCCCTCTTTTCGGACAGGATTATATCGAATACAGCAAGTATGGTAAAATAGGGATGTATCTCTTGATCACAGCCCGTGTAGAGCCTAGCCGCTGGGACCCCAATAAACTGGACTTCAAGATTGGTACCGTCAACCTTTTGCAAGACGAGAAAGACAAGCTGATCGAGAAAATCAGTATCACGGTCCCGATCCATGATTTGGACGAGCCGACTATCAATGAGCTTTCGGTATTGATCAAGAACAATCCGGGCCATAGCCTGTTATATTTTAAGGTTGTCGATGGGGAACATAATATTTCCCTAAATCTCTTCTCCCAAAATATCCGCTTAAACGTGACCCGTGAGCTGGTAGACTTTTTACAGGAGAACGAGAATATCGATTTTAAAATTAATGGTTAAAGTTGTACGACGCTGAAAGAATTTGTACTTTTGGCGTCATAACAATCATTAGATTATAATTCATAATTAAATAATACGTAATTCAAAATGGCACTACAAATTACAGACGCTAATTTCGAGGAGTTGGTTAACTCCGGAAAGCCCATGGTTCTTGACTTTTGGGCAGAGTGGTGTGGCCCTTGCCGCATGGTATCTCCTATCATTGATGAGTTGGCAACCGAATACGAAGGTCGTGTGACGATCGGTAAAATGAACGTTGACGAGAATGACGATGTAGTCGGACAATTCGGTATCCGCAACATCCCTACCGTTCTTTTCTTCAAAGACGGTAAGATGGTTGATAAAGTAGTAGGCGCTACGGCTAAGGATAAGTTCGTAGAAAAGATCGAGGCAATGCTTAAATAATTGAAAGTTGAGAATTGAGAATTGAAAGTCAAAGACCTTTATGGAGCTAATTCTCAATTCTCAACTCGCAATTGTAAAAACTGCATTTTATATGAAGCACGATTGGAAACCGGGAACCATGATCTATCCATTGCCAGCCGTAATGGTGAGTTGTGGGAATGAGCCTTCCGAGTACAATATAATAACAGTCGCATGGGTAGGTACGATTTGTACGAATCCGGCGATGTGTTATATATCCGTACGTCCGGAACGATTCTCTTATCCGATCTTGAAGAAGAATATGGAATTCGTCATCAACTTGACGAATCGTGAGCTGGCCTACGCCACGGATTGGTGCGGGGTAAACTCAGGGAAAGACCATCATAAATTCGAGGAGATGAAGCTCACTCCCGGAAAAGCGACCGTCGTTAACGCCCCTACGATAGACGAGTCTCCGCTTTGTATCGAATGCCGGGTAAAAGAGGTCATCGCTCTCGGAAGTCATGATATGTTTATCGCTGATGTCGTAAACGTACAGGCCGACGACCGATATCTAGACCCACAGACAGGGGCTTTTGATATGCAGAAAGCGGATCTTTTGGCTTACTCGCATGGTAAGTATTACGGGTTAGGTGAATTTGTCGGTAAATTCGGCTGGTCCGTGAAAAAGAAAAAATAACGGTATGAAAAAAGTCTACCTTATAGGAGCGTTGCTATCTTTCGGTCTGTTAGCAGAAGCCCAGAGCTTCATGCGTTTCGAGGACAAGGCATTCAACTTTGGAGCCAAAGTGGGATTCAACGCCACTTTCCCAGTCATAAACTCCCTTTCCATCAATGGGAAGGAAGCGGAGAATATAGACATCGAATATAAGGTAGGTTATCTGGCCGCGGTCTTTTGCCGGGTCAATATCGAACGGTTCCTCCTCCAGCCTAGTTTCTCATGGCATCGTTCTGAGGGAAATATCCGTTTTTCCATACCTCAAAGTTTGCCGGAAAATAATATGATGTCCAATACATCGGCAACTACCGACCTCTTGATGATGAAAACCAGTTCCTTAGAGGTTCCCATAATGGTAGGCTATAACCTAGTGAAGAAAGGGCCTTACGGACTTAGCCTTATGGTCGGCCCCAAATTAAAATACAACTATAAGATCGCCTATACGGTAGAGTCTTCCACCACGCACGTAGAATACGTGAATGACAACACCCCGTTCGGAGTCAATATCGCTACGGGCGTAGGGGTTAGCATCGGACGGCTATTCTTCGACTTTGTCTATGAGTTCGGATTGAATCAAGTGGAATCCGATTTCGAGAAAGTCAACAACCCGGTTCCCGAGATTAATTATGATATCAATATTGACAAGCGAACGAACGTGATGAGTATCTCACTCGGCGTACTCTTCTAAAAAGACATTTTACCCATTTTTCAAGTACTTGACCAAAACCTTATCGATCCGGGCGCCATCCATATCTACGATCTCAAACTCAAAGTCCAGCCACTTTAATTTCTCACCCGTCTTCGGTACACGCTCCAATATCTCTAGGATCAAGCCGCTCAAGGTATTATAATCATGCTCGGCATACAAATCCTCCATGTCGAAATATTCCAAGAAATCATAGAAAGAATATTGGCCGTCCACCAACCAAGTACCATCCTCACGTTGTATGATCTCGGACTCCTCTCCGACTTCCGGTACTTGCCCGATTAAGCCTTCCATAATATCCTTCAAGGTTACGATACCTTGAATGCCTCCAAACTCATCCGTAACGAGTCCATATTTCACGTGTGTCTGCTTGAAAGATTCCAATGCATTATATACGCTCTGGTTCTCGGGAACGAACTGTGCCGGGCGAAGTACTTGGTTGATCGAGAAATCCGGTTGGTCGATCCTTCCGAACAAATCTTTCAGATAAACGACTCCTACTATATTATCGAACTTCTCCGAAGCCACGGGATATATATTAAATAAGTTCTCCTCCACTTTCTCCCGAATCTTCTCCGTACTATCCGTCACATCCAGCCAAACCAGCTCGCTACGATGCGTCATGATAGAACCCACGTTACGGTCTCCCAGATTAAAGACCCGCTCTACGATGTCCTGCTCTACCTCTTGCACCTCGCCACCGTCAAAGCCCTCTTTCACGATCGCCTTGATTTCTTCCTCTGTTACCCTATTTTCCTCTTTCGTATCCACGCCCGTCATCTTCACAGCCAACGCCGTACTCTTTGAAAGTAGCCAAACAAAAGGAGAGGATATCAAGGAAAGAAAATTCATGGGTTTAGCAACTAACATAGAGACCTTCTCGGCACACCCCATGCCGATCCGCTTCGGTACCAACTCTCCGAATATAAGTGTAAGATACGTCACGATAATAACGATCGTCGTTTTAGCGATCCCCAACGCATACGGTTCTAGGGCCGGTATTTGCGCTATTATAACAGCGAAATTATGAGCTAACGCCTCGCCAGAGTACAAACCTGTCAAGATACCGATCAAAGTAAT
>OGWU01000931.1_pt1 | contig 18088 bp, 20 predicted proteins | sample 1576071 | NCBI WGS metagenome assembly OGWU01 (sample SAMEA3541582, study PRJEB24748) | human gut metagenome | biome: human gut; feature: human-associated habitat; material: faeces | place: China | collected 2012
TTGAACACCTGTTCCAGCCCGTATTCCGTCCCGCGTTCCATGCCGAAGTCGTCAATGACCGCAATCCCGTGTACATACTCATGGATGGCTGCCTCGGCGCCGTGATGGAGGAAGTAGAGCTGCCTCCCATGAAGGAGCTCCCGCCCCGTCCCGACTGGGCGCTCGGCAACTTCACCGACACCCCGCGTGAGCCTAAGCTCATCTCCTCCATCGCCGACGATGAGGTAGTGGAGCTCATGAACAAGCGCGCGGCAATGCTCCAGCAGGGCTGGGCTGTTAACGACGTGAAGTGGGAGGAGTATATGCTTGACGACGCGGAATATGTCTGCGTTGCCTACGGTACCAGCGCCCGCATCTGCAAGTACGCAATAAATGAGCTGCGCCGTGAGGGCATCAAGCTGGGCCTCATCCGCCCGATAACTCTGTATCCCTTCCCCAAAAAGGTGCTGCACGATTTGGACTACTCTCGGGTCAAGGCAATAATCGACGTCGAGATGGCTATCCCCTGCCAGATGATGGACGACATCGCCCAGCAGGTAATGGAGCGTGCGCCCATTCTGCAGTATGGCCACTCCGGCGGCATCACGCTCAAGAACGAGGAGACAACCGCCGCTATCAAGGCGCTGATAGGAGGTATGAATAAATGAGCGGGGAGATACTCAGGCCCTCGTGCCTCAACCCTATTCCCAATACGTTCTGCCCCGGCTGCCTGCACTCGATGGCCAACAAGCTCATTGGTCAGTGCATTGACGAACTGGGCCTCGCGAGCAAGACAATAGTGGTTGTTCCTGTCGGCTGCTCCACCATGGGCCTGCGCTTCTGGCACATGGACATGGTCAGCTGTGCGCACGGCCGCGCTCCTGCCGTGGCTACCGGCATAAAACGTACTCAGCCCGAGACTTTCGTTGTCGCGTATCAGGGCGACGGCGACCTTGCAAGCATAGGCCTCGCGGAAATCATGTGCGCCGCCAACAGGGGAGAACACTTCACGGTGGTTTTTGCCAATAACTCTACCTACGGCATGACAGGCGGTCAGCTCGCGCCGACTACTCTGGTCGGGCAGAAGTCTACCACTACCCCAAAGGGCCGCGATGCTCTGGTAGACGGTTATCCGACCAACATGTGCGAGATACTCAGCACCCTCAAGGCGCCCAGCTACATAGCACGCTGTGCCCTCAATAACCCGGCCAATATCCGGAAGGCAAAGGAATGCATAAAGACAGCGTTCCAGTATCAGCTGGACGGCAAGGCCTTCAGTTTCGTGGAACTGCTGACGAACTGCCCCACAAACTGGGGTATGGCTCCAATAGATACGCTGAAGTTCATGGAGGAGAACACTATCCAGGCATTCCCACTGGGAGTGTTCCGCGATGTTGAGAAGGGAGTGTGAGATAGATGAAAAACGCCATCATCTTCAGCGGCTCCGGCGGCCAGGGCGTCATGAGCATGGGCATGATGCTCGCCCAGAGTGCAGTTGAGAGCGGTCGCCACGCGGCCTATATGCCTAGCTACGGCCCCGAGCAGCGCGGCGGCAGCGCCAAGTGCACCGTCATCATTGACAAGGACGAGATAATCTCGCCCATGGCCGGGAAAGGAGGGGTCCTGGTGGCCATGAATAACATGGCCTACAACAAGTTTATCAACGAATTGGAACCCGGCGGCATACTTCTGTATGACAGTACGCTGGTAACGATGCCGATCGAGCGCAAGGACGTCACCGCAATAGGCGTTCCGGCTGATGCTATAGCGCTGGAGGTCGGCTCCCCGAAGGTTGCAAACGTCATCGTCATAGGCGCGCTGATAGCGCTCACCGGCATAGTATCAGCCGAGGAGTTCCAGCGCAGTCTGGACAAGAAGTTTGCGAAGAAGTCGGATACGGTCCGCGCTCTGAATGCCGAGGCTCTGCGCCGAGGCATGGCAGCGGCCCAAAAATGAATAAGGACGAGGCGGCTCTTATGGGCCGCCTCATTTTTTCGTTTTATGATGGTGGTAATAATATTCATTGAAAAAATACCGCGGAAAAGACGACTATTTCGGCCCGTCGGCTGTCTTATATTACAGAGCGGTTGCTCGTCACAATTGTGAAAGGGAAGAATCATTATATGGACAAATATGAATTTGCCCAACTGCTGCAGTCGAACAAGGAGAAATACTATCGCATCGCGTATTCCTACGTCAAAAACGAGCAGGATGCTCTGGACATAGTCGGAGAGGCGGCATACAAGGGCCTGCGCAGCCTCAAGTCGCTGAAAAAACCGGAGTATTTCCGGTCGTGGATGACGCGCATCGTAATAAATTGCGCGCTGGACCATCTGCGCACAAGCTCGCGCGTGTCTTTTATCGACGATGCCCTCCCGCCTGAATGGGAACCGCCGGACGAATCGTCGCTGACGCCGGAGGACTCGCTTGACCTGTACGCTGCGCTCGACGCGCTTGGGGAGAAGGACAGGACCTGCGTGATCCTGCACTATTTTGAGGGGTACGCATTTGAAAACATCTCTCGTATACTTGGCGAACCTGAATCCACAATTAAATCCCGTGTGTACAGGGCGCTCGGCAGAATGAGGATGTTTTTACAGAGAGGAGAACATTGAGCATGAACATCGGAAAGCAAAAATACGACAGCATCCCTATCCCAGAAGCGCTGGACGAGGTTATAGCCTGCTCCATCCGCCGCGCGGAGAGGTCAAAGCGCTTGCATGCGCTGAAGCGTTCGGCCGCCTGCGTAGCTGCGGTGTTCTGCGTGCTGTTTGCCAGTGCCAACATAATGCCGATATACACCTATGCGGCGAGAATACCGGTACTTGGAAGCATAGTGCAGGTGCTTCAGATAGGCAGCGGCGGCGAGGTGACCGACGGCGCGCACGGCGACGCAGAAAGCTACGGCGACAGCGTGCAGCTGAGCTTCGGCAGCGAAGCGGGGTCGCTCGATTATGTGCCGCATTACAGCGTGGCGCACTATTCAGCGCCCAACCGTGTGGTGATGACCTTCCGAGGCGTGAGGGGCATGGACTTCGACGAACTGCGCGAGAGCCTGCTCGCCAGTGAGGCCGTGAGCGATGCCTATCGGATGATGATACTTGATGATTCCGCCTTCGGCATAGTTATTGTGCTCAACGATGGATGGAGCTGCGAGGTGGCCGAGTACTCCGACCCGGGCGCGCTGATGATAAACTTCAGCGAAGCCGAGAGTGAGGATGCAGATGACGAGGTATACTATCTGCGCACGGAGGCCATGCCCTATACCGATGAGCTGGGTCTGCTCTGCGAGGAGTACCACAACGAGGGTGCGACTCAGCTCAAGACAGCGAGCGGTAACTATATTGTCACTGTGGGCCAGTATGAGACTGAGAGCGAAGCCCTTGAAGCGCTCGAGGAGCTCAACGAAACCCATGGAGATAAGGGGCTGTTTGTCGCCTCCAGTGCGGCAAATGAGCTTCCGGAGGATTGAACCCAATGAGAAAAAGCGCAGTCAAGCTGACCGCCGCCGCGCTTTGCGCGCTTTTGCTGAGCGGCTGTGGAGCGCCGGACGCGGAGGTCACCGCTCCGCAAACAACGCCCGCTCCGTCCGAGGAGGCGGATGCCGGACCAGAGTACAGCGTGCTGCCTGACATGAGCGCCTATCCCACCCGCATCGTTGTGGACGGTCTGCCCGCAGAAACGGGGGATAAGCCCATATACTCCGAAGGCGAGGCGCTGATGCCGCTGGATACCGTGCTTGAGCTCGCGGACTGCGGGGCAGAGGCCGGTGAGCTCAGTGAACAGAGCGTTGAGATAGACGGGGTGAAATACGTCAGCCCGGAGGTGCTGGAGAACGTTCCCGGCCTGAATTTCGCCTGGGACCCGGCCACCAACACCGCTATCATTGAAACGGACAAACCCTCCGGGAGAGTGTTCAGCTATGACCTGGGAGAGGCCGCGGTGAGCAACAGCTCGGGCAGGGAAGATACCGTATACCGCATACAGGGCGTAATGGGCGTGCCCGAGGGCGAGAACTGCCCGGTGGTCATCATCCTCCACGGCTCACACCCCATAGACCGCGCCTCCGAGAACCGTTACGACCTTGGCTTCGGCTATCTTGTTGATGAGCTTGCGGAGGCGGGGTACCTTGCGGTGTCGATGAACGTGGGCATTAACTTCTCCTTCGAGGACGGCGAGCCTTCGGGATGCGAGCGCAGCGTACAGGTAGTGCAGCAGCAGCTCGAACTGCTCATGGAGGCCAACGAGGGCGAGCAGGTTTTCAAGCGCGACCTGACTGGAAAGGCGGATTTCAGCAAGGTCATACTCATCGGGCACTCGCGCTCCGGAACTGACATATACACCATCGCAGAGAACCTGGAGGACTGCGGCATCGCCGGCCTGCTGTCACTGGCACCGGCGCTAGTGACTCCGCTGCCCGACGAACTGCCCGACGTGCCTGTGGGCATAATAATACCCCAGTACGACGGCGACGTAGCCTCGCTGGACGGCGCGACGGTGTTCGATGCCCTCGAAACCGACGGCGAGCGTACCGCACCGGCCGAACTCGTGTATCTCAAGGGCGGCAATCATGGCGGATTCAGTACGGCGCTCGTTCGCCCTGACCCATTTGCGGACGAGGATAGCATAGCCGCGACCATGGCGGCAGAGGAGCAGCAGAGCTTTCTGAGTCAATATGCGCTGGAGTTCATTGCCTCCGCCCTGGAAGGCGGTACGGTGTTCTCACAGACTGAGGAACTTTCGGACAGCTATGCGGACTGCGGTGTCATGGTGCAGGTCGATTCCCCGGGAAATGCGCTTTTTACAGCGTCCGACGAGAGCTGCGGGAACGTTGAGCCGGATGGTGCGGATACCGAATGCGTCAATGCCTGCTCCACGGTGGACAACACCGCCGGAAGCTTCCGCCTGCCGGGTTCCTTCCTGCAATACGACCTGCTGCGCATCAGCTGGAGCTCGGGGCCTGCTTCTGCGCGCATACCCGTGGATGCCGATCTGAGTGCGTACACCTGGCTCCAGCTAGATATCGCTCAGGACAGCTCAGACCCGCTCAACGGTGAAAGTGACCAGAGCCTGACCGTCACGCTGACGGACGGCGGCGGCCGCAGCGCGAGCGTGGACGTACCCGCCGGGACCCCGGCGCTGCAATGGCAGGCGGGTGAGCTCCTGGAGAGACCTGCCTGGGACAATCCTGAGAGCGTGGAGTACAGTTACAGTACCTTCACTCCGCTCGGAAGCCTGCGCCTCCCGCTGGACAGCTTCGGTGAAGTTGACCTTTCCGACATCGTGTCTGTTGAATTGAGCTTTTCCGGCCAGTGCGGCAGCATCATGCTCCGCGAGATACAGGCGGCCAGATAAAAATTTTTTCTGGGTTGAGCCTTTTTTGCGGCGCGATGCGTCTAATATATGCGTGCCTGAGCACGACAGCATAGGATTAGTTTAAGGAGAACAAAATCATGAAATCGAAAACTGCATTTATTGTTGCCGCACTTCTGTCAATCTCCCTGCTTGCAGCCTGCGGCACCGATACCCCCGACGCGAGCCAGCCTCCGGTGGAGCCTACGGACGAGCAGGAGCTTGTAGAGCCCAGCGTGGAGCCGACCGCGGATGAGAGCACCGTACCCGACGCCGGCGAGGAGGACGCCACCGCCGCCAACCTTGCCGAGTGCCTGAAGCTGCTCGGCATGGACGACGCCGCTGCCAAGGATATGCTCGGCGGCGGAACCGAGAATATGGCGGCCGACGGAGAGACCATGATAGGCCGCATATACAGCGTGGAGCTCTTCGGCGAGCAGACCGAGCCGAGCACGATGTATAGCGAAGACAAAGTGGTTGCCGTGTCCATTTATCTCGCCGGTGAGGACAGCGCTCCGTACAGCGAGCAGCTCAAGGCCATCTACGGCGAGCCCGACGAGACCAGCGACGGAGAAGCCTCCGAGTCCGGCAGCACCTGGGAGTGCTGGAACACCGAAGACGGCCAGATAAAGCTCATCCAGAGCTACGGCCTCTGCTCCCTCGAACTTGCCCCCGCGGCAAACTGAACGGAAAACGCAATTAAGAGTATTCCGGGTGTTGGAGTATCCAACACCCGGAATCGTTTTTTGCATGTTGCGGCCGTCAACACGCCGCAAGTCGAAACTATTTTCTATAAAAATCGGAGGAGTTGGTGAGGACCTGACAACCTGCTGTTGGATAAATGACCGTCTTCTTTGGCTTGCCGTCGTCAGTGAGCGCAAGGACTTCGCTCCAGGTTTTTACGTAGGTGGCGCCTGTGTCCTCGTCTATGAACCAGGGGTCACGCATGCCTTTTACCGTATGTTCTGCAAAGACAATGGCGTTTCCCATGCGTTGGTCTTTGGGATAACATCCAGCCCACATCAGCCCGCCGGGAGCGGAGTGTCCCCATTTGTCATAAAGGTAGTGTACGCAGGAGCCGAAGGGGGAGTTAGCTGATAAAATATATGTCCCACCGGGCTTGAGAGAGGCTATGGTCTCGGGCGTGTATGCGCAGCCGGCCTCCGCAGGTTTGAAGTAGCAGTTTGATAGCACAACATCACAGTCCGGAACAAACTGCGCAAGATAGTGACTACGCGCATCACGCTCAGCCTCAGCCCACTCTGCCTCAACGTCACCGGCGTACAGTGCGCAGACTTGGGCGTATCCGTTTAGTACAGCATCTATCTTGAAGTCCAGCCCCATCATGCGGGCAGCTTCGACTGCGTCATTTCGCATAACAGTGTCCGGATTGCCCATGTTGAATTCGGATGGAGTTGTTCGGCTGTGATTTGCTATTATGCTTCGCATTGATGACACACCTGGAAGTATGCACTTAGCCCCGCCTGAAAAACCGAAGAAGCTGTGAGCCATTATGGTGCCTATGCCGATTTTATACTCAGCGGACATGACGTCGGAATTGATTTCAACAGGGACATTGTGACTGGTGTTTCCAAGAAAAACGTGGTTGAAAAATGGGTTGTGATTGTGTATCTCGAACTCGTCTACTATATCCTCTCCGAGCTTTCTGACAAAGTGCTCACGGTACATGCAAGCGTGCGTGCCGAGAGCGGCAATGAACCAGATATTCTGTTTCGGCACACCGGCAGCGAGAAGTTCAGCTACAACAGCCTTGGCAATGTGCTCACAGGGAGTGGGACGTGTGATGTCGTCAAAAATGATGACGGCACTCTTTTTTCCGCAAGCCCCTTCATGGATAGGCTTGGTTCCTATGGCGCAGCGTACTCTCTCCGCAATGGCATCTGCGCTTAGTCCGGGTCGGTGAAAACCTGCAATTTCGGAAATGTGAACATCCCAGCTGTCTGGAATTGATATAGGTATTGGTCTGTCTCCATACAGATTGTTGGATGGAAGCTGATATATCATGATAGATTCCTCCTGTACTTTTTGCCGCAAACAACAATTGCCGGCCTTGGACAGGGCCGGCTGCGGCGATATGACGGAGACACATCATTAGTATCATAATTTGTAAGCAGTTGTCAAGGGAAAAGCGTGATAATTTAGCAAAATAAATAGTTAAAAGATTAACACCGAACATTGACGTAAACAGATTGACAAATGAGGATGCTTGGTATATGATTTACAAAAAGAAGCGCGAAAAGATAGAGATTTAACAACAAAGTGCATATGTAATTGAAACGCAATATGCGTTTTTTAATTTGTGACACATTGTCAGACAAAATGACATACAGACATCAAATGGAGCAAAGGTGGGATGCAGTTTCAGGCGTTGCTGGCGGACATATGACGGTGACAAACAAAACGGTTTGAAAGGGGAAAAACATGAAAAACAGCAGAGCCAAGTACTTTCTTGCAATAATTTCTCTGGGGCTTGTATACGGAACGATGTTTAACCTTCCGTACATGAAGTACATATTCTACGACGCGATGATAGAGGGAATGAACTGCACCAATGCCCAGCTGGGGCTTCTGGTTACCGTATACACAGCGATAAGCTGCATCGGTCTGCTGCCCGGAGGATGGATAGCGGACCGATACCAGACCAAGGGAATCATTGTTGTGTCAGCTGTGGTGCAGGGTCTCATAAGCATTTTCTTCGTGTTCACCATGCACAGCTATGTATGCGCCATGATAACATGGATAGTTTCCGGCTTCGCGGGTGTTACCGCTTTCTGGGCGGCTATACTCAAGGCCGTATCCATGGTGGGATCAAAGGACGAGCAGGGTCGCACATACGGATATTATGAGGCATTCTGTGGAGTGTCCGCAACGATAACTAACGCCGTTGCGCTGGCTGTTTTCGCGGGTTTTGATGATTCGGTGACGGCGCTCAAGTGGGCGGTCGCCGTAATGGGCGTTATGAGTCTGGTGGGCGCATTACTTGTGCAGGTGTTCTTTGATCAGAAGACCACTGAGGTACACTATGCTGAGGCGGCCCATAAGAAGGTGGACATAAAGACCACGCTCAAGGTCTTTACCATGCCTAAATTCTATCTCTCCTGTCTGATAGTCTTCTGCGCCTACGGCCTTTACACCTGTCAGTCATTCATAACGCCGTATTTCACCAGTGTGCTGGGCGCGTCGGTGACTTTTGCCGGATTCCTGTCCATCCTAAAGCAGTATGCACTCAAATTTGTAGGCGGACCCATTGGCGGTATAGTGGCAGATAAGCTTGGAGCAGTTTCTAAACTTCAGATAGTTGTTTTCGTGCTCATGTTCGGTATCATCATGTACATTGCCAACGTTTCCGGCGGTGCTGAGCTCATAACTGCGCTGACCGTGCTGACACTGGTGTTGGCAACGCTTTGCTTCATGTCCAGAGGCACGATGTGGGCGACCATCGACGAGGCCGGCGTACCAAAGGAGATATCCGGTACCGCGATAGCTGTGGCTTCAATCATCGGTTTCAACATGCCCGACCTCATTTTGCCCACGCTTATAGGAAACTGGCTTGACAAGTACGGCAACGCGGCCTACGGGCGGGTGTTTACACTTCTCGGTGCCATGTGTGTTATCGGCGTTGCAGCGTCTGTGACGCTGCTCGTGAGCAACAGGATCAGCGCGAAAAAGGCGGCTTGAAATGTGCAAAAGCAAAGGAGGACAAAGCTGAAATGATTATCTTGAAACAGGAAAACTGTAAAGGCTGCGGCTTGTGCGTCAGCGTTTGCAAAAAGGATGCTATCAAATTGGGAGATGCAATGAACAAAAATGGATACTTTTACGCAGTTGCGGACCAGGACAAGTGTATAGCCTGCGGTATGTGTTACAGGATGTGTCCCGACTGCTGCATAGAACTTACCGACTGAGGGGGTGTGAACATGGAAAAGGTACTTATGAAAGGCAACGAGGCGCTGGCTGAGGCCGCTATACGCGCCGGCTGCCGTTTTTACAGCGGTTATCCCATAACTCCGCAGACCGAAATACTCGAATATATGGCATGGCGCATGCCTGAAGCCGGCGGAACATTTGTACAGACCGAATCTGAACTCGCCGGAATCAACATGCTCTATGGTGGCAGTGCCGCAGGCGTACGAGCCATGACCAGTTCCTCCGGACCGGGCTTTGCGCTGCTTCAGGAGGGTATATCATACCTGTGCGCAGCCGATCTGCCGGCCGTACTGGTGAATGTCATGCGTATAGGTAACGGCCTAGGCGATATCGCCCAGGGTCAGGGCGATTATTGGGCGCTCACCCGTGGCGGCGGAAACGGTGACTACCGCACCATAGTTCTCGCCCCAAACTCTGTGCAGGAAGGCATGGACCTCGTTGCCGAAGCCTTTGAGCTTTCGGAGAAATATCTCCACCCGGTCATAATAGGATCTGACGCCGCGATAGGCCAGATGATGGAGGAAGTGGAGCTGCCTGAGATGCGCGAGCACGATATCAACGCCTACGACTGGTCTGTGAAGGGCACACGAAAAGGGGACAAGCACAAGGTAGTCAGCAACGTCTGCTTCTACGGGCACAAGGATTATGAGAATTACCTGTGGAACAAGTATAAGGAGATCGAGGAGAACGAGCAGCGCTGGGAAAGCGTGGCAGTTGAGGACGCCGAGATCGTCACAGTGGCCTTCGGTATCAGCTCCCGCATCTGCAAGGAGGCGGTGAAGCTCGCGCGTGCTGCCGGCATAAAGCTTGGCCTCATCAGGCCCATAACGCTTTGGCCTTTCCCTGAGAAGGCGTTCAGAGAGCTTGGGCCCGACGTAAAGGCGCTAATAAGTGTTGAGATGAACATACTTGGGCAGATGGTGGAAGACATAAGGACGGCTACGCAGTTCAAATATCCTGTTGAGTCCTATAGAACGTTCTTTGATGTGCCAGATTCAGAGCGGATAGTAGAGATGGCAAAAGAAATTCTTGGCGGTAAGGAGGCGGCGAAATGAGGCTGAAAGCACCTGAAAGCGTAATAAATCCCGGCGGCTCTTTCTGCCCGGGCTGCTCGCACGGCGTGTCCGACAGGATGATAGCCGAGGCTGTAGAGGCGTTGGGTATGCAGGAGAACTTCATTGCAACGGTGGATGTGGCCTGCGGCGCCTGGAGTATGGACAACTGGAATTTCGACACAGTTATGTGCGCCCATGGCAGACCCATGGTAGTGGCAGCAGGCGTGAAGCGTGCGAGGCCGGACAAGCTTGTGGCCGCCTATCTGGGAGACGGTGCTGCATATTCTATCGGTACCGCTGAGACCGTTCACTGCGCACTGCGCAATGAGAACATAGTTGCCATAGTGCTCAACAATGGCGTGTTCGGCATGACCGGCGGACAGATGGCACCTACTACCCTGCCAGGGCAAAAGACCGTTTCCTGCCCGTCCGGACGCGACGTACACAAGCAGGGCGGCCTGTTTGACGTAACAAAGGTACTCGGCGGCATGGACATTGCCTATCTTGCCCGCGCCGCACTTGACAGTCCCGCGCATATCATGCAAGCGGAGAAGTACATAAAAAAGGCTTTTGAAAAGCAGCTGCGGGGCGAGGGCTTCTGCCTAATCGAGCTTTTGGGTATTTGCCCAACGAACTGGGGCCTGACTCCGGCTAAGGCCTGTGAGCGTGTACGTACCGAGTCGTTGAAGTACTACGAGCTCGGAGAATTTGTGGACAGGAAGGAGGGCTGAGCGATGACAGAAATGATATGTGCCGGCTTTGGCGGACAGGGTGTGCTCGTCGCTGGAAATATCCTGGCCTTTGCAGGCATGCTGAGTGGTCAGAAGGTCACCTGGTATCCCTCATACGGATCTGAGATGCGCGGCGGCACGGCGAACTGCAATGTAAAGATAAGCGAGGAGGAGATTGCCAGCCCCTACGCAAAGCACCCGGACATAGTGATATGCATGAATGAGGTCTCCATCGACAAGTTTGAAAAGACGATAAAGCCCGGAGGCTGGCTCATTGTTAATAGCTCCCTGTGCAGTGTGGATCGCGGTTTCAGGGAAGACATACATGTCGTGAAAGTTCCTGCGAATGAGATAGCCAACGCCCACAAGAACCCGCGCGGCACCAACATAGTCATGCTTGGCGCGGCTGTCCAGGCCTCCGGATTGTTCGAACTCGATTACTTTATTAAGGCAATAGACGAGTTCTTCGCGCGTAAGGGCAAGACTAATCCCCAGAATGCCCTGTGCTGCCGCGAAGGCGCTGCCTGCGCGAAGTAAGACGCGGGTTTTCGGAGGGTGATATATGTGGATGCAGTAGATATTGGCTTTATAATCGTATATCTGGCCGCTATGCTACTTATCGGCCTGTATTCAAACAAAAAGCACAAGGGAGTGGAAAACTACTATGTGGCCGGCCGCAGGTCAAGCTCAGTCACGATAATGTGTCTCTGGCTTTCCTGTTGGATAGGTGGGGCGTCGGTCATAGGTACTTCCACAAAGGGCTATGAACTTGGAGTGACGGCTGTGTGGTATGTCGGCACCCTGGCCATAGGCTGCCTGTCGTTTTCGCTGCTTTTTTCCGAGAAGGTCAAGAAGATCGGAGACAAGCTGCATCATCTCACATATCCCGAGTTCATCGAGAGCCGCTATGATCCGCGTGCCCGCGCTGTGGCTACGGTATGCACGCTGCTGGGCATGATAGGCGTAACGGCAGCACAGCTGGTTGCTGCGGGAGAAATACTAAACACATTGACAGGATGGGGACTCGGCGTAAGCTTCGCAGCAGCGTCAGTGGTACTGGTACTGTACACCGCTCTGGGAGGATATATGGCGGTCGTATTCACCGACTGGGTCCAGGTGGCCCTGCTTTTGGCAGGCGTGGTGCTGGGCGTACCCTTTGCCGCCAAAGCTATGGGCGGGCTGGATGCGGTGTCCGTGCTGCCTGAAAGCTACTTCGACATCGGAGCCTGGGGCTGGCCAACCATAATCGCATTCTGCCTTTCCACTGTGATGTCGTTCTATACCACTATGGACAGCTACACGCGCTGCATGTCGGCCAAGACCCCGGCTGCCGCAAAAAAGGGAGGACTCCTGGCGGCTGTGGTCATACTACCCATCGCGCTTTGCGCCACCTATGAGGGTATGGCCGCAAAGGTGATAATGCCGGAGCTTCCTCAGGGCATGAACGCTATGACTGGTCTCATCCTTAATACTTTCCCCGTTGGAATAAAGGGGCTTGTGATAGTCGGAATTCTTGCGGCAATAATGTCCTCGGCAGATATTGCGATAATAACGGGCTCGGCCAACATAACCCGGGACATCTACCAACGCTATATAGACAAAAACGTCAGCGAAAAAACCACTATGCGGCTGGGATTCGCGAGCTCACTGCTCATAGGGCTTGTTGCGGCGCTTCTGGCGTGGTATGAGCAGGATATCATGAATGTGTTGCTCATCACTTTTACCATCCTGTCCGCCGGACTGTTCGTGCCAACGGTAATGGGCTTTGTCTGGAAAAGAGGGAGCTCAGACGCGGCATTTTACAGCATGCTGGTTTCCACGGTTGTAGTCATCATCTGGAGCATCGGTTCGGCTGCAGGTTGGGGAAGCATCTTTGCCATCGATGCACTTTGGCCTGGACTTGCTGTATCCGTGGCGCTGTATTTCCCCATTTCGATCTTCGGAAGACAGAGCAGGGAGGAGTCAGAGAAGATCGCGGCCTTTCTCAACCTGGACAAAGAATAAAGAATCCGCAGCCGGTGCACCGGCTGCGGATGGCGGGAATACGTGTTTCAATCATATCCAAGGTCTGAGCGGAAGGTTTCCCCGGGATTTTCGGAATAAAAGTATTTTCCTTGAAGCTCCAAATCCTCGTCCGTGAAGTTGAAGTGGACAAAAAGCTCCTTGGCTGCGGCTGCAAAATCGCGGTTTTTGATGGCCTCATATATGGCCGTGTGCATCTTTACCGAGTCGTCAAGCTGACCTCTCTCCTCCACTACTTGGTGGGAATAGGATACGTCCTTGGCAAAGATAAAAAGGTGCGCATTAAGTAGAAAGTCGTAAAGCGGATTGCGTGCTAGGGAAATGAGAACGGCATGGAAGTTCTGGTCGCACAGCTTGCGCGATTCCAAGTCGGGTGCGTCAATATAATCCCGGAGTGCTGCGCCCAGGGTCTCAATCTCCTCGTCGGTGCGTCTGTCTATTATCGTACGGATGGCGCCAAGTTCCAGGGCCACACGCATGTCGATGAGGTCCTGTATGGAGCAGCCGTTGAGCATAAAGTATATGGAGAGACTATCGGTCATGCTGCGGTTTATGTTGTTGGCGATGAAGCTGCCGCCGCCCTTACGGGACTCAACGATTCCCAGAACCTCGAGTGACTTGAGAGCCTCTCTCACCGAGGAGCGGCTGACATTGAATTCCTGTGCCATATCCAGCTCATTCGGCAGCCTGTCGCCAACCTTGAGCTGACCGCATATGATTGCGTCTTTTATCTGCTTTATTATCTGCTGATAGTTTTTGCTGTTAGAGATGGATGTAAACACTTTTTCAACTTCCTTGCAAATATCTGCCGGGATGTGCCGGACTGGTTATTATTTTATCATAAAGCCGGCGCTTAAGCAACATTAAATGGCGAAATAATTCGTAATGTCGTTGTTTTTTTAAAAAAATCAACTTTTAGAGGTGATAATCATTGACTGATGCAGTCAGACTGCCGCTGGAAGGAATTAAGGTTGTGGAGCTGGCGACGGTTGTTGCAGCGCCGACTGTGGGAAGAATGTTAAGCGCTTACGGTGCCGAGGTTATAAAGGTGGAGAGCCCCAGGGGAGACGAGCTCCGCGGCGTGGGCGATTTTGAACGTGTGATATGTGAGGACGAGCGCAACCCGCTTTTTACCATACAGAATAGCGGAAAGCTTCTCACATCCATTGATTTGAAGTCGCCTGAAGGTAAGGAAGCATTCATGCGCCTGCTGGAAAGAGCGGATGTGCTGGTTACAAATGTTCGTTCAGCGGGATTAAAGAGGTTGGGACTGGACTACGAGTCGATACATGAAAAATTGCCGAGGCTCATATACGCTCATCTGTCAGGCTTTGGCCCTAAGGGGCCGGACGCGACAAATCCGGGCTTCGACAGCACAGCTTTCTGGCTGCGCTCCGGGCCTATGGCAGACTGGCAAGTACCGGGTTCGTTTCCCTTTGTACCGACCTATGCGTTCGGCGACATGGCCACGAGTTCAGTGCTGCTTTCCGGTGTGCTTATGGCACTGCTGGGACGAGAGCGAACTGGGACTGGTACGCTTGTGAATACCTCGCTCTTTGCAAGCGGCATATGGTGCAACTCCATAGCTGTGGTTTCGCATCAGCCGCAATTCGGAGGCGAGCGGCCCGTTGACCCTATCAGGCCGCCCGACCCGTTTTCTCAAACTTACTTGTGCGCCGACGGACGCTGGATAGGCGTCTACGACAACGATTATAAGCGTGAAATACCCAAATTTGCCAAGCTGTTCGGTATTCCCGAACTTGAAAACGACCCGCGTTGCGCTACTCTTGAGGATCTCGCTGATTCAGGTGCGATCGTAGAGATAACAGAAAAGCTCAACAACATTTTCCTTGGCAAAACCAGTTGGGAATGGAGGGAATTTCTGCTTGAAAACAACGTTTCCTGTGAGGTCATGCGCACGATCAGGGACGTGAGCACGGACGAACAGGCACTTGTAAACGGCTATGTCCAGAAGGTAGGCTTTGGAGGGGGACTTGAGGTCATGATGCCGCGTCCGCCGGTGCACTTTTCCGAATACGGTATCCGCGAATATGCCCCGGCTGGCAGACTGGGAAAGGATACAGATGCAGTACTGAAATCCGTGGGTTACACGGACGATGAGCTTTCCGAAATGCGCATGAAAAACGCGATAATATGAAAGACAGGGAGTGCAGAATATGAAAGTAGTATTTGCAGAGGCCCCAAGCACCTGCACCAGAGATATGAGCATAGAGAGATCCGTGTTCCCTGAGGGGACTGAGTTCGGCATTGCAGTTTACGACGAGCACAGTGAGGATAACGACAAGTTTTATAAGGACATAGCAGATGCGGACATAATTATCAATGGTTATATCTACTTCGGCCGCAAGGAGCTTGATGCACTTGAAAAATGCCGTGTAATCTCCTTCCAATCCACAGGCTTTAACGAAGTGGATATAGACTACGCTACGGAGAAAGGCATAGCCGTAGTGTCTATCGAGGACTACTGCACCCAGGAGACGGCGGAAAATGCCATAGCCCTGATGCTTATGCTGCAACGTGGACTGCGTATCTACGACCGCAGTGTACAGAAGGATAGAGAGTGGGTATACGACAAGGCTCCTGGACTCAAGCGTATAGAGGGTCAGGTGATGGGCATCGTCGGTCTGGGGCGCATTGGTCGCTCCGTTGCAAAAAAGGCACACGGGCTGGATATGGAGGTCATAGCCTATGATCCTTATATTCCCAAGGAGCTTGCGGACAGCGTAGGAGCGAGACTGGTAGACATAGACGAGCTGCTGGCCGAGTCGGATGTTATTTCCGTTCATATGAATCTGACGGACGACAATGTGCACTTCTTCAACAAGGAGAAATTCGCCAAGTGCAAAAAGCAGCCGATAATCATCAACGAGGGCCGCGGCGCAATGATAAGTGAAGAGGACCTTGCCTGGGCTCTTGATAACGGACTCATAAAGGCTGCCGGTTTGGACATGCTCGAGTCTGAGTTCCCCGACCTCAACGACTGCCCGCTCGTCGGACGCGACAACGTGATAATTACACCACACAGCGGATTTTTCTCAGATACTTCCATGTATTTACTGTGCAAATGTTCGGCGGATAACGCGCTGTATTATTTTAACCGTGACTTCGACAAGGTACATATCCTGAGAAACAACGTATACAACTGATAGAACACAAAGAGGACCACCCCTATACGGGTGGCCCTCTTTCTATTTTTCGCGGCTCAGGAGATAAGCGCCAGGGCGCGGGGATAGTCGCTTTTTCTCACATAAATGTAGTAGGTGAAGCATGCGCCGTCGGCGAAGTCGGAATAGCGGGAGTTCCCGCTTGTCAGGTTCATGCCCATTCGGGCGTGCACGCCGCCGACAAGGCGGCTCTGGACTCCCTTGGTCTGCATGGAGTAGGGTATACCGGCCGCTTTCAGAGCGGACCATACACGTGCTGCGTCCTCGGCGTCGCTGCCTGAGTAAATGAGCTTGCGGTTCAGAATGCTTACCATGTCTGCACCTCCCGGGCAAGATGAGTCGGCTGTTATTCCTTTTTCAATATGATACCATGACGGAACTCGCCAAGGCAACACAAACATGGAAGCTGTGCATATAATGGGAGTGGCCCAAGCCGGAAAGGAGACCATTAAATGGTTAATGAATTCAACGCCGAGCTTCTCACTGATGCCCAGACCTGCCCCGCGGTAGGTTATCAGTCTGCGTCCATCTGCGTGCCCGTCACGGTGACGCCCTTTGCCCAGACTGGAGTTACCGTGACCAAATGCTGCGGAGACCCGGTCGTGACGCCGGGACGTGAGGTTTGCGGCGGGATAAAGAACGGCTCCTGCTTCTTTACAATCACGCAGGACATCTGTGTGGCCGTCCCCGTCGAATTCGGCGCGGTCGCCACTGTGGGAGACTCCTACGTCAACTGCAACGGCGCTTCCGAGAAGGACATCTGCACCGACTGCGAGGATATCAAGCCCCTGCCCGCCATCCCCGCTGTGGAAGCCTGAATATAGCGGAACGCCGGAGCGGGCTTTTGCCCGTCCCGGCGTTTCTGGATTTATGCTTTTATTACCCGGCCGTTCATCATGTCTGTGAACCGGCCCTCCGCAATAGCGGGTATGCCGCCTACAAAGACATAGTCCATCCCAACCGCAAGGGTGTCCGGCTGAGCGTAGCTCCCGCACTCGCGGATTTTCGCTGCGTCAAAAAGGCAGAGGTCAGCATCCGCGCCGGGGGCTATGACGCCCTTCCCGGCGAGGCGGAAGCGCTCCGCCGGCTGGCCCGTGACCTTGTGCACCGCCTCAGTCAGGCTCAGCGTACCCGTTTCGCGCACATAGCGCTCAATGAGCCGGGGGAAGGTGCCGTACACCCTAGGGTGCAGCAGCCCGCTGACGGGGTAGGTCGCGTCAGAAATCACGCCCGAGAAGGGAGCGCGCAGTATATCGCGGATGTCCTCCTCGTCCGCAATGAAATCTATCATCGAGACCGCGCAGTGCTCAGAGGCGAGCAGGTCGAAGAGCGCGTCGAAGGCATCGCAGCCGCGCTCGGCGGCGATCCCGGCTATCGAGCGTCCCTCGAAGGCGAGGTTTTCCGGCCTGTGCAGGCTCGTGGCGCGTATGTTCTCGAAGCCGACGAGCAGGGATATGTTCTCAAAGTCCGAGCCCGTCTCCATCCTACGGCGCATCCTTGCGCGCTGCTCCGGGTCGGTCCATCTTTACCTCCATAACATATTTCACGAGCATTTTTACCACTTTCATCCATAGTAGCACCATTAATGGTGAGCCCATCAGAAAGATCTTGATCGTCAGAGAAAAGCAAAACATTACTTCTCCAGTTACTCCCATTGGGTCCTGGATTTACAAAATTTGGATAAAAGTCACTACCGAATGTATCGCCGAAAAAAAGTCCATAATGTCCGGGTTGTAATTCCCAAACAATACCTAAATCTGTACCACCTACATTGTATAATTCATTAGTACGATTATTTACTTCAAATTCTACAATA
>OGWU01000932.1_pt1 | contig 18056 bp, 18 predicted proteins | sample 1576071 | NCBI WGS metagenome assembly OGWU01 (sample SAMEA3541582, study PRJEB24748) | human gut metagenome | biome: human gut; feature: human-associated habitat; material: faeces | place: China | collected 2012
CATTTCTTTAGCAATAAACGGTTCCACGGCTGATTTGTAAGTGCCCACTCTGAATACCTGTACTTCCAGTCCTAGTTTGGAAACCAGATTTTTGAAGAAAACAGGTTGCATGCCTGCTCCGTGCCATCCAATACTTCCTTGCGGATTGATAATTATTTTATCGGCCACGCTGGAAAGATAATACATCCCCTGTGCATATTGGTCTGCATAAGCAACGATGAATTTGCCGCTTTCTTTGAAATCCAGTAATGCATTGCGTATTTCCTCTAAGGAAGCGTATGATGCTTCCAGATAAGAAGGTTGGATATAAATACCCTTGATTTTGTCATTGTCTTTTGCCTTCTTGATAGAAGCTAGAATGTCATCCAAACCGTATGCTTCAAATTCTTCTCCCAAAAGTTGTTGGAGTGGGTTTTTCTGTACACGTTCGGACAAACTGCCTTTAAAGTCGAGTACGAAGATAGAGTTGTCTTTCACCACCGTTTCAGTATCCGATGAGGCGACTATGCCAACCAGAGTGATAATCCCTAGTATAGTGAACACTACGCCTGCCAGAATGACGCCGATGACGCTGGCAAACGTAAATTTTAGAAAATCTTTCATTGAATGTGTTGTTTTAATGTTAATAATTAGCTAACAAAAATAGGTTATTGCATTGAAAAAAGCAAAAAAAGTGAACTTCTTTTGTTACCTGTTTGTTCTTCATTTATAATAACCCATAAATACGTTGTTTTATATGACAAAAAGTTTTAAGGAGGCTCTGAAAGCCCGTCGTACATTTTATCGGATCCAAAACAAATCGACATTGTCTGATAAAGAAATAAGAGATTTAATTCGTTTTGCTGTAGAATTTGTCCCCTCAGCTTTCAATTCTCAAACCACTCGTGTTGTGTTATTAACAGGTAAGGCGCATGAAAAGTTGTGGAACATTGTAAAAAATGTCTTGCGTAAGCGAGTTCCGGCTGAGGTATTTGGCATACCGGCGCGGACGTGCGCGACAATATGACCAGCTATTACAAGATGGTCAGCTACGGCAAAACGCCCAAAGTCCTGATCTGGAGCCTGGACCCCTGGGTCTTTTACGGCAGCGAAGCGGCCTTTGACTCCCGCGCCGACGCCGATCTTTACAATGAATTTTTGACCAAGGTCCTCAATGTTCCCACCGATTATGAGGAGCCTGACAAGATTGAGCTCTGGCGTGCCCTGGCGGACCCTGCCTACTTCCAGGGCAACGTGGATTACTACGTCAAGAACCACGGTCAGGCGATTGTGACCGACGACGACGGCAATCCCATCGAGTTCAACCCTGTGGAGGGCGATCCTTACAATCAGCCCACGACGATCAAACGTTCCGACGGCAGCGTTCTGTATGACGTTGCCTTCCGTAACCAGTCCGCCGACCAGATTAGGACTCTGGCCGCCGAAGCCTGTATGAGCTTTAACAGCGTACATATGGAAGGCTTCGACGAGATGAGCGAAACCCAGATTCAGGCGTTTGATTCCTTTATCAAATACGCACAGTCTCAGGGCACAACGGTGATTCTGGTGCTTTCGCCCTGGCATCCCTATCTGTACGGGTATCTGCTCACAGAACCCGATAACCACAAGGGATTTTTCCAGGTAGAAAACTGGGTACGCCAATATGCCGCCGACAACAACATTCCCCTGTACGGCAGCTATGACCCTGAATGTATTGAAGGCTTGCAGGAGACCGATTTCTTCGACGGCTTGCATTGCTCCGGCACCGGCATTGAGCGATTCTTCCCCGGTGTGCCGCAAGTATTGCAGAGTGTGCAGGACAACACACTGCCCGATCCGCTGGCGGTTCATCCCCGCACCAGCCTGGAAAGTGAGTCCACGGAAGAAGGCAGCGATTCCGCCGACAACGCTGATGCGTCTGCGGAGAGCACCAACGATACCGCCACACAGGAGGGATAAACCATGCGGGTACTTTTTTCCGTCCGCGGTTCCCATCGCCGCCCGCTGATTCTGGGCAAAGGCGGTTTTGGCCGCCAGCTGGCAGATTGGCTGGAGGAAGACGGCTGGGGCAGCGCTGAATTTCTAGACGACAACGCCCCCGGCTGCGCAGGTGCCCTGCGCGATTATGCGGACCCTGCCCTGCTGAAACCCGGCCGCCCTGCTTTTGTAGCCTTAGGCGACAATGAACTGCGCGTTGCCTTACTGCAAAAGCTTGCTGCCGCCGGGTATGGAACGCCGGTGTACATCAGCGACGCTGCCTCGGTAAGCCCCAGTGCTGTGCTGGAACCCGGCTGTGTGGTACTGCCCCAGGCTTATGTGGGGGCCGGTGCCCATCTGGGCGCAGGCTGCATCGTAAACGGCGGTGCCATTGTGGACCACGATGCCGTGCTGGGACGCGGTGTCCATGTGGCGCCGGGCGGCATCGTCAAGGCCGGAGCAGAAGTAGCCGCCTTTGCCAAGGTGGATTCGGGAGAAATCATTCGTTCCCCCTGGGAAAAGGGATAAGTACGTATTACCGCTGTGCGGGCTCCCTGGTAGCCCGCATTTTTTGATATAGGAGGGTTTTCTTATGGCGGAACCACAAGCGACTTCCACGCGCCGGGATTACATCGACATTCTCAAAGGGTTGGGCATCCTGTTGGTTGTGTTTGGCCATTTCATGGAACAATACCGCCTGGGGTCCCACCTGATTGGTGCCACCTTCATCACCATTTACTGGTTCCATATGGCGCTGTTCTGCATGTGCAGCGGCCTGGTGGCGCATTTCAGCCTGCGCAAGCTGATCACCCAGCAGCTCTGGCTTTATCTGCTGGGGCAGGCCATTATGCTGGCCTTCCGTGCTTTTGTGCTGCAGGAGGACTTCGCCGCTTCGGGCGGGATTCTGATGGCCTTTTTGCTGCCCTGGCGGCATATGTGGTATCTGTATGCGCTTTTGTTCTGGCACCTGACACTGCCTATCCTGACTTTTCTGCGGGACAAGCTGCGGCTGCCCGGCGCCTGTATCGGGCTGGCGCTTGCGGTTGCCCTGAGCCTTTGGGCCGGTACCATTGACTGGCCCTTCACCCTGGTTCGTGTTTTTGCGTTCTATCCGTTCTATGCATTCGGTGTGTTGTTCCGGCCGCAGATCGATGCGCTGGACCGCGCGGCTTCCCATTTCTGGGCTGTGCGGGTAGTGCCGGGGCTTTTGCTGTTGGTTTGCTACGGCATCCGTTTCTGGCAGATGATGCAATTTGAGGGACAGTTGGGCGAAAGCGCCAAAATCTTCAATGATGTTCCCTACGGGGAAGGCTATGCCATGCAGGACCGTGCAATCTTCCTGTTGGTCGGTATTGTAACCAGTGTTGGGCTGGTCGCCGCACTGGGCGGTTGCCATGTCTTTACCAGCCTGGGAAAACGCACACTGCCCATCTATCTGCTGCACTTCCCCATCCTGACTTTCTTAATCGAACTTGGCTTCTATGAGCCGGCCCGCGAACATCCGGTACCAGTGATTGTAGCCTGGGTGGTGCTGGAAGCCACCGGTTGCCTGTGCATTTTGTGCAGTGGACCTGTAAACCGTGTATTTAACTGGCTGACCAATCTTTGGTACAAGCCTTTGAAAAAACGTTCCTGACGATACAAAAAACGGCAGCCTTCGGGCTGCCGCTTTTTTGTGCAGAAACACTTGACAGTGCATCTACCTTGCGATACAATATAGTCAAAGAACATGGTTATGCAAGGTAGTGGAGGTGAGGCAATGTTTGATCAGGCGCAGCTGCGCAAAGGCACCTTAGAGGGGTGCATTTTAAAGATCATTGCCCGGGAAGCCACCTACGGCTACGCCATCGCCACCACCTTACGGGAAAGCGGCTTTACCGACCTGACCGAAGGTACCCTCTATCCCCTGCTGCTGCGGCTGGAGCGCAAAGGATTGATCCGTGCGGAATACCGCGCCGGGCACGGTGGCCCCAGCCGTAAGTACTACACGCTTACTGACGACGGACAACAGTATCTGGAGGAATTTATGGCTGCGTGGCGTACGACCGTGGCCAGCATTGACGCTATATTGCAGGAGTAAACGGCTTTTATTGCTTGTTTTGTTTCCAAACCGAAAGGATGGGATGAACCATGCTGTTGAAAAACGAATATACCAAGATCAAAGAAGCCAATGACCTGAGTTTGAAAACCTTGCAGGGCGAAAACCGCGCCACCATCAACGATCTGGGAACGCGCCTGCAAGCGATAACCTGGAACTGCTATGAGATTGAGCGCATCAAAAAGGACCTGATTGATATGGCGGCACGCTGCGAGCTGGAAGGCCGCACATTGCAGCAGGAAGTAGGTGGCGACACAGATGCCTTCTTGCTGGAACTGGCGCCCAATCTTCCCCGCGGTACACCGCTGGACTATGTCTGTACCTGGTATCCCCAGTGGATGCTCTTTATGGCTGCGCTCAATGTGCCGGGTTTGCTGCTTCCAGGCAGCCAAGACCCACAGGTCATCCGCATTGTGGGCGCCCCTTTCCGCTGGCTGATCTGGATGTGCATCTGGGCCTGGTTCCAGCGCATAGCGCTGAAAATCAAAATCCGTTATGGCTGTGTCGCGCAGGTCTTGTGGTATATCCTGATGCTTGCCACCTTTGTAGCGATCTGCCTTCTGCCCAACTATCTTTCGCCTGCCTCCTCCGTTACCATGAGCTACTGGGCCGTCATTGCGTACGAACTGGCCTGGGCTGCATTTTGCCAGCTCTGGCAGAATATACACTATAACCGCTGGGCCGCCCGGCATCCCTGGCGGGAACAGCCCCGCGAAGTCTAATTGCCATCTTCGAGGATTCCTCATAAAAAATCCCCGGAGTCACTCTTTCGAGTGGCTCCGGGGACATTTTTTTGATCCACCGCACGCACATACGGCGGAATCCCGCACAGCATTTTGCGGCTATACTACCGCCGGGATGCTGAACTCCCTTCTCCTCCACAACCATCTATCCGCCGGGAACAAATCCGCCGGATCTATCGTAAGCGCCGCTCCGCACATGAGCGGCGGGAAAGAGGCTTTACAGTTCCGCCAGAATGGCGTCACCCATGGCGGTACACCCTACCTGGGTGCAGCCTTCCGCCATCATATCGGCAGTACGCAGGCCTTTGTCCAGCACTGCGTTCACGGCCGCTTCAATCTCGTCCGCTTCGGTAGGCATATCGAAGCTGTAGCGCAGCATCATAGCCGCCGAAAGGATGCAGGCAATGGGATTGACAATGTCTTTCCCTGCAATGTCCGGGGCCGAGCCGTGAATGGGCTCATACAGGCCGCAGCTGCCCTCACCTAGCGAGGAGGACGGCACCATACCGATGCTGCCGGTGATCTCGCTGGCTTCGTCGGAAAGGATATCGCCGAACATATTCTCGGTCACGATAACGTCAAACTGTGCCGGGTTCTTGCAGATCTGCATGGCGCAGTTATCGACGAACATCTCGCTGTATTCCACTTCCGGGTATTCGGCAGCCAGGCGATGCATGACGGCGCGCCACAGGCGGCTGGTATCCAGCACATTTGCTTTATCCACACAGGTGAGCTTTCTGCGACGCTTCATGGCCGTTTCAAAACCGATGCGGCCGATGCGCTCGATCTCATGCTCAGCATAGGGCATGGTGTCCACGGCCACTTTCTCGCCGTTTTCCTCATAGGTCTTATGCTCGCCGAAATAGACGCCGCCGATCAGCTCGCGGACCACAATAAAGTCAATGCCTTTGGCCACAATCTCTGCTTTCAGCGGGCTGGCTGCGGCCAGCTGGGGCCAGATTTTGGCCGGGCGGTTGTTGGCATACAGGCCCATCCCCGCGCGCAGACGAAGCAGACCTTTTTCGGGGCGTTTGTCGCCGGGCATCCCCTCCCACTTGGGGCCGCCGATGGCCCCCAGCAGGACACTGTCCGATGCCTTGCATTTTTCCAGTTCCGATGCCGGCAGCGGGTCACCGAATTTATCAATGGCTTCGCCGCCCATATAGGCACGGGTATAGGTGAACGTGTGGCCATGTTTGGCGGCAATTTTGTCCAGCACACGCACCGCCTGCGTGACGATCTCGGGGCTCGCACAATCCCCATAGATCAAAGCAATGTTCTTGTTCATCGGTCTCTCCCTCTCGCGACACTTATTTCAGACTGTTCATCAGGCCGCCCTTGGCGATGATGTTCTGGATGAACGGCGGGAACGGCGCAGCCTGGAAGGTCTGGCCTGTGGTTTCGTCGGTGATGACGCCGGTATCAAAGTCGATGCTGACTACATCCCCTTCCGCGATGGCTTCGCTGGCCGCCGGGCATTCCAGAATGGGCAGGCCGATGTTGATGGCGTTGCGGTAGAAGATACGCGCAAAGCTTTTGGCAATAACGCAGCTGATACCCGCCGCCTTGATGGCCAGCGGCGCATGCTCGCGGGAAGAACCGCAGCCGAAGTTTTCGCCGCCCACCATAATATCCCCGGCCTTGACCCGGGTGACGAAAGTCTTGTCGATATCCTCCATGCAGTGGCTGGCCAGTTCGGCGGCGCTCTGGGTATTCAGATAGCGTGCCGGAATGATGACATCGGTATCGATGTTATCGCCGTATTTGAAAACAGGTCCTTTGGCGTTCATGTTCAAACCTCCCTGGGATCAGTGATGTAGCCGGTCAGTGCGCTGGCTGCCGCCGTGGCGGGGCTGGCCAGGTAGACTTCGGAGTCCACATGACCCATACGGCCCACAAAGTTGCGGTTGGTGGTGGAAACACAGCGCTCCCCCGCCGCCAGAATGCCCATATAACCGCCCAGGCAGGGGCCGCAGGTAGGCGTGGAAACGATGCAGCCTGCATCGATGAACGCTTCTGTATAGCCGCGGAGGATGCACTCCTTGTATACGGCCATGGTGGCGGGAATGATGATGCCGCGCACACCCTTGGCGATGTGCTTGCCCTTGAGAATTTCGTAGGCGGCCTGCATATCCTCAATGCGGCCGTTGGTGCAGGAACCGATGACGATCTGGTCGATCTTGATATCCTTGCCCTCTTTGGCCGGGTGGGTGTTTTCCGGCAGGTGCGGGTAGCTGACCGTGGGTTCCAGCGCATCCAAATCGATGGTGACCATGCGCTCGTATTCCGCATCGGGATCGGCCTCGTACTTCACCCAGGGACGCTGACTGCGGCCCTTGAGATAGGCTTCGCAGATCTCATCCACCGGGAAGATGCCGTTCTTGGCGCCGGCCTCAATGGCCATGTTGCAGATGCAGAGGCGGTCCTCCATCGTGAGGCTCTTGACGCCCTCGCCGGTGAATTCCAGGCTCTTGTACAGCGCACCAGAAACACCGATTTCCCCGATCAGGTGCAGGATGACGTCCTTGCCGGTAACGGGACGATGAATGCTGCCGTTGAGGACTACCTTGATGGCGGCGGGCACCTTGAACCATGCCACGCCCTTGGCCATACCGGCGGCCATATCGGTGGAACCCACGCCGGTGGAGAACGCCCCTACCGCACCGTAGGTGCAGGTGTGGCTGTCGGCACCGATGATGCAGTCGCCTGCGGTGACGATACCCTTTTCGGGCAGGAGAGCATGCTCGATACCCATCTGGCCTACATCATAAAAATTGAGAATATCGTATTTGTTGGCGAATTCGCGGCACTGCTTGGACTGGGTCGCACTCTTGATATCCTTGTTGGGGACGAAGTGGTCCAGCACGATGTTCACGCGGGTCTTATCAAAAACCGAATCAAAACCGGCCTTTTCAAATTCGTTGATGGCAACGGGCGTGGTGATATCGTTGCCGAGGACAATATCCAGCTTGGCATTGATGAGCTGACCGGCCTTGACGGTGCTCTCGCCGCAGTGGGCGGCCAGGATTTTCTGGGTCATGGTCATTCCCATGGTTGTCTGCTCCTTTCGATGTTGCGTGCCTTACTTGTTGTTGATGGCGCTGACAAGAGCCCGGATACCGGCCACGATGATGTCGGTATGGGTGCCGCAGCCCCAGGTCTCCTCGCCGGAAGCCCATTTCAGGCCGACGTAGGAGCAGGCACGGGAGTCGGTATCGGAATCCAGCGCGTGTTCGCTGTAATGCACCAGCGTGAAGTGCATGCCGGTCTGCTGTTCAATGGCAGTGGCCACGGCGTCCAGGCGGCCGTTACCGGTGGCGGTGCATTCGGCAGTATTGCCGTTGGCGGAGATCGTAATATTCGCCGTGATGGTGTTGTCGGGGTTCTGCACGAAGTGGAACTCGGTTACATCGAAGGGCTTGGTGTGGTTGAGGTAGCTCTTTTCGAATACATAGAGCACTTCCTTGACGCCCAGCTCACGATGCTCGTGGTCGCTGACCTCCTTGACGCGGTAGCCCAGGTCCTCCCGCATTTTCGGCGGCGGATTGTACCCGTAGTTCTGCTGGAGCAGGAAGCCAATGCCGCCCTTGCCGCTCTGAGAATTGATGCGGATGACATCGGCATCGTAGGTACGGCCGATATCGTGGGGATCGACGGGAATATAGGGGCAGGTCCAGCGATGTTCGCCCTTTTCCTTGCGCCAGTTCATACCCTTGGCAATGGCGTCCTGATGGCTGCCGCTGAACGCCGCAAAGACCAGGCTGCCCGCATAGGGGCTGCGCTCGTAGACGTGCATGCGGGTGACGCGCTCATACACTTCGCAGATTTCCGGCATGTTGCTGAAATCCAGGTGGGGGTCCACACCGTGGCTGTACATGTTCATAGCCAGCGTGATGGCGTCCACGTTGCCGGTGCGCTCGCCGTTGCCGAAGAGGCAGCATTCGATGCGCTGGGCACCTGCCAGAACGGCCAGTTCGGCATCTGCCACACCGCAGCCGCGGTCATTGTGCGGGTGGGTGGAGAGGATGACGCTGTCGCGATATTTGAGGTGGTTGGAGCACCATTCAATCTGGTTGGCGTAGATATGCGGCATGCTCATCTCGACGGTGACCGGCAGGTTGATGATCATGGGGCGGTCCGGCGTGGGCTGCATCACATCCAGCACAGCGTTGCAGACTTCCACGGCATATTCCGGCTCGGTGCCGGTAAAGCTTTCGGGGCTGTATTCAAACAGGAAGTTGCCTTCGTATTCCTCGCTGAGCTGTTTGACGAGCTTGGCACCATCCACAGCGATCTGCTTGATCTCTTCCTTGGATTTTTTGAACACCTGCTCGCGCTGTGCCACGCTGGTGGAATTGTAGAAGTGAATGATGGCCCGGGGTGCGCCCTTGACTGCCTCAAAAGTTTTGCGGATGATGTGGTCGCGGCACTGGGTCAGCACCTGAAGCGTCACATCGGAGGGGACGCGGTTCTCTTCGATCAATTTGCGCAAGAACTCATATTCCGTCTCGCTGGCTGCCGGGAAGCCCACCTCGATTTCCTTGAAGCCGATCTTGACGAGCATATCGTAAAATTCCAGCTTTTCTTCCAGGCTCATGGGAACGATCAGGCTCTGGTTGCCGTCGCGCAGGTCCACGCTGCACCAGGCGGGCGCCTTTTCGATGTGGTCCTTCTTGGTCCACTCAAACACATGACCGGGTTCGACCGGCGGCGGATAATACCCTACTGCATACTTGGTTGCGTCCATCATAAGAAAATGCCTCCTTCAAGGTTTCGTGCGCCCTTGAAGGAGGTATAAAAAACCGTCCCCCAAAGGCTTTTGCCTTTGAGAGACGGGAGCAAATTCTAATTGCTGTACCCGCGGTACCACTCTCATTGCCGCCACAATACAAAGGGCGGCCACTCTGTACGATCGGCCCGAACGGGGCGAATCGCGCCTGCATGATAACGGTCAGGTTCCGGCCGCACCTACAGCCAAAAGGCCATCAACGCGGCTGCTCCGGGGCCAGTGACGCAAGACCTGCCGCACCGCCTTGCACCAACCGGCGGCTCTCTGAAGCGGACTGGGAATTGCTTTCTCCCCATCACTGCATTTTTTCAATACGATTACTTTACCAGATTGAATCGCTGTTGTCAACCGTCTGTTTGCACAATTTGAATCGTGCATTTTTGTCTGAATTGTTTATTTTCTGAATTCGATTCAGGTTTCCCCGTATGTCAGTTTCACGGTATCGGACGCCAGAACTTTCAGCTTGCGGGAATATTTTGTCGATTCTGTGTTTTCTCCCATGGCCTGTTCCAGACCATCCGGCGCGTTGATTTCCTTTTGCCACTGATCTTCGGAAGCAGAAAAATTGGCTGCCACATAGCCTGCGGGAGCCAGCAGTTCTACCTGCTCCACCTGATACTTTACTCCGTCCGAAACTTTTTCCAGCCAGATGCTTCCCAAATCGGTGGCTGCTCTCAACTGTTCGGTACGAAGCACACCGGATTGAATAGGCCCATTTGCCGTATAGGCCGAGATTTCCCGGATTTTCAGATCTCCCAGTTCAATAGCCCCCTGGGTGCTGACGGACACTGCCACTTTATCGTAAGCATCCTCGGGCAGTGTGATGGTCACATGGGCTTCAGGGTCAGCATTGTCGCAGGAAAGGGTATAGCCATAATCCACGGTTTTCCCATAGCTTACAGTACTGTTGTGGTCACTTCCGCTCACTTCTATTTCTGCCTGGTCCCCGGTTTTGAACGCCACATTCCCACAGGACAGGTTTACAAACAAGGTTCCCTTTCCCGGGGTATCCAATGTACTGCTGTAGATAAGCTTACCCACATCCTGCTGTACAGACGCAGCCTCCGACATGGCTACCGTTTCCTCCTGATAGGAAACCGCCGTCGATCCTGTTGTCGCATAAGCACTGTTACCGCCGCGACCGCCCAAGCCCAGCAACAGTACACTTACCTGAACTACCAGGGCCAGCACCACCAGCAGCCAGAAAATCAGCCAGGGTTTACGGATACGGCCACCGGGCGCCTTGGGCTGTTTTCCCACGCCTTTTGCGGGATATTCCTCCGGGTGTTCCAGTTTCGGGGGTTCCGGTCCCGCGGGTGGGGTGAGCACTGCGGGCTCCTGCTCCGGTTTTGCATCCTCTTTCTCGGATTCAGTAGGTGGCACAGAGGGTTGCGGTGCTTCTTCCTGAGGCGCCGGCGGGTTTTCCCCGACACCTTCTTCTTCCAGAATTTTGCGGGCCACCACCGCCGGGTCGCCCAGTTCTTCGGCCGTCTGTTCTTCGTTATCGTTGCCCGCAGCATCAAAGTATTCTTCGTAATAATTCAGCGCATCCTGGCGTTCCTGGGCAGGCAGCGCCGCCAGCAGTTCTTCCAGCTTGGCCAGATAGGCATACTTCCTCATGACAGTTCCCCCTTAAACAGTTTGTTGATCTGGCTGGTATAGGCATCCCACTCGGCCCGGAACTGTTCCAGCCGCGTGCGGCCCGCCGCCGTCACCTCATAATATCGGCGATTGCGGCCGTTGAACGCCTCATCCCGCACGGTCAGGCACCCATCTTTTTGCAGGCGGCGCAGTACCGGGTAAAGCGTGGACTCCGACAGATCCAACACCTGCCGCACCTCCTGCGTGATTTTATACCCGTAGGTACCATGCTCTTCCCGTGCCACAACCGCCAGCACAATGGCATCCAGCAATGCGGCCCCGGTATTGATGGCCATCTGTCGCCCTCCTTCTTTTGCAGCAGTCCATCCGGTCTCCGATAAAAAACTGACCCGGCTGGTTTTGCGCCCTATATGATTCTATATATTATATATCATATAATATTATATTTTTCAATAGGTACGCAGACTTGTGCAGAAAAAAAGGCAAAAAGAATCCCCCGCCCTGAGGGTTGGGCGGGGGTTCCAAAGAAAGGAGGAGAAGAACACATGAAAAATATGAAAATAGCATTTAGTTGGGGCTTCGCAACCTTGGGGTGTTGCTTAGCTTGCAACCAAATTGTAACTGTTTTGTCATCAGAAGTCAATAGCGTTTTGTTAATCTTTTGTAATTTTTCAATTTGTTCATAATTGCATTTTTCCTTTTGAGAAACTGCCGTTTATACAGATTTTTATCGCATTTTCGTATTTTTATTCTTATAAAACGTATACCTTCCGTTATATTGCAGAAAAAACAACAGGCCCCGCACTCGTACCGATTGAGCGCAGGGCCTGTCATTTTTCTGTTACCGTTTATTCAAATGTGATGCTGGCTTCAAAGGCAGATTTTTCTTCCCGCTGGCCGCAGAAATAATATTGCTTTTCTCCGGTCTGGGCACGAAGCAGTGTAAAGCTTTCCCCGCGGGGGATTTCCCGGTGATAGTAGATTTTGAGGTTCCGCACTTTTCCCTGTTCCCAGACGTCCCACGGCAAAGCGTCGCACAGGATGTCGGCATAGCGGGTATTGTTCATGTGGCCGTTCATATCACAGCGGGAATAAGTGGCCACGCACTCCCCCATCTGCTCACAGGCTTCCGGGGCTGCCTTGACCATCTTCATGGGCAGCTCGAACGGAACATCCGGCGCCCACTGGTCGTTGAACTGTTCGGGATGCTTGCGCAGAATCAGCCGCTTTTCGGTATCAATAAGAACCCAGCGGCTGTCCAGCACCGCCACCTGCTTGCCCTCGGCATCGTAGAAGGTGGTAATACGCTTGTTGACGGCGCGCTTGCAGCGTTCCGGCTGGGTCACTGCCGTCAGGACTTCGTCCACGCGGGGGGTGCGGTCGATCTGCAAAGCCTGCTTTGCCAGCACGTAGGCCGTATGGGTGGCTGCATACAGTGCATCGTTGAGGCCCACCGACTCGGCATGCACGGTGGCGATCTGCTGGCCGTAACGCAGCAGGGCGCCGGGCTTTACATTGCCGTGATGGTCGCCGTCGTGACGGTACACGGTATATTGTTGGGTATAAGTAGCATTCGGTTCCGACATAGCGGCCCCTCCTTATCGATTAACGCTCTTTTTTGTCCATTCGTCAATTCTTAGTATTATAGCACGTTGCCCCGGGAAATGCAAAAAAGAAACCGCAGAAAAACTCTGCGGTTTCCTGGTGGAAATCAATAATCGTCGCGCACTTTTTTGCGCAGCTTGCGCCAGATATTGAAGAAGGAAATAACAATGGCCAGGCCCAGCAGCACAACGACCATCCAGCCGCTGCCGCCCTCCTCGTAGCTCTTCATCTCGCTCCACTGGGAATCCAGCGCCGCGTTGATCTCATCGGGCAGGGTGGTAAACACCTCGGCCTTGCTCATAACCTCCTCGCCGGGGTAGGCAATCTCGCTGTACTTGAGATCGTCATCCAACTGTTCCCACACGGCGGTGATGGGCGTGGAATAGCCGATGTAATCACAGTTGGCCAGGCCCACCGAGGGTTCACACAGATAGTTGATGAACATTTCGGCGGCTTCCTTGTTGTTGGAATTGGCCGGAATACACATGCTGTCCACGAAGAAGTTGACACCCTCGCTGGGATGTACAAAGGCCAGGTCGGGATTTTCGGCGATCATGGTCAGGGCATCGCCCGCATAATAGGGCGCCATAGCCGCCTCGCCGCCCTCCATCTTATCGAAGATCTCGTCCATGACATACGCCTGGACCACGCTCTTCTGGGCTTTGAGTTCCTGCATGACCGTCTCGACTTCCTCCACCGAACCGGGGTTCAGGGAATAGCCAAGCTTTTTGGCGGCGATGGCATAAGCATCGCGGGAGTTGTTGAACATGAGCACGTTGTTGGCGTACTGTACATCCCACAACGCTGCCCAGCTGGTGGGCGCTTCATCCACCAGCGTGGTGTTGTAAATCAGACCGGTGGTACCCCAGGTATACGGCACACTGTAGGTGTTGTCGGGGTCAAAGTCCCAGCCCAGATACTCCTCGCCAATGCCGGCAAAGTTCGGGATGTTCTCAAAATTCAGCGGAGCCAGCATTCCTTCGGAGGCCATCTTGCCCACCATATAATCCGACGGGAAAATCACATCGTAAGTTGCACCGCCGGACTTCATCTTGGCGTAAAGGCTTTCGTTGGAGTCGAACGTCGTGTAGTTGACCTTGATGCCGGTCAGTTCTTCAAAGGCCGAAACCACGTCCACGCTGTCGTCGGAGCCATCCGAGATATACAGACCCCAGTTATAGACGTTCAGCGTGATATCATCCTCGGCAAACCGGGTCCAGTCGTAATCGGCGGAGACCGAAATATCGTCGTTAACGACGATCTCCTCCCCTGCCGCCAACACATTGGGCGCAAAAGCCGACGTGAGAACCGCTGCCGAGAGTACGGCAGCAAACCATTTCTGTGCTTTCATACTCAGCGCGCCCCCTCTTCCTGCATGGCCTTGCGGATGGCCGTCTGGTTTTTGCGGTAGGCGCGGGAGTCTGCCACGTTGGAGATCAGGATGATGGCGAGGATCACGCAGAACATGACCGCCGACAGTGCGTTGATCTCGGGGCTGACCTTTTTGCGGGTCATGGAATAGATGGCAATGGGCAGCGTCTGCATCGTGCCGGAGTTGAAGTAGGAGATCATGAAATCATCGATGGAGTAGGTCAGGCAGATGAGGAACGCCGACAGAATGGCCGGAGAAAGCTGCGGCAGAATGACCTTGAAAAACGCCTGCCTCGGTGTGCAGCCCAGGTCCAGCGCCGCATTATACAGGCTGGGGTCCAGCTGGCGCAGCTTTGGCCCCACATTGAAGATCACATAGGGCACGTTAAACGTAATATGCGCAATAAGCAGCGTGGGCCAGCCGAAGATACCGCCGTCACCGCCAAGGCCAAAGTTCTGTGCCATGACAAAGAGCAGCATCAGCGAAACACCGGTGATGATTTCGGGGTTGACGACCGGCACGTAGCTGATGTTGTTGACGATCAGCTGGGTGCGGCGGCTCATGGAATTGATGCCGATGGTAGCCAGCGTGCCCAGCACCGTTGCCAGCACACTGGAAACCAGGGCCAGCACCAGGCTGAGGCCCAGGGCCGAGAGAATCATCTCGTTGTGGAACAGGCTCTTGTACCAGTCCAGCGTAAAGCCGGTGAAGTTGGAACGGGACTTGCTCTCGTTGAAGCTGAACGCGATCATGACCGCGATAGGCAGGTACATGAAGCAGAAAATCAGAATGATATAGGTGCGCTGTAAAATGATGGATTGTTTCTTGTTCATTTTACATCACCCCTTCCATTTCCGACTCATCGAAGCTGGAGGTGAAGCTCATGCAGAGCAGCACGATCACCATCAGCACCAGGCTCATGGCGGAGCCGAGGTTGAGGTTGTAGGAGTTGCCCAGGAACTGCAGTTCGATCAAGTCGCCGATAAGCAGGTTGGAACCGCCGCCCAGCATACGGCTGATGATGAAGGTAGACACCGACGGCACAAAAACCTGGGTGATGCCGGTGGCGATGCCGGGCCCGGTGAGGGGCACCAGCACCCGCCAGAGAATCTGCCAGACGTTGCAGCCCAGGTCCTGCGCTGCCTCGATGATAGAGTCATCAATCTTGGTCATCGCCGTGTAGATGGGCAGGATCATAAAGGGCAGGTAGTTGTACACCATGCCCAGCACCACCGCGCCGGAGGTGTTGATCATATTGAAGGGACCAATGCCGAACAGGCCAAGGAACTTATTGATAAGGCCGTTTTTTTCCAGCAGCGTCATCCAGGCGTAGGTACGCAGCAGGAAGTTCATCCACATGGGCAGCATGACCAGCATGAGCATGATGTGCTGTTTGTTGGCACGCAGGCGGGAAAGAAAATATCCCACCGGAAACGCCAGGATCAGGCAGATCACGGTGGACACCGCCGCCAGAATCAGGCTGCGGGCAAACACGCTGGAATACCGGCCGATCTGGGTAAGGTTTTCCAGGGTAAACTGGCCGTCGGAGTTGGTCATGGCGTACCAGATGACGATGAACAGCGGCACTACAATAAAAATCGCCATCCACAGCAGGTAGGGCCCTGCCAGCCAGCGGGAGGTCTTGGATTTAAGCATCGCTTACACCTCCGTACGCGCCATGATGTGAATCTCGTCGGGGCCGATATTCATGCCGATCAGTTCGCCGGGCTGGCTGGCCTGGGTGGAGTGAATCAGCCATTCATAGCCTTCCACATCCACGTGCATCTCAAAATGCACGCCCTTGAAGATCACCTCGCGCACAAGGCCGGTGAGCATACCGATGGAGGGCGGCACGATCTGCACGTCCTCGGGGCGGATGACCACCTGTACCGGCTCGTTGGGCTTGAAGCCGCGGTCCACGCAGGTGAAATCATGGCCGCCGAAATTGACCAGGAAGTCGCGGATCATCACGCCGTCCACAATGTTGGAATCACCAATAAAGCGCGCCACAAAGGCATTGCGCGGCTCGTTATAGATATCCTGAGGCGAGCCGATCTGCTGGATATTGCCGCCCGACATGACGACCACGGTATCCGACATGGTCAGCGCTTCTTCCTGATCGTGGGTGACGTAAACGAAGGTAATGTTCATTTCACGCTGCAGGCGCTTCAGCTCCAGCTGCATTTCCTTGCGGAGCTTGAGGTCCAATGCACCCAAAGGCTCGTCCAACAGAAGCACCCGCGGCTGGTTGACCAGGCTGCGGGCGATGGCAACGCGCTGCTGCTGGCCGCCGGACAGCTGGTGAATGCTGCGGCGCTCGAAGCCTTTCAGGCCGACGATCTCCAGCATTTCCAGCACTTTGGGACGGATTTCCTCCTCCGGCAGCTTTTTCAGCCGCAGGCCGAAGGCGACGTTTTCAAAGACATTCAGATGCGGAAACAGCGCATACTTCTGGAACACCGTGTTGACAGGGCGCTTGTACGGCGGCAGATCGGCGATGTCCTTGCCATCAAAAAAGACATTGCCCGATTTCGGGGTAACGAACCCGGCAATCACACGCAGCGTCGTGGTCTTACCGCAGCCCGAAGGGCCCAGGAAGGTCACAAACTCTTTGTCGTGAATGTCGAGCGAAAGTCCGTCCAGGACCTTCTGCCCGTCGAAATCGACTACAATGTCTTTCAGTGATACGATGATATTTTCGTCCATATTACTGCATCCCCCTTTGCGAAATTTCCCGCAGCAGGTACGCAGTTTTGCGGCTTTGGCCGCTTCCTCTCCCCCTGCGGGTCAGCGCGCTTTATGCCGCCCCGCAAAGGTTTGTTACACGGTCTTTCCCACCCTGGAAAGCCGCTGCAAGCAGCACGTACAACGCCAATGTGGCAGGGTAGATTGAATTTACCCCCAGATGCACACAGATTACATTATACGGCACGTGCAAAGTTTGTCAACAGACATATTTTACATTGTTGTAAAGAAACTTTCATATTTGGGTAAAGCGCTGCCTTATGCGGCTTTCTGCTCATTTTCGAAGGCTTCCCGAAATGAATCGATGGACCCGCGGAAGATTTCTTCCCAACCTCCGGTCAACGCTTGTTCCGCCGATGCCTGCATTTCCTTCAGTGCATCATCCCACGCTGAAACCTGCCCGTTCAGGATCAGGCTGACGGTTCCTTTAAATCCGGCACTCTTGCCGGCAATGCGCAATTCATACTGACCGGCCGGCAGAGTAACCGCCAGAGGCTCCTGACTGTCCAGCGGCCACTCCGCCACCAGCGTCCTCTCTTCAACGTTCACCACCAGCAGTTTGGCTTCCCCTTCGGTGACGGTCAGGGTGGAGGTCACCTCGCAAAGAGTCCCGTCCTCTTCCACCGTAAATGAACGCAGGGTTCTCACACCGGAATGGCTCCCCGCCTGTAGGGCGTAGGCCCCATCCGACTGTATATGGCTCGCCCACAGCGTAGTTGCATAGTGGTTTGCCTCGTCAGTGAGGAAATCCTCATCGTCATACTTGTCATCATACTGGCTGCAGCCGCACAGCAAAAGCGCCGTAAACACTGCCGCCAGCAGCAGAAACCACCGTTGTTTTTTCATGCCATTCACGCCCCTTTACGCTCAACCGCCCATAAAGAAGTCCAGCACATCCCATCCGTCGCCGCCCTGCTGCTTGTACAGCTCGGTATAGCCGCACTGGCAGCAGCTGACGGTAACAAACTTTTTGTTCTGCACATCGAACAGTTTGGCAAAGTTGCCGCCGGTAGCCTGCAGGCGATCAGCCTCGTATTGGGTGCAACCGCATTTGGGGCAGACATATTGACGTTTTTCCATAACAATACTCCTTGTATTATAGAGTAGTAGTTTTTAGAGCCCCTCTCCAAGGGCTGTGCTACACTG
>OGWU01000934.1_pt1 | contig 18047 bp, 12 predicted proteins | sample 1576071 | NCBI WGS metagenome assembly OGWU01 (sample SAMEA3541582, study PRJEB24748) | human gut metagenome | biome: human gut; feature: human-associated habitat; material: faeces | place: China | collected 2012
GTGTAACTACCGGTGCTTTTTATGGTCATTTTGAGGATAAAGAAAGTCTTTTTGCAGAATTAGTAGAACCTCTTATAGCTGAAATTAAAAGATATTATGCTATGTATGAGAATAAGAGCTTTGATGCTTATAAAAAGGAAAAAAGAATAGGAAAAGAAACTATTCAAGAGATTTTGGAGTCAAAAGCGCAGGGCACGATTGATACAGTTTTGCATTTTTTTGAAAACAAAGATGTGTTTGAACTTTTAGTGTTTGGATCTTATGGGACTAAATATAGCAGTTTTTTAGAGGAACTTATAGAAATTGAAGATAAAAATCATTTTAAAATATTAAGTATGATTTATGGTGCAAATCATGTTAATGACAGAATAACAAACAGAGGTATTCATTTGCTTAATCATGCGTATTTTTATGCCTTGTCTGAGATTGCTGTGCATTCTGAAGATAAAGAAGAAGTAAGACAAAACGCAATTCTAATTTCAAACTTTTTTAATGAAGGATGGGGGAAAATACGAGGATTATAAAAAAATTTTTTTACACTAAAAATAACTAAGTTATTTTTAAGTTCAATAAGACTATATTTTTTTCTTTCAAAAATAAAATTAGGAATATTATTTCTGGAGGATAAACAGAAAAATATTAAATAAAAAACTAAGGAGGAAGTATCATGAATTTAAAAGGTATTGTAAAGATAGCAGTATTCTCTGTTATTGGATTTGTTTTGACGATGGGATTGGGATTTTTGACAGGATCATTTGGTATGATTCCAAGTTTGTATTTGTCATCTGCATTGCCAACAATCATTGTTGCACCCGTTTTTGTAATTATGTGCAAGCAGGTTGGACAGAGAGGAACTGCTTTTTCATACTTTCTGTTGCTGGGGGTATTCTATGCTCTTATGGGAATGTGGCCCGTAATTGTTGTTTGTGCTATTGCAGGAATTTTGGCGGAATTTGTAATTGGTAAAAAAGAGAACTATACAAACAAAAATATGAAAGTTGGAATTGCTTTTGGAACAGGTATGTTTATCTATTCCCTACATGCTATGTATTTTGCTTTTGTATTTGGTGTCGAAGGACTTACAAAGCAATTTCCAAAGATGTTTACAACCGATTACGCAACATTCCTTTACAATTTTTACACACCTAAAAATATCTTGATTTGTTTATTGATTGCAATTGTGGCTTCAGTTATAGGTGCTTATTTTGGAACATATATTTACAACAAATTTTTTAGCGATAGGAAGAAAAAAAGTGTTTTGTAAAAATGATAAAAAGAATATAAATCAATACCAACTATCAGATAAAATCAACCCGCTTACTATAGTTGGGTTGATTTTATTCTTTTCGGTGGTTTTAACAGTGGGTGAACAATTACACTACCTCATTTCACTTGTTTTTGTTTTAGTGTTACTACTATTATTCTCACCTAAAAAAGCATTTAGAATGATATGCTCATTGATCATAGTATGGGGAATTGTTCATTTACTAAAACCTTATTTAGGAAATGTTTTGATTGGTTCCATATATACGATGCTACTTATAGTATTGAAATTTTCGCCTCTTTTCATTTTGGGGAGAGTCTTATCTTCATATAGTTCATCTCATCTCATGGCGGCATTTAGAAAAATTGGTATAGATGGTGGAATAGGTATAGGAATTACAGTGTTTTTTCGCTTTATTCCGGAAATTTCTATTCGAATGAAAGAAATAAACAACGGCATGAAAATTAGAGGATTCAGAGCAAGTATATTTAAACCACTAAAGACATTTGAATTATATTTTGTTCCGCTTATGTATAAGTGCATAGATATAAGTGATACTTTGACTTGTTCAATCATATCAAAAGGAATTGAGTATGATGGTAAAAAAACAAGTTTTCATGAAGTAAAAATCACATTGATTGATATTGCAATGCTGATGGGTGGAATAGCTTTAGTGGGGGTGAGTGCATGGAAAATATTTTAGAAGCAGAAATACGAGCTTTTTCTTATGGAGAAGATTTAATACTAAAAGATTTAAAACTATCTGTGAAAAAAGGAGAAATCGTTGTTTTGACAGGACTTTCAGGTTGTGGCAAAACCACGCTTTTAAGGCTTTTGAATGGGTTGATACCATCCTTTTATGATGGTTGTCTAAACGGCAAAATCAAGTTATTAGGAAAGGATATAACTCTATATAAAAAAGGAGAACTTGCAAAATATATAGGGAATGTATTCCAAAACCCTAAAGATCAATTTTTCTGTGATGTGGCTGAAGATGAAATTGCTTTAGTTGGTGAAAATTTAGGATTAGAGAAAAAAATCTTAAGAGAAAAAGTTGACGAAGCAATGCAGTTACTTAAAATAGAGTATCTAAGAAAAAAGTCTATCTTCGAGTTATCCGGAGGTGAAAGACAAAAAGTAGCGATAGCAGGAACTCTTATTTATGACACAGACATTATCTTTTTTGATGAACCATCAAGCAGTTTGGATTATAACAGTATAAGGAAATTTATGGAGATCCTTATTAATTTAAAAGCATTAGGAAAGACAATCATTATAGCCGAACATAGACTTTACTACCTAAAAGATATGTTTAGTAGATTAGTCTATATCAAAGATGGAACAATACAGGATGTTTTTCAAAATGGACAGCTTAATAATGAAAAATGTAGAGAACTTGAATTGAGGACGCTTAATGAAAAGGAGCTTGTGTCAGAAACGGAGCCTATTGATACTGAAATCTGTATCAAAGTCAATAAAGCTAATATTCATCAGGGCAAAAGACTTTTGATAAAAGATTTGACTTTTGATATTAAAGAAAAAGAAATCATGGGAATCATCGGCTCTAATGGAATTGGGAAAACGACATTGGCGAAAGCATTATGCGGATTATCTGAAAAATATTTAGATGTCAGCTATGGACAGAAACAAAAGGAAAGGCTTAGAAACTCATATTGTGTATTACAAGATGTAGATGCTCAGATTTTTTTAGACACCGTAGAAAATGAATTGATATTTTGTAAAGAGAAAAACTCTGAAAGTGATTTAGAAAAAATACGAGAATATCTAAAAGATACAAACCTGTGGCATAAAAAAACCAATCATCCACAGAAACTATCCGGAGGACAGAAACAACGATTGGCGATTATTACTTCGTTTTTATCTGGTCGTAAGCTGATAATTCTGGATGAACCAACATCAGGTCTTGATTATAAGAGTATGAGAATTATGTCTGATTTAATAACAGAAAAAGCAAAGGAGATTCCAATTATTATAATTACTCATGACTTAGAACTGTTATTTAAAACCTGTCATTCCGTCTTAATGCTCAGTGATAAGGATTATGAAAAAATATCTGTGAAGGGAAATGAAGCGTTAATTATGGATTTTATGGATAAAAAGGAAATTTGTTGAAGGAGAAAAACTATGTTAAATAAGGTTTTTGAATATGCGGGTTCGCATAAAAAATCGATTCACTTAGCAAGTTTTATTATGCTTATTAGTGTAATTATGGGTGTGCTACCCTTTCTATTTGCATATCAGATTATCAATTCACTTATTTTAGGTGAGCAATTAGAATTTGAAAGACTTGCTATTTTATTGATCAGTATTTTAGTTTGTTTAGTGTTGCAAGCTGTCTTAGGAGGTTTAGGTCTTAATGTATCCCATAAAGCGGCATACAACACTCTACTTGGGATTCGAACATCTTTACAGAAAAAAATGGAAGATCTTCCATTGGGTGTTGTTGAAGAAAAAGGGACAGGTACAATCAAAAAAATGTTTGTGGATGATATTGGCAGTTTAGAGGTGCTTTTAGCTCATTCACTTCCTGAAGGAATAGCGAACCTAATTGTTCCTATTATGGTTTATATTTCAATGTTTTTTGTTGACTGGAGATTTGCGTTAATGTCATTAGCTTCTATTCCGCTTAGCATTCTTGCAATGATGATTATGTACTCTGTAGGTATGAAACAAATGGGACCATATTATATGGCAAGTGGGAAAATGAATAATACCATCATTGAGTATGTAAACGGTATGGAAGTTGTAAAAGTATTTAATAAGCAAACAGAGTCTTATGAACGCCTTTCTAAAGATATCAGTAATTACAGAGATTATGCACTTGCTTGGTATAAGACGGCATGGCCATGGATGGCGTTATATAGTGCCTTACTTCCATGCACGATTATTTTAACATTGCCTCTTGGTGGTTACTTTGTGTATATGGGCTATGCAAGTCTTTCTAACTTAATATTAGTGTTATGTCTTTCTTTAAGTATAGGATTGCCGCTCTTGAAAGCTCTCGGATTTTTACCAACTATGCCGCAGTTAAATTATAAGATTTCTGCTTTGGAACAAGCTTTAAATATGGAACCTTTAAAACAGGGAGGAAATGATTTTAAGGGAACCGGACATACTATTTTATATGATAATGTTACCTTTGGTTATCAGCTAAGCAAGATGGGCGAAAATGGACAGCCTGAAACCTATATTAAGAATGTTATTCATAATGTAAGTTTTACAGCAAGAGCTGGTGAAAAGACAGCGATTGTTGGAGAATCCGGTTCAGGAAAAAGTACTTTGGCTAAACTTTTAATTCATTATTATGATGTTTTAGATGGAAGCATAAGTATAGGGGGACAAGATATACAGGATATAAGATTGGAATCACTCAACAAACAAATTTCTTACGTATCACAAGACCAATATCTATTTAATACCTCGCTTTTAGAAAATATTCGCATCGGTAATTTAGATGCCAGTGATGATGAGGTTATAGAAGCAGCTAAAAAAGCCCAGTGCATGGAATTCTTAAATAGACTTCCGGATGGTATTTATTCTTTAGCTGGGGAAGCAGGAAAGATGCTTTCAGGTGGAGAAAGGCAAAGAATATCATTAGCGAGAGCTATTTTGAAGAATGCTCCGATTGTTGTACTTGATGAGGCAACGGCCTACGCAGATCCGGAAAATGAAGAAAAAATGGAAGGGGCTATTCGTGAACTTGTAAAAGGAAAAACCTTAATTGTTATTGCACATAAGTTGCCATCTATTGTAGATGCAGATCAGATATTGGTCATGGATCATGGTAATTTAGTTGCGAATGGAAAGCATAAAGATTTATTGGAATCTTCAGCAGAATATCGTAAATTATGGGATGCGACACTATTTAGTAAAGATTGGAAAATCAGCAGAAAGGAAGGTGAAATGAATGTTTAGACTAATTTCAAGAATTTTAAATTTATCAGGTAAATACAAAAACAGAATAAAGTCCGCATTTATATTTGCCTTTGTTGAATCTATATTAAGTAAAATGCCTATATTTGTTGCATTTACCGTTTTGATTGGATTTTATGAAAAAACGAACACCTCCAAAACTTTTCTATATGTAGGAGTAGGACTTGTTTTAGTGGTTTTATTACAAGCAGTGGTTCACTTCTTAAGCGATAAATTGCAAAGTGCCGCCGGCTTTATGATTTTTGCTGATAAAAGAATGGAGCTTGGAAATCATCTTAGAAAGCTCCCAATGGGATACTTTACAGCAGGTAATTTAGGAAAAATAAATTCTGTTTTAAGTTCGGACATGGCTTTTATTGAAGAAGTTTCCATGAGTACGATTGCAAATATGATGAGCTATGTATTATCAACGCTTGTACTAACAATATTCATGTTTGTTTTAGATTACAGAATTGGACTGATTGCGGTGTGTGTAACATTGGTTGCAACACTGCTTGCAAATAGCATGAATAAGATGTCTTTATCGGAAGCGGCTATTAGACAAGAACAAAGTGAAAAACTAACGGATGCAGTTTTATCATTTGCTGAGGGTATAGGTGTCATTAAAAGTTACAACCTTTTAGGCGAAAATTCTAAATCTCTTACAGATAATTTTGTATCCTCAAAGGACACATCTATAAAATTTGAAAATAAAATAACACCATGGACAACCGGTTTAAATATTATTTATGGAATTGGCATTACATTTATTTTAGCAGCAGCTCTATATCTTAATTATCAAGGAACTTTGGGACTTCCGTATATGTTGGGGCTTATTTTGTTTGTGTTTGACTTATTCAGCCCTTTAAAAACACTTTACGGAGAAGCTACAAGGCTTACCGTAATGAACGCTGCTTTGGATCGCATTGAAGAAGTGTTAAATGAAACTGAATTACAAGATGTAGGCAAAAAACATATCTCAAAATCTGATACCTCAGAACCTGAAATTTGTTTTAATCATGTTAAATTTTCTTATGGCGAAAAAGAGGTCTTACATGATATGAGTTTCAAAATGAATAAGAATACAATGACGGCTTTAGTTGGACAGTCCGGGGGAGGAAAATCCACAGTGGCAAATCTTTTGGCAAGATTCTGGGATGTAGACTCCGGAGAAATTTTGATTAGAGGAGTGAATATAAAGGATGTTTCACTGTCTGAATTGATGTCGGAAATCAGTATGGTTTTCCAGAGAGTTTATTTATTCCAAGATACAATTTTTAATAATATTGCTATGGGAAAAGAAAATGCAACGAAAGAAGAAGTTATAGAAGCTGCCCAAAAAGCAAGATGCTATGATTTTATTATGGCACTTCCTGATGGATTTGGCACAATGATTGGAGAGGGAGGAGCAACTCTATCCGGTGGTGAAAAACAAAGAATTTCTATTGCTCGCTGCATATTAAAAGATGCTCCTATTGTAATTCTTGACGAGGCAACAGCAAGTGTTGATGTGGACAATGAAAGCTATATACAGGAAGCAATCAGTGAATTGGTAAAGAATAAAACCTTATTAGTTATTGCTCACAGATTAAATACGATTAGGGATGCCGACAATATTGTTGTAATCAAGGAAGGGAATATTGCAGAACAAGGAAACCATGAGGATTTAATGAATTCAAATGGAATCTATAAAAATATGGTTGAGTTACAAGAAAAGAATAAAGGCATAAAAATCTTATAGAAATATATTTATAGCAATGGAGGGAAATAATTGAAACAAGAAATGAAAGAACAACTACTAAGCAAAAGACCGATAGACTTGCTCTTTCAGCTATCTGTTCCGGCAGTTATAGGAATGATAGTCATCGGTCTATATCCGTTAATGGATGGGATTTTTGCAGGTAAAATCATAGGACAAACAGCAATGACTGCTTGTGGTGTCGCAATGCCTCTCACCTTTTTTAACAGCGGTGTTTCAACCTTGCTTGGTGTAGGTTCTGCGTCTGTCCTATCACGAGCAATTGGAAAAGGAGACCAGAAAACCGTAGATAAAATCATGGGGAATTTAATTTTTTGGGTGATTTTATTTTCAGCAATCATTACAGTTGGTGGAATCCTCCTTGCACCACACTTTTTAGATATGGTGGGTGCGACAGGTGAAATCAAAGCCTATGGAATCAGATACCTTAGAGTAATTTTCATCGGTTCTCTATTTGTGAACTTTACACAGTCTGCCAACATGGTAATGCGTGGCGAAGGACTGATGAAAAAAGCCATGCTGATTATGGGATTTGGTGCTTTGCTTAATATCATCCTTGATCCGATACTAATGACCGTTATGGGTGAATATGCCATTGAAGGTGCTGCACTTGCAACGATCACAGCACAGTTTGTTCAAGCTGCTGTAACATTACATTATTTCTTGAAAAAGAGTAAGGTCGTTAAAATTCATAAGATACAATCTGATGCGGAAATTAAAAAAGAAATGTTTTCTGTCGGTTCATCCGCTATGATGATGCAACTTCTGTTTATGATACAGCAGACCATGCTTTATAAAATGGCATTTAAATATGGTGGAGATACGAACGGAATTTTGATGGCAGCATCGCTTCGTGTATATGCCTTTTCCTTTATTCCGCTTTGGGGAATGAGTCAGGGGCTGCAACCTGTGGTTGGTACAAACTTCGGAGCAAAACAGTTTGATAGAGTAAGACAAGGTATGAAGGTATTTTCTATTGGAGGACTTGTGCTTGCAGCAATCTTTTGGCTTCCATCTTTACTGTTTTCAAGTCAGATCCTTTCCTTGTTCGGTGTAGAGGCAAGCATTATTGCACAAGGAGTAGGAAATTTCAGATTGTTCTACTGCGTATTTATCTTGTACGGCGTGATGGTCATGACGATTACATTCTTCCAATCAATCGGAAATGGAAAGAAAGCCGGAACGATTGTTATGCTTAGACAGTTATTCTTATTTGTTCCTGCAATGATTTTTTTACCAATGGCATTTGGAGTAAAAGCGGTATGGTTCACACAACCACTGGTAGATTTCATTATGATTACTGTTGGAATACTTATGATGCTTAGTGAACTTAATAAAATGGGGAAAGACAAGGCATAAATGCAATAAAATTTGATATAAAAGCGAAAATAATCAAAAGAGGCTGTGTGTATGGATGCTATTTATCTATAATGAACGGAGGGAAAGGGAGATGAACAAGTGTATAAGTTTCCTTGTAGAATTGAAATGGAATAAAAATACTCCTTTTTTCTATAATCCTTGTAGTTCTCTGTGCTTACGCATACTCTCTTAAACAATTAAATACATTTCAAAAAAGAACGAAATTTGTTCATTTTAGAGGACTTCTTATGCCCGGATGCAGAAGTCCTCCTTTTTTTGTCTGAAAAACAGTCAGTCAAAAGAAACGGAGGACTTCGAAATGAAAAAAGAATTTTATCTATATGTAAACGGACAAAAGGTAAAAGTCAGTGAGGAGATATACAAAGTCTACTGGCGGGAAAGAGAACATGAAAAGTATTTAGAGCAGGTGGACAGAAAAAACCACTTGCTCTTTTTTTCGTCCTTGGATCAGGATGGACCTTTTGCAGAGAACATCATTGATGAAAGTGTTGATGTCGAAAAGATTGTTGAAACGCAGATGATGATTGAAGCAGTCAGAAATGCCATGTCAAGACTCAATACAGAAGAAAGGGACATCATAGAGCGTTTGTACTTTCAGGATGAAACCGTCCGCTCGGTAGCAAGGCTAAAAAGTATCACACACCCGGCTTTGATTAAGAAAAGAAACAAAATCTTGGCGAAGCTGAAGAAATTTATCGAAGAAATTTAGAATTTCGGTAACCAAAGGGGTCAAATTTTCCTTATATAAAGTGAAGGGGAGTTTGACCTCTTTTACTTTCTTTAAACAAGAGATAGGTTGCTATGGCAAATTGGAAAATAGAAAGAAAGATCCCTTTCAAATATTTTGTTCTTTGACAACTAAATAGACCAAGGTAGGACTTTATCTGCTTGTGGAGAATTATGACTTACGCCAAGACCTTTCTGCCAAAAAAACATTTTGGTTCAATGAATACTGAGAAAATCAAGGAAACAAGGAAGCGAGCGACAAATAAGATTACATAAAAAACAGATGTGGCAGTCTGTTCATTGATACAAGCAGTGATAATGATACTTCAATAGTTTATGCCGGCTCGTCTGGAATAAGAGGCGGAGGTGAGATTCCTATGTTGTCAGCCAAGACACCTACCAATGTCAAAAAACTTAAAGAAAGAAAATAACGATGGAAGGAGCTTTTTTATGGACATTGAAGAATTAACAAGATATAAAAATATGTCAGTGAATGAGATTGATCAAAGACTCGTTCCGGACATTGAAGATATAAAGAACAAGAAAAATATGGATCCGCTTTCCATGTATTTTATGAAAGTCGGAAATGTTATCGTCAAATGCAGTTATGCAGGAAACGGAAGAAGTTTAGCGGATTGCTTTTTGTCCTATTTAGAAAAGAAAGCGATGCTGCTTGATTAAAAATATGGCTAAAGTGTAAAGGTAAAATCCACTTAAAAAAGAGGAAAACAGGAAGTGGAAATAAGTCTTACTGAATGGAGTAAAATTCAGGTTTTGGCTGTTCAAAAGTGGAAATTTCTGGTACAATAATGGTAGCTACCGGTGTCTGTCCGGACAAATGGGCTTATTTTTAAGCACCATAACAGAGTGGACTTTAGGCGAATTTTAAAGAATGTAGGACTAACTTCCACTTGGGAATAAGGATATGAAGTTGTCAGACAGCCGCCTGTGGTGATGTTACTTTTTGAGGAGATAGGGTTTTAAAATAACCCTATCTTTCTCTATTTTCCGGATTCCGAAAGCTTCTAGCCGTTCATAAAGGTCATGATACATAAAATCAGCGACATCCAGAGGACTTTTCCCGCCCAGTTTCTGAGTTGGAGCAGAATTCACATGGCTAAGAACCAGATTCAGAGAATCTTGCCCCGTTAATCCCAGAGCTCGTAGATCAGTTGCTTTAGGAAGAATATAGCGAAGCTCCCGGTGCTTATTTTCCAAAGAGCCTTTCTGACCGGACTGCATCGGATCGCAATAAAAGAGGCGAGTTCGCCTTGTTCCATCCGAATCGGTTTCCATGGCAGAGGCAGCGGAGAACTCGGAACCGCGATCGGTTAAAAGAACAGAAACATACTTGCGAAAAACTTCTTGGCCAAGGATAGATTCCAGAAAATCAAGACCTTCTTTCATCGTGAGGGAAGTTTTGTGTTCCTGAAAGAACGCCAAAAGGATCCCAGTATTTAAGAATTGAAAGGTCTGGAGAAAAGGCCCGTTGGTTTCGTCATTGTAAACGGTATCCATCTGTGTTATAAAGCTATCTGGATTTTCCAGAAGGTAGAGATTGTAGTCCTTATAGGTGCGGCCTTGCAGATACCTGTGGTCAGCACGTTTTTTATAGCCCTTGGATTTTTTCTTGGAAAGCTTGCGAGATACCTGTCGGCGTAAATCCATCACCGTGATCCCGGCTACATGGTAAAAGATATCGTTTTCAATGTAATTGTAGAGAGTCTTTTCACAAATGCTAAGTTCGGGATGATTCGCTAAAATCTGATAGGGAGATTGCCCTTGTTTTAGGAGAGGACCGACAATATCGGCCATGGCTTTTGCTTCTTGAGAAGTAAGATTGACGCCTTGCCTGGAATCAAGAAGCGTGAAGCGATACTGATCATGTGCGGTTTCTGGGCGATATTGATATTTATCGAAACGGCAATGACTCCAGTTAGAACAGCCATTGCAAGCACCGGGGGAATGATCGCGTCTGTTGCAGGAAAAAGGACTGTATTCCGGACAATCCGTAGTGCATTTACGACCGTGGACGCACTTTCGATAGTTGTTACACTCCAAGGGCATTTTGCATTTGTGGGTCAAGATCCGGTATTTCTTGATTTCTTTGCCGATGGTAGATTTTTCCTTTCCGATGGTCTGGGCGATTGCGGTTTTGGTAGAACCGTTGGTAATGCCGGTAAGAATGATCCGTCGTTCTTCTAAGGTTAAATGAGAAAAAGAGTTGGTTGTACTCATAATTGCCTCCCTTTCTGGCGGCTGTCTGTATAGTAAGTGTACAACTTATTTCCACCTTTGGGCAAGTGGAAATATGGGAAAGACTAAAATCCACTTCTCCCCCTTCCATGTGGAAATTACTTTTTCACTTTACCGATTAAAAATATGATAAAAGGGGCAGACTTTTTTACGAATTTATGGTATAATACGAATCAAATAGGGATACAACTTAAATAAGTGCTTGAAAAGACTCCAAGTTATCATATTTCTCTTGAAAAAGAATATGAAAGTTTGGAGGTTTTGTTATGTCTAAAAGAATTTCGGATACCTATCGGGTAGCCATGTATCTTCGGTTATCTCAGGATGATGAAAAATATGATAAAGGCTTTAAGGTGGAAAGCAACAGCATTTCCAACCAAAGACTTCAGATTAATGACTTCATTGATAAAAATGAGGATATGGAGCTGATAGAAGAATATGTCGATGACGGATATTCAGGGATAAACTTTGAAAGACCGGCATTTAAGAAAATGATGGAAGATGTCATCACAGGGAGAATTAACTGCATTGTTGTAAAAGACTTATCCAGATTTGGCAGAGATTATATTGATAGCGGAAGATACCTGCAAAGAGTATTTCCCTCTCTTGATATAAGATTTATTGCCCTAAATGATAATTATGACAGCTATACAGCCAGTGAAACGGAAAAGAACTTGGTCATTCCGTTTAAAAGCTTCATCAATGACAATTATTGTAGGGATACTTCCGCAAAGGTCAGAAGTGTCTGCAAGGTAAAGAGAAAACAGGGACAGTTTATATCAAACTATGCTCCTTACGGCTATGAAAAAGATAAGGAAGATAAGCACAAAATAGTAATTGATAAAGAAGCGGAATATGTGGTGCGGAAAATCTTCTCAATGAAGCTTGAAGGGTACAGCTCCTACTCTATTGCCAAACACTTAAACGATAATGGAATATTATCCCCGATGGAGCATAAAAAGGCAAAGGGAATAAGGTATAAGACAGGCTTTAGCACAAAGGCGGTTGCCAAATGGGATACGCCGGCAGTTAATCGTATTTTAACCAATGAAATCTATATCGGAACACTGCAACAGGGAAAACGGGAAAAAATCAATTATAAGCTGGATAAAGTGGTTTCCAAGGATAGAAGTGATTGGATTGAAATAGAGGATAATCATGAAGCCATTATTGATATTTATGACTTTGAAATTGTCCAAAAACTTTTGAAATGTGATATAAAGGCAAAAAATGTCGGAGAGAAAGCAGATTTGTTTTCAGGGCTTTTATTTTGCAAGGACTGTAATGCTCAGATGACAAAGAAAGTCGATAAGAGAGGGAAAACTCCCACTATTTACTATATCTGCTCCCAGTACAACAAAGGAAAAGAGTGCAGCAGGCATTCAATCAAACAGGAGGATTTAAAAGTAAGCGTACTTGAGATGATTCGCCATTACATCAACTCTCTTGGAAAGTATGAAAGCATTTCGGAAAAAGTAAGGGACATGGAAGTATCCTATGAGCTTTTTCAGAAAATAGATAAAAGACAGGAATATACCAAGAAAAGCAAGGCAAAGTTTGAACTTTTAAAATCGGCTCTGTATCAGGACTTAAAAGAAGGAATCATTTCTGAAGAAGAATTTTACGGTATGAGAGAGTTTTATACAAATCGTATCGTAGAAAGTGAACTGATTTTAGAAAAGCAGAATAAAGAAATCTCAAGGCTCTATCAAAAGAGTTTGGGAAACAAAAACTTCCTGTCCGATATTAAAAAGTACAGGAATATAAGCACCTTAGAAAGAGGGCTTCTTGTAAGACTTGTCGATAAAATCTATGTTTTGGAAGAAAAAAGGATAGAAATCCATTTTAACTATGATGAAACCACAGATATACTGGATAAGTTAAGCGACTACACAAAGCAATCCTCCGAGCTGATGAAGGAGGTGGTGTAGATGGCAAGGACAGCGAACAGGCGGGCAAAAGCGGAAGAAGCTCTGTTAAGCAAAGAAAGCGGAAACAGTTTTCAAACAGCGATTTACACAAGAATATCAAGAGATAAAAAAGAAAAGCCGAGTGATTCCATTGAAAATCAAATTGCTCTTTGTGAAAGTTATATAAAGAAAAATGATGGTCATAATTTGGTTGGAATATATAAAGACATCGCAAAGACAGGGACAGAATTTGAAAGACCTGACTTTGAAAAACTTATGGGGGAAGTAAGGACGGGAAAAGTCAACTGCATTATTGTAAAAGACCTATCCCGCTTTGGAAGAAATTATACGGAGCTTGGAAACTTCATTGAAAAGATATTTCCGTTTCTTGGAGTAAGATTTATTGCGGTTAATGACAATCTGGATACCTTTCACATGGAAGATCCCAATAAATCTCTTGAGGTAATCTTGAAGAATATTGTAAATGAAACTTATGCAAAAGACATTTCAAAGAAAATATCAACTTCCCATCAGATTAGAATTAAGCAGGGTGGATTTATTTGTGGTGCAGCTCCTTATGGCTATACAGCAAGAAAAGATGAAGATGGAGTAAGACGGTTATATATTGATGAAAATACAGCTTCCATCGTAAAAGAAATCTTTGATGCGTATTTGAAGGGATTTAGTACACTTGATATTTCAAAGTTACTGCTTGAAAAGAAAGTATATATAGCAACTGATTATAGGAAGTTTGGAAAAGCTAAAGCTGATGAAAATGAACTTATAAGAGCTTGGATGCCGACAACAATATTACAAGTGCTTAAAAATCGTGTATATACAGGAACACTCATTCAAGGCAGAAATCAAAAGCATTTATTTGAAGGTAAAAAGAGAGAAAGGCTTGACGAAGAACATTGGACAATAACAGAAGATGCCCATGAAGCAATTATCTCACTTGATACATTTGAAAAGGTACAGGAGAAAATTTCCTCAAAATCTAATTCCATTAAAAATAGCAGAAAAGAAAATAAGAATGCTAAGGATGATACAGTATTTAGAGGAAAACTCTATTGTGGGATTTGTAAGAGAAAAATGAGCGTACACAGGCAAAAAAGCGGTAATAAAACTGTATTTTATTTCAGCTGTAATCGGTTCAGAGAATTTACAACAGAAAAATGCGGAACATCTATTACAGAGGCTACTCTTGAAAAAACTGTTAAAGCAGCCTTTGATGCTATTCTTTTAAATAACAGTAAAAGTTATAAGGCTTATCTGAATGCTTATGACAATCTTAAAATAGAGATGGATAAGGAAAAGGAAAAAGAAATAACTGAAATTGAAAGAAAAATTTTAGGCTTTAGCAGACTTCAAAGTGAGTATTATGAAAAATATGTTTTGGGCAAGTGGAGTAAAGAAGATTTTGAAAGGGAAAAAGGACTTCTGGGTAAAAAGAAAGCAGAACTCGAAAGCCTAAAAGAAAGACAAGTTGCTATCTTTGAAAAAGAAGTATTTGAACTTGAAGAAAGGCATAAGTACCTTACAGCACTTTTTAAAGGTAAAACAAAGAAATGGGATAAAGACTTTGTAGATAGCATCATTGATAAGATCTTTATAGGGAAAGATAACACAATAGAAATCAAATTTAATTTTGAAGAAACTCCTGTGATTACTGAAAAACTCGGTAGAAAGACAAGGAGGAGCTGATATGAATACAGTAGATTTTTATTTAAGACTTTCCTTAGAAGATGACGATTTAAAAGACGAAAGTAACAGCATTACTTCCCAAAGAGAAATCTTAAAGGACTATATCAGTTCAAGAGAAGAATTTACTGGAGTGAAGATAAGAGAACATATTGATGATGGCTATACCGGAACAAATTTTAATCGTCCTGCATTTCAAAAGATGATAGGTCTTGTGAAGAAAAATGAGATAAGAACTATTCTTGTGAAGGATTTATCACGATTTGCAAGAGATTATATTGAATCCGGAGCATATATTGAGCAGATATTCCCTTTTATGCAGGTTCGTTTCATCTCTGTGAATGACAATTATGACAGTAATAACAATGAGAATGGAATCAGCAGTTTAGAAATTCCTTTTAAGAATCTTGTCTACGACTACTATTCCAAGGACATTTCACAAAAAATCAGTTCATCAGTAAGAGTAAGACAGGATAGAGGGTATTATTTCGGTTCAAAAGCACCGTATGGGTATGTAAAAGATGAAAAAGACCATCATCAGCTACTTGTCGATGATAGAGTGAGAAACATCATTGAAGAAGTCTTTGAAAGATACCTTAGTGGTGAAAGTATGCTTTCCATTTCTAAAGATTTTAATCATAGAGGTGTTCTGACGCCGGCAAAACATATAGGGCTTAAAAGAGGAAGTGGAGTATGGACAGGACAGATTATTAGATATGTTTTAACACAAAGAGTTTATACAGGAGCTGTTGTTGGTGGAAAGACAAGAGTGCAGGAAGTTGGTTCTGATAATAGGAAATGGGTTGATAGCAAAGACTGGATAATTAGAGAAGATATGCACGAAGCTATTATATCCAAAGAGGATTTTGACAAAGTGCAGGATATGCTAAACAGCAACGCAAAGCGTATTAGTAGGGAGCGTAAAAACTTTCATATACTTCAGGATAAAGTTTATTGTGGAAAGTGTCATCATAAAATGAGCTACACTGTTAATTACGGAAAAAGTGATGGATACTGCTGCCCTTATAGATACAAAGCGAAAGACTGTGGCTGCATGAAAGGGAAGATAAAAGCGGAAATACTTGAAGATATTGTTTCAGAAGAGATTAAACTTTATACAGAGAGCTTTCTTGAAAAAGAACAGACAAGAAAGATTGAGCATAAAGTTATGGAAAGCATTTGTGAAAGCCTGCTTGACAGGAAGAAAAGACTGGAAGCGGAAAAGCAAAAGATTCAGGTTTCCAAAATGCAGCTTTATGAAAAGCATAAACAGGACGAAATAGATAAGGAAGCATATTTATCAAAGAAAGAAGATTTAAGCAGAAAACTTAAAAATACAGAACAGGAAATAGCCATCATTACGGACAAGATAAAAGAAAATACATCTTCAGGACATAACCTTAATGTTGATAAGCTAAGAGAAGCGGTTGCAAAAGGAGAGCTTGTTTTAGACTGGATCAACGAAGTCATAGACAGGATTTATGTTTATGATAAAGACAAGGTGGAGATTATTTGGAAATTTGAGAAAGGGAATGGAAAAGATGGATAAAAAAGACGAAATTATGCTTGTAAATCAGGAATCCCTTGCAGAAAAAATTTATATTATCAGGGGGCAGAAAGTCATGCTTGACTTTGAACTGGCAGAAATTTATGGGTATGAAACAAAAAGATTTAATGAACAGGTCAAAAATAACATTGAGAAATTTGACGATGATTTCAGGTTTCAACTCACAAAAGAGGAATGGGAAAATTTGAGGTCGAAAATTTCGACCTCAAAATCGGAAACAGGTTCAGGAGGCAGAAGATACTTACCTTATGTTTTTAGTGAAGCCGGAATCTATATGCTGATGACGGTTCTTAAAGGGGAGCTTGCTGTCAAGCAGAGTAAAGCCTTAATACGCACTTTCAAGCAGATGAAAGACTACATTGTAGAAAACCAAGGCTTGATTGGACAAAGAGAATTTTTACAGCTTTCCATGCAGATAACAAGCAATGTTGTGGAAATGCAGGGTTTAAGACGAGATTTAATGAATGTGGAAGATAAGGTGGCAGGGTTGGTGGACAATTTAGGTAATGTTGTGCATAAATCCGAACTGTCAGAGTTAATTCTTGACCTTAGCAATCCACAGCTAAAATATGGATTTTTGCTTTTAAACGGAGAGCCGATAGAAGCGAATCTTGCGTATAAGGATATTTACAGCATAGCAAAAAAGAGCATTTATATCGTTGATAACTATATCGGAGTTAAGACACTTGTACTGTTAAAGGATATACCCTCATCGGTAGAAATCACTATATTTAGCGACAATGTTGGTAAAGGACTTCATACCCTTGAATACCAAGATTTTTGTAAAGAATATCCGTTTAGAAGGGTAAAGTTTCAAAAATCCGGCGGGGAGTTCCATGACAGATATATTATCATTGATTGGAATACAGATAAGCAGAGGATATACCACTGCGGAGCTTCTTCCAAAGATGCAGGGCAAAGAATCACAACTATATCGGAAGTAGTTGACCAAGTAGTATATGCAGACCTGATAAACAAGCTCTTGAAAAATCCAATTTTAAAGTTAAAATAGAGTAAAAAAAGTTGATTGGAAATTTGAAAAAATATGTATCCAATACTTGACACAAGGGTGTAATGTAAATTGTCAATGTTAACTTCTTTCTTAGGGTCTGGTTTAGTTTAAATAGCAACATACTGTAATGTAAATATTTCAAATGCGTTTTGTTTCATATTTTGGTTATCTCGATTAAATAGAAACATACTGTAATGTAAATATATGTTTTTGATATTCTATTATGAATAAAATCATCGTTTAAATAGAAACATACTGTAATGTAAATGTTTGATGTATAGTCAAATAATTTCGCGGGTTTCCTCTTCCAGTTTAAATAGAAACATACTGTAATGTAAATTCATGTGGTACATGGTCTAGCCCGTTTGCGTGATATGAGTTTAAATAGAAACATACTGTAATTTCGTAGTACAGTCATATTTTTGACATTGAGATGGCGATTCAAGTCTTGTTTGTGAGTAGTGAAAATGTCATTACTATATTGCTAATCCTAATAGATTTATTTCTGTATTTTGATTAGCAATTATGCTATAATATAA
>OGWU01000945.1_pt1 | contig 17917 bp, 10 predicted proteins | sample 1576071 | NCBI WGS metagenome assembly OGWU01 (sample SAMEA3541582, study PRJEB24748) | human gut metagenome | biome: human gut; feature: human-associated habitat; material: faeces | place: China | collected 2012
CTTCCAAAAATGAGTAGCCCTAACGAAAATAAAATTTTAAAAAAGCCCGTATTTCTGCGGAAATTATTGCAAAAATACGGGTTGTGCCGTACAATAAATTTAGGGCTATATAAACCTAAATAAAGGAGGCAAATATGTACCTGAAATCAAGAGTTAAGCTACCGGATGTGCATGGAAAATTGACCCGATTAAGACGCGGGGATATCACATATATTAAGTATGAGTATGGTCGCTATTATGATCCGGAGAAAAAATATACCTATCCACAGAGAGCGACTATAGGCAAGGTATGTCCAGATGATGACACTATGATGATTCCTAACGAAGCCTTTCTGAAATACTTTCCAGATGCAGTCTTATCAGGGATGGAAGACCGGACAGAACGTAGCAGCTGTCTGCGGGTTGGTACATATGCTGTAATGCATAAAATAGTATTGGATTATTCGTTAGACAAGCTGCTCGGACAGTTCTTCTCTGAGCGGGATATGGCATTATTGCTTGACCTTGCCTCTTACTCTATTGTAGAAGAAAGCAATGTGGCACAGCATTATCCGGATTACGCATACAATCATCCACTGTATAGTTCTGGTATGAAGATCTATAGTGATGCGTCGGTAAGTGATTTCTTTAAGAGCATCACCAAGGATAAGAGTACAGGCTTTCTGAATGAATGGAATGCAAAGAGAAATCGAAGGGAGCGTATTTATATTTCCTATGATTCTACGAATAAGAACTGTCAGGCCGGAGAGATTGAACTGGCTGAATTCGGTCATGCCAAGACAGATATCGGTTCAGCTATCATCAACTATTCGGTTGGATATGATCTTAAGAATAAAGAACCACTCTTTTATGAAGCCTATCCTGGAAGTATTAACGACGTATCACAGCTTAGGACCATGCTTGGTAAAATCACTGGGTATGGCTATAAAAAAATCGGTTTCATTTTGGACAGGGGATATTTCAGCCGTGGAAATATACGCTATTTAGACGAATGTGGTTATAGTTTTGTGATCATGGCTAAAGGCATGTCTTCTTTCATAAGTGATTTGATCTTAGAGAACAAAGGAACGTTCGAAAATAAGCGCTCTTGTGACATGAATGCCTATGGTGTGTATGGAAAAACAGTACAAAGGACTTTATTTGAAGGCGATGAAAAAAAGAGATACATTCATATTTATCATAGTATTTCAAAAGATGCTGATGAACGGGAGCATTTTGAAAACGCACTGAGAGAGCGGACAGCTTTGCTGATGTCACATCAGAATGAAACAGTAGAGTTCGGTTCAGCTTACGAAAAATACTTTTATCTTCACTACGATAAAGATGGCGTGTTTTTATATCCGGAAGAAAAAACAACTGTGACAGAACGGGAAATATCATTATGCGGATACTTTGTTATTATTACATCCGAAAGGATGACCGCAAAGGAAGCACTGCATCTTTATAAGAGCCGTGATGTATCTGAGAAACTTTTTGCCTCTGATAAATCATTCCTTGGAAACAAGAGCATGCGTTCACATACAAACGAAGGAGTTGAGGGAAGGATTTTTACACAATTCATCGCACTGATAATCCGAAACAAAATTTATACTGCATTACAGGAAGAGAACGAAAAACTTGAGAAGAAACAGAATTATATGACAGTTCCGGCAGCAATCAGGGAACTTGAGAAGATTGAAATGACACGCCAGACGGATAATGTATACCGGCTGGACCATGCTGTAACAGCAAAGCAGAAAAAAATCTTAGAGGCTTTTGGGATGAATGAAGGAAACATTACTTATCGAGCCGGAGAGATCAGTAATACACTTAAGAAATCAAACATTCAGAAAGAAAGGCGGTAAATATGGCACGTGAAATAAACGCAGAACTACTGGACACTAAAATTGAAAAAGCACAGAAGGATCTGGTGAAAGCAAAGCATCGGTATGATGCTGCGGCAGCAACATTAAAAGATTTATTGGATAAGAGGGATGCACTTCGCCAGAAAAAGTTATTGGATGCTATAGCACAGAGTGGACGGAGCTATGAAGAAATCATGCAGTACCTGCACAGTAAATCTGAAGAGGCGTGATCAAATGTTAACGGAATACTATTTTGCAGTCAGGTATGGAGATATCATTATTCTTCTCTATCATGAAGATATGATGTCTGTATGGGAATTATTATTTAAGAACAGCCAGAAGGAAAAGGCATTGAAAAGATTTTTAGAATACTGCTACATGATAGATGTAAAAGTAGCATTCGAAGGTTTGAAAGGAGAAAAAACCAAAGGGTTAAAGGCAACTCTTAAATTTGCGAAAGAACATGATATGTGTATGACTGAAGCACAGATTCAAGGTGCCAATAACATGTAAATTTCCAGCCCGAGATGCTTTTAGGGCTATTCCAGGCTGGAAATTAAGGCAGCTGCTAAACAAAAGGCTTTCAGACTACAGGCGAACATATGTTGCTGCAAAACTGTGGAGATTAATTTAAATTTGCATTTTGGTTCGGGGTCATTAGAATACTTTTAATACCAGAAATACAGGATCTTTTATAGTTAGTGATATACTATGATAATAGATGAATATTATTGATTGGAGGAGATTCTATGAAGTCAAAGAAAGTAAAGAAAATATTGTTGATTGCTTTAACGTGTGTAGCAATTTCTGCATCTGTCTCAGCAGAAGCTGCTATGAAATCACAGATAACCATTGAAAGTAAAAATAAGTATGAACAGTTGAAAATTTCAGAGAGCCGTGTGTATGGAGAATACCCAACTGGAGATTATAAGAAGATAATGCTTCTTCCTTCGGTTTCTAAAGTAGAAAAATTTTGTTTTGAAGATAATTTGAATATAGAAGAAGTAGAGTGGATGGCTTCAGTAGATACTGTTCCAGTTTTTGCCTTTAGCACATGTCCAAAGCTTAAAAGGGTAATACTTTCTGATAATGTGAAAAAAATTGGACAAAGTGCATTTATATACTGCGGTGAACTGACGAGTGTTAAACTTCCCCAAAATCTTCAAAGTATAGATTTTTTTGCATTTGCTGACTGTCGAAAACTGAAAACGTTATATATACCTGAAACAGTTACTGAGATAGGTGCTGAGGCGTTCATAAATTGTGATTCTCTAACAGTTCATGGAAAGAAAAATTCATATGCATACTATTACTGTAAGATGAATGGTATTCCTTTTGTAAGTGAGGGAACTGCTTCAAAACCAGAAACAAATCGTCCGTATATAAAATCTGTTGATTCAGATATAGTAAACAAACAAATCTATGTTACAATTGATTTGAGCGGAAAAGTAAAGAATGCAGATGGATATCAATATCAAATATATGATGGTACTAAGGTATTAGCTAATAAAAATTCTGCAAACACAACCTGTATATTAAAAAAAGTGCCGACTATGGGATTTGCCAGAGTCCGTTCTTATACTGTTCAAAATGGTAAAAAAAGTTATAGCAGGTGGTCTAATGAAATGCGTATGCCTCCTGTTAAACTAAATAAAGATAATATAAAATTAATAAAAATTACCGGGAAAAAGAAAACAGTAACCGCACAGTTTGGAAATTTAAAATACAGTGATGGGTTTGATTGCGTACTTAAGAATGCAGATTCAGGAGAAAATATTGTATTAAAAAATCAAAAGAAAAATACAGTTACTTTTAAAAATATAAAACCGGGAGTTTACTATTTGAAAGCGCATGCATATACGTTGTTGAATGGTATTAAACAGTTTGGCGTATGGTCAGATAATAAAAAAGTTGTTGTTAAATAGAAAATTGGAATTATAAAAAGCAGGCGAAAAACTGCCTGCTTTTTATAATGGAAATTTATGCTGTTATTGATGTAGCGAAATCAAGCTGTAATAAATTCAAGCGTATTATACTGAAAGAAGCCGTCAGTGGATGCTAAACCACTGGTGTGGGTAGCATCTTTGACATTGACATTGCACACAGCGATTAATTTATTATTTTGATCCAGAGCCACTGATTCCAGTTCAAAACTGTTATATTTGCGGCCCTGAGCATCTTTAGCAGGAATATCTGTAACAAATCCGAAATCCGGATATAAAAGTTTGCTATCATCAAGTTTTTTCAGATTATAATGAAGCAAGGTGTTTTTTGTTGTGATTTTAGTCGTTACTCCACTTACAGTATGTGGATTACTGGTTCCGACAAAAAGCCCTAATTTATTGTGATAGAAAATATCCTGGGATGTAGGCTGACCGGCGTTTACCAGTGTACAAAGATAAGTGGCTTTTACATTTTTTTCATTTTCAAATGTACATTTATAGAGCTTTAATGTTCCGTCAACAACGGACAATAATAAAGCTGTATTTGCCTCATAAAAATAATTAATTGCTTTAAGAGCAAATGATTTATCGTTATCGTTGGGAGTTACTGTATATGTTATTTCCTCATCCTCTTTGTTACTGCTGATAGCAACCACTTTGTTATTTCCTGCGACAACAAAGAATTTTCCGTTAAAACAGCTCATACCGTTGGCATGACCTAATAAACCGTCAGTGAATGTTTTAAAGTGAGATACACCTGCGCTTGTATTCATATAATTTTTACAGTAGCCAAGAACAGCGACTTTATCTTGACTTTGTTTTATAAAATATGGAGTATTGTTTCCGTTAAAGGATACACATCCCAGATTAGTTGTTTCATAGTTGGGATCTACTTTGGTAGGTACACGGGCTCCTGCTTTAAAACCGCATGCAAAAGTATAGGTTTTACCGGAGTAGGTAATGCCTTCCAGCACAGAGAATTTATCTTCTGCGGTTCCATCAGATGTTATAACATTGGATGCAAGCACAAGGTGCTTGGCTTTCATACAGATTGATTCAAGGTTGTACTGCTTATATTCACCTGTTTTATTTACATTGATGACCGAACATGGAGTGTATTTTTTACCTTTATCATCAGTAAGATGATAATCAACTACCAGAATACGGTTCTGAAGTGTTGAAAAAGTGTTATTTGTCAGGATAAATAATCCAAATGAAGTGTGATAGTAAATATCCTGAAGCCGTGTGGTATAACCAAAACCTGAGTTAGTAACTGTGAATGTACTTGCTGCTTCAGCAGCCTTCCAGTCTACAACACTGAAAGCTAATGTCCCAGCATTGCTCTTGTCAGCGTAATGCATAATGATAAATTTCTCGTTAGTTCCGTCAGCTGCAGTGATACCTAATGCGCCTTTTGGACAAATTTCATTGATACTGTACGTACCGAGCTGATTGCCTTTGGTATCCAGTTTTACGATGGTTGTAGAACCGCCGTAACCTTTATGGTCTTCTGCAAGCATATACAGATAATTTCCAATTTTGGTAAGTCCCAGAGCGAACCAGTTCAGATCTTTTTTTACGGCAGTTGCTTTTGTTGCCATGTAGTCAGTCGTTTTGAGTAATGTAGTTTTAAGACCGGTTGTCTTTACGCAATACATATCTGACCCCACAATGGCAATTCCCGCTACATTTGTTGCACTTTTATCGGGAATCAGTGCACCGTCTACGGGGGTAGCTGAAATAGTTAAAGTTGTTCCGTTAAATGTTCCTGGCATAATTTTTGCCTCCTTTAAATTTTTTGAATTTGCAAATTCACTATATAAAGATGCTGCTTTTTGTGATTTGTAAACCATAAGTGTGTATATGAGCATGATTTTTTTCTTTCATGCGGAAATCAGGTAAGAATAAAAATAAAGATTCGAGGTCAGATGATGTATGTTTAGTCCCACTTTTATATTTTCGTCATCAGCTTAATGTAAAATAATAACGGGTAAAGAAGATATAAGATGTTCTGGTACACGAAATAAGAAGAAAGGAGATATGCCACATGGTTAAAATGATGAACCGCCTGAGATGATCAGGCGGTTTTGAAGTATCTGGATTTTTTATGAATATTTTATTTTTAATTACAGGTATAATGTGTTACAATAAATATAACCATTAAGACTACCAGGCAGGTCAGAATTTGACCTGCCTGTAAATAAATACGGAAATAAATCGGGGTCAAAAGAATCGTTAATAATTGTAACAAAATAAAATTACCGGTGTAGCAAAAATAAAATTACAGGGGAAATGCGGATGAGTGAGATGACAGATGCATATGTAAAACTGGATAAGGTTTCCAAGATATATGGAACCAAAGAAGTAAAGATCGTTGCAGTGGATGAGATCAGCTTTGAGATTGCCAAGGGAGAGTTCGTAGTGATCGTTGGTCCCAGCGGTGCGGGCAAGACGACAGTGCTGAACATTCTTGGGGGTATGGATCAGGCTACCAGCGGAGAAGTTCTGGTGGATGGAAGGAATATTGCCAGATATAACAGCAGGCAGCTTACCGGTTATCGGAGAAATGATATTGGATTTGTATTCCAGTTCTATAATCTGGTGCCTAATCTTACAGCGCTGGAGAACGTAGAACTGGCATTGCAGATCTGTAAAAATCCGCTGGATGCCAGGGAGGTTCTGGAGGAAGTGGGACTGAAGGACAGACTGACCAATTTCCCGGCACAGCTTTCCGGTGGTGAGCAGCAGAGAGTTTCCATTGCCAGGGCACTGGCGAAGAATCCCAAGCTCTTACTGTGTGATGAGCCCACAGGTGCACTGGACTACCAGACTGGTAAGGCAATCTTAAAGCTTTTGCAGGATATGTGCAGGGAGCGTGGAATGACAGTGATCGTCATTACCCATAACTCGGCGCTGACACCTATGGCAGACCGTGTGATCAAGATCAAGAACGGAAAGGTTTCCAGGATGACGATGAATGACCATCCTACACCCATAGAGGAGATTGAATGGTAGGTGATGAATATGAAAGCAATGCATAAAGATTTCTGGATGGAGATACGAAAAAGTAAGGCCAGGTTTATTTCCATATTTATGATCGTTGCTTTGGGAGTTGCATTCTTTTCCGGAATACAGGCGTCGTCACCGGATATGCGCTTCTCAGGTGATGCCTATTATGATGAAACCAATCTTATGGATATCAAAGTAATGGGAACTCTGGGACTGACGGAGGATGATGTAGCTGCCATTAAGCAGGTGGACGGAGTTGAGAATGCAGGGGGCGCCTATGGTACAGATGTAATGTGTGGAGAAGGCGAGAAGCAGAAGGTACTTCATGTGGAAGCTGTGGATCAAACCATGAACCGGATCTCAGTGACAGAGGGAAAAGCTCCGGAAAAAAGCGGAGAGATTTTCCTTGACTGTATTTTTGCTGAGAGCAATGGATATCAGGTGGGTGATCAGATTACCCTGAAAGAGGGCGGAGACAGCGAACTGCTGAAAAAGACAGATTACACAGTTGTGGGTTTAGGTGAGAGTCCGCTTTACATATCCTATAACCGGGGAAACTCTACTCTTGGTTCCGGTGAGGTTAATGGATTTGCCTATGTGCTCCCTGAGGATTTTGACCAGGAGGTTTATACACAGATCTATGTGCAGGCTCATGGGGCACAGGATCTGATCAGCTATACAGATGCTTATGATTCCCTGATAGAGCGAGTGCAGGAGCGAGTGGAGGGGATTGAGGCAGAACGGTGTCAGGTCAGATATGATGAGATTGTAGAGGAAGCCAATGACAAGCTTGCAGATGCCAGACAGGAACTTGAAGACGGAAAGAAGGAAGCTAATGAGAAGCTTGCGGATGCCAGACAGGAACTGGAGGACGGCAAAAAGAAGTTAAAAGACGGCAAGAAGGAATATAAGGATGGCAAGAAAAAGCTTGCAGACGCAAAAAAGGAACTGGAGGACGGAAAAGCCCGGCTTGCAGATGCAAAGAAGGAATTAGAGGATGGCAGATCCCAGCTTGCCAGTGCGAAAGAGCAGCTTGCCAGTGGCAGAGCACAGATCGCATCTGCAAAGGAACAGCTGAATGCAGGATGGGCGGAGGTTTCAGAGAACCAGGCAAAGCTTGATGATGGAAAAGCACAGCTTGAGGATGGCAAGAATCAGTTAAGCGCTGGTGAGAAGCAGATTGCGGATGCAAAGACGCAGCTTACCCAGAGCCAGCAGGAACTTGACAATGGAAAGGCGCAGATCCAGTCAGGCAGAGAGCAGATTGCAGCAACCAGACAGGACTTAAATGCCAAAAAGGAAAGCTGCAATCAGGGACTTGCCCAGATTGAGCAGCAGGAGGCCCAGCTTTCCGAAGGAGAGGCTCAGTTAGAGAATGCCAGAAGTCAGCTTGCAGCATTACAGGCACAGTATGAGGAAGCAGCAGCTTCGGGAGTATATTCAGAGGAAGACCTGGCGGCTCTGGCAGCACAGGTTTCCGCTTATCAGGAGCAGGTGGACAGTCAGGCAGCCCAGCTGGAAGCATCCAGAAACCAGATCGCAGCAGCAAGAAGTGAACTGGAGAGTGGTTTAAGCCAGGTGGAGAGCGGACTGGCCCAGCTTGATGCAAAGGAAGCAGAATTGAACCAGCAGGAGGCCGCATTTCCCGATGCCCAGGCAAAGATTGATGCAGGATGGAAAGAGGTGAAGGCTCAGGAGAAGAAGCTGGAACCAGCCAGAAAAGAGATTCAGGAAAAAGAAGCCCAGCTTGAGTCAGCACAGGAACAGATCGATGCTGCAAAAGCAAAACTAAATTCCAGCCAGGCTCAGTTAGAGGAGAAGGAGGCAGAACTTGCTTCAGGAGAAGCACAGATCCAGGAGAATGAAGGAAAGCTTGCTTCCGGTGAGAAAGAGATTGCTGACAATGAACAGAAGCTGAGGGATGGAGAGAAGGAAATCTCAGAGAACGAACAGAAGCTGAAGGATTCCAGAAAGGACATCAAAAAAGCTGAGAAGGATCTGGAAGAAGGTAAAAAAGAATACGAAGACGGCAAGAGGGATGCAGAGAAAGAAATTACAGACGGTGAGAAAAAGATTCAGGATGCCCAGGATGAGATCTATGATATCAGTATGCCGGAATGGATGGTAACGGATCGCAATGATCTGCCGGAATATTCAGATTATGGGGATAATGCAGACAGAATGAGAAGTATCGGACAGGTTTTCCCTGTTATCTTTTTCCTGGTGGCTGCACTGGTAAGTCTGACTACCATGACACGAATGGTGGAAGAACAGAGAACCCAGATTGGTACAATGAAGGCTCTGGGATACGGCAAGTATGCAATTGCATCCAAATATCTGCTGTATGCCTTTCTTGCCACAGTGGGAGGCAGTATTCTGGGAATACTGATCGGAGAGAAGATCCTGCCTTTGGTTATTATTAACGGGTATGGCATTATGTACAAGGGAATGATGAACAATATCCAGATCCGTTATGAATTTAAATTTGCAATGATAGCAGCAGGTGCGGCAACTGTGTGTACTGTCGGAGCCACCATTTTCTCCTGTTACAGGGCACTGGCGGAAACCCCGGCATCACTGATGCGTCCTCCTGCTCCCAAAGAGGGTAAGAGAATCCTGCTGGAACGGATCCCGCTTTTCTGGAAGCACTTGAATTTTACATGGAAATCTACTCTGAGAAACCTTTTCCGATATAAAAAACGTTTCTTTATGACGATTTTCGGTATTTCGGGAAGTATGGCGTTGATGCTGGTAGGTTTTGGACTCAGGGATTCCATTATGGATATTGCCAGACGGCAGTATCAGGAACTTCAGCATTACACAGGAACGATCATTGATGATGAGGATGCTACAGATAAGGAGAGACAGGAACTGGATGAGTTTCTGAAAAATAACAGTCAGATCGAGAGATATACTCATGTGCAGTTTACCAAGATGAGTGTTCCCAGAAATAAATCCAATATTAGCGTATATGTTTATGTGCCTGAGAATCTTGAGACCTTTAATAAGGATGTAACTCTTCAGGACAGAAAGACAAAAGAGAAATATAAGCTGACGGAAGCAGGTACAGTGATCAGTGAGAAGACGGCGACCCTGACAGGACTGAAAGTCGGGGATACCATGACCATCACAAAGGATGGAAAAAATTATGAGACAAAGATCGCAGCAGTGACAGAGAATTACATGGGACATTATATTTATATGACAGGAAATGTCTATGAACAGACCTTCGGGGAGAAGCCGAACTATTCTGCAACTGTGTTCACAGTAAAAGAGGAGTACAAAGAATCAGAATCTGAGGTGGGAAATGAGATCCTGAAGTATCCGGCTGCGTTAAGCATCAGCTATACCAGCAGTCTGGAGGCTCAGCTTCACAGAATGCTTGGAGCATTGGATACGGTAATCATAGTGCTGATCATTTCTGCGGGAATGCTTGCTTTCGTGGTTCTGTATAATCTGAACAATGTCAATATTACGGAGCGCCAGAGAGAACTGGCAACCCTGAAGGTGCTGGGATTCTATGATACTGAAGTTTCTGCCTATGTATACAGGGAGAATGTTATTCTTACCTTCATAGGCGTGCTGGCAGGGGCTGTATTCGGAATCTTTTTGCACAGGTATATTATCCGTACTGTGGAAGTGGATGCGGTCATGTTCGGAAGAAATATTAATCCTGTCAGTTTCCTGTACTGCGGACTGCTGACAATTGGATTCTCCATGATCGTAAATCTGTTTATGCATCAGAAATTAAAGAAGATTGATATGGTAGAATCCCTGAAAAGTGTGGAATAAACGATCTGTCGCTTTATTGCGGAAAAGAAGAAATTGTTTTTCTGTGGTTTTTAAATATGTAGTCAAACGGATAGAATGGATAAGAGGAAGAAAGGGGAATATTATCATGGGAACAGCAAATCAGATAGAGCAGGAATTAATGAACTATATATCCGATCATAAAATCAGGAACACGCATTCACATCATCTGCCGGAACAGGCGATGGTGGATTTTGATCTGGATAAGCTGATAAATAATACGTATTTACAATGGCAGCAGGTAACTCCGGGGACAACAGCAGAAAGCAGGAATGCATATCTGGAAAAAACACGATATAAATCTTATTTTGTCTGGCTTCAAAAGGCAATCGGGGAGTTGTATGGAATATCGGAGCCGATCACAGCTCAGAACTGGGATCAGATTTCAGATCAGATCAGAAAAGCGCATCAAAGTCCCGACTTTTACATGGATGTGCTGAAAAATAAGTGTAAGTATCAAAAAGTAATCGTAGATACCTACTGGAATCCGGGCTCTGACAATGGAAGACCGGAACTGTTTACGCCTGCTTTTCGACTGGATCTGTTCTTTTTGGGCTATAAAAAAGGACTTCGCAATCATGACGGTATATCACTGGAAGAGAACTTCGGTGAGCTGCCGGACAATTTACAGGATTATGTGGAGTGGGTCAGAAAGTGGATCATACAAAAAAAGAGTGAGGGCTGTGTGGCCTTAAAAATAGCGATGGCCTATGAGCGTAGTCTTCATTTTGAAAAAGTGACGCGGGAGCAGGCTGAAAGGGTATTCCGTTTACAAGAGTCGGATATAACCCAGGAAGATATCAGATGTTTTCAGGACTATTTGTTCTGGAAAATATGTGAAATTGCGGCGGAAGTGTCACTTCCATTACAATGTCACACAGGAATGGGGCAAGTTATAGATACGAATATACTGCAGTTGAACAATGTGATAAAAAATAATCCGGAAACGAAATTTGTGCTACTGCATTGTGGCTTTCCATGGGTGGATGATCTTTTTTCCATAGTAGACGGATATCCGAATCTATATCCGGATCTGACATGGCTTCCAATCTTATCCTACACCGCATCAAAACGTGTAATGCATCAGTTGATCGAGATGTCCCAGATTGATAAAATCTGCTGGGGATGTGATACGTGGACAGTAGAGGAAAGTTATGGCTCCCTTCTTGCATTCCGTTTTTCACTGTGTAGTGTTCTGAGAGAAAAAATAGAGGACGGATATCTTTCCGTAAATAATGCAAAGGATATTATTGATAAAATTTTGTTCGACAATGCGGGAAAAATATACGTATGACACCAGATAAATTTGTGAAATCCGGAGAAACGTTCTTGACAAGAAAGCCTTTTTTCATTATAGTAGAATCCAGAAAAAGGCTGTGAAAAAGAGGAGTAGGCGGTAATGCCCCACAGAGAGGGAAGCTTATAAGCTGGAAGGTTTCCCGGGAACAGAAGTGCTGAAGGTAGCTTTGGAGCCGGGAGGCTGAAGTGAGTGTGTATGAATCATATCAGAGTTATATACGCGCATGGTAGGTTTTCACGTATCCCGCGTTAAGGGAATGAGAGACAAACTAAGGTGGTACCGCGATCTATGTCGCCCTTTGCACGTATAATGCGTGTGAGGGGCGTTTTTTATCGAATAAGTTTATGACACAGTTATCTGGCTGGATGCGGAAAGCGAAGTCAGTATGCTTATTTGTTTGGTTGTCAGGGTGACTGCTTTATAACGGAGTAATCCGTAGATACTTTAGTTTCAGATATATAATTAGGAGGACATTATGAGCAAAGAACTTGCAAAAACCTACGATCCTAAGGGAATCGAAGAGCGTCTTTACACAAAATGGATGGACAATGGATATTTCCATGCAAAAGTAAATCCGGACAAGAAACCGTTTACCATTGTTATGCCGCCGCCAAACGTAACCGGCCAGCTTCACATGGGACATGCGCTGGATGAAACCATGCAGGATATCCTGATCCGTTTCAAGAGAATGCAGGGCTATGAAGCATTATGGCAGCCGGGAACTGACCATGCAGCTATCGCTACAGAGGTTAAGGTTATCGACAAGCTGAAAAAAGAAGGTATCGACAAACACGATATCGGCCGTGAGGAATTCTTAAAACATGCGTGGGCATGGAAAGAGGAGTACGGCGGAAAGATCATCAATCAGTTAAAGAAACTGGGTGCTTCCGCAGACTGGGAGAGAGAACGTTTCACAATGGATGAGGGATGTTCCAAAGCAGTACAGGAAGTATTTATCAAATTATATGAAAAAGGCTATATCTACAAAGGTTCCAGAATCATCAACTGGTGTCCTGTATGCCAGACTTCCATCTCTGATGCAGAGGTTGAGCATGAGGATCAGGACGGATTTTTCTGGCACATTAATTACCCGATCGTAGGGGAAGAGGGACGTTTTGTAGAGATTGCAACTACACGTCCGGAAACCCTGCTGGGTGATACTGCTGTTGCCGTAAATCCGGAAGATGAGCGCTACAAGGATCTAATCGGCAAGATGCTGAAGCTTCCTCTCACAGACAGAGAGATTCCGGTGATCGCCGATGAATATGTAGACAAAGAATTCGGAACAGGATGTGTAAAGATCACACCTGCCCATGACCCTAACGACTTTGAGGTTGGACGCCGTCACAATCTGGAAGAGATCAACATTATGAATGACGATGCGACCATCAACGAGCTTGGTGGAAAATACGCTGGTATGGACCGTTACGAAGCACGTAAGGCAATGGTAGCAGATCTGGAAGAACTTGGACTTCTGGTAAAAGTAGTTCCTCACAACCACAGCGTTGGAACTCATGACCGCTGTGGCACAACGGTAGAGCCTATGATCAAGCCACAGTGGTTTGTAAAGATGGACGAGATGGCAAAGGCTGCGATCAAAGCTCTGGATGACGGAGATCTGAAATTCGTTCCGTCCCGTTTTGACAAGACGTATCTTCACTGGCTTGAGAATATCCGCGACTGGTGTATTTCCAGACAGTTATGGTGGGGACACAGAATTCCGGCTTATTACTGTGATGAGTGCGGTGAAGTAGTTGTTGCAAGAGAAATGCCTGAGAAATGCCCGAAATGCGGATGTACACATCTTCATCAGGATGAGGATACACTGGATACCTGGTTCAGTTCTGCATTATGGCCATTCTCCACACTTGGCTGGCCGGAGAAAACACCGGAACTGGAATATTTCTATCCGACAGATGTACTTGTTACAGGATATGACATTATCTTCTTCTGGGTTATCCGTATGGTATTCTCTGCTCTGGAGCAGACTGATCAGGTTCCGTTCCATCATGTACTGATCCATGGTCTGGTACGTGACTCCCAGGGACGTAAGATGAGTAAGTCTCTTGGAAACGGTATCGATCCTCTGGAAGTTATTGATAAATACGGCGCAGATGCTCTTCGTCTTACTCTGATGAAAGCTGCTGTTGATGCGGCAACGAAAGCTTTGGAAAAGAAGGTTAAAGACTTGCAGGATCTGGTTGACGGCAAAGTTACTGCCACTGATTTGGAAGCCAAAATTAAAGAATTGGAAGGTAAGCTGGCAGCTGGTGATAAAACCGTAGCTGATGCCTTGGCAGCAGCTAAGACTGAACTTACTGAATTAATAAATGGTAAAGCTAGTCAGGCAACAGTTGATGCCATTAATAGAGATATTGAGGCTTTGAAGGGAATGAAGACGACTCTTCAGGCTTTGATTGATGCAGAAAATAAGTTTATTGCTAATCCGGAAGATTTGAGCGGCTTCGAAAACACTAGCTTCGATAAATTCATCAATCAGAGCATTATAAATGCACTGAACGATAAAGGTGAAAACAAGGGAGCTATTGCCCAATATGTAATCACAACTGTACAAGCCGGTGTTGCATCAAATGGTAAAGCACTGAATGAGCACATTGAAGGCCTCGGAATAACCGGTGTAAAGGATTGGACGGGATTTGTAGATAAAATCTACAATGAAATCTTTAAAGAAGGCGGTGTTATCAAAAAACAACTGGACAGTTTGGATGAACTGTTGAGAGCTATCAATGCACACGTAGGTACTGAGGAAGGTCAGTCTAAAGACTATGCAGCACTTATCGATGAGATTGTAGCTGCAAAAAATGCTTTGACTGCACTCCAAATTCCTGAAGATAAGACTTTTGGGGAGGCTGTACAAGGCATCATTGACGCTGAATTAATAAATGTAGAGTCTACATTAGGTAAGTTGAAAGCAGAATTGGAAGCAGAAATTACAGCACTGAAAGGCATGATCCAAAGTATCGTATACGTACCGGAATATGCAGACGGACTGGTTCAGCTTAGTACGTTCTATGCTAAGTTTGGTTCTAACGGTAATGCAACCGATTGGGAACCGATGATTAGCGGTGGCGATGTGAAAGTGAGATTCCGTGTATCCCCGAGTAGTGCAGCGAAGGAACTGATTGATAATTTTGAACAGGCAACGTTCAAGAAATCCTATCACGTGGTGAACGGTGTGGACAAGATTCTGCCGGTGGATGTCTACATTCCCGGTTGCCCTCCGCGTCCGGAAGCATTCTACTACGGCATGATGCAATTGCAGCGTAAAGTGAAAATAGAGAAATACTTCGGTGGAGTAAACAGAAAAGAAGAGAACCACTAATCAGTACTTAAAAATATGGAAATAAAATACATAGAGCCCTCAGTCCTGCACGACGAAATGCTGCGTCTGCGGAAAGAGAAACAAATGGACTTCCTGGAATGCCTCAGCGGTATGGATTGGGGAATACCCGACGAGAAAGACGCACCGGACACCCCCCGCGGACTCGGTGTAGTCTATCTGTTGGAATCTACTGTTACCGGCGAACGGATAGCGGTACGCACCGCCACTCTAAACCGGGAACATCCCGAACTTCCTTCCGTCAGCGATATCTGGAAAGCTGCGGATTTCAACGAGCGCGAAGTCTACGACTTTTACGGCATCGTTTTCATCGGTCATCCGGATATGCGCCGACTCTATCTGCGCAATGACTGGGTAGGCTATCCCATGCGTAAAGACAATGAGCCGGAAAAAGATAATCCGTTGCGTATGGACAACGAAGAAACGGTGGACACCACCATGGAATTGGAGCTGAATCCCGACGGTAGCATCAAGAATAAGGAGATGCAACTTTTCGGTGATGAGGAATATGTGGTGAACATCGGTCCCCAACATCCGGCCACCCACGGCGTAATGCGCTTCCGTGTATCATTGGAGGGTGAAATCATCGACAAGATTGATGCCAACTGCGGCTACATCCACCGGGGTATCGAGAAGATGTGCGAAAGCCTGACCTATCCGCAGACCTTGGCTCTGACCGACCGTCTGGACTACCTGGGCGCACACCAGAACCGCCATGCCTTGTGCATGTGTATCGAAAAGGCAATGGGCGTGGAAGTAAGCGAACGCGTGCAGTACATACGTACCATCATGGACGAGTTGCAGCGAATAGACTCTCACCTGCTGTTCTATTCTTGTCTTGCTATGGACCTGGGTGCATTAACGGCCTTCTTCTACGGTTTCCGCGACCGCGAAAAGATACTCGACATCTTTGAGGAAACTTGCGGCGGACGCCTCATCATGAACTACAACACCATCGGTGGCGTGCAGGCAGACATTGCTCCCGGCTTCGTAAAGAAAGTGAAGGAGTTTATCCCCTACCTCCGCGGTATCCTACACGAATATCACGACGTATTCACCGGGAACATCATTGCCCAGCAACGTCTGAAAGGTGTGGGTATACTCTCACGGGAAGATGCCATCGCCTTTGGAGCTACCGGAGGCACCGGACGCGCCAGCGGATGGGCCTGCGACGTGCGTAAGCGTATGCCATATGCCGTATATGACAAGGTGGACTTTAAAGAAATCATCCGCACCGAAGGCGATTCATGGGCACGTTACCTTATCCGTATGGATGAAATTCTGGAGAGCCTGAAGATTATCGAGCAACTGATAGACAACATCCCGGAAGGAGCCTACCAGGAAAAGATGAAACCTATTATCCGCGTACCGGAAGGCACTTATTATGCAGCCGTAGAAGGTAGCCGCGGTGAGTTCGGCGTCTTCCTCGAAAGCCACGGCGACAAGATGCCTTACCGCCTGCATTTCCGCAGTACGGGCTTGCCATTGGTATCGACCGTAAATACGATTTGCCGCGGAGCTAAAATCGCCGACCTTATTGCCATTGGCGGAACATTGGATTATGTAGTACCAGATATTGACAGATAAAAGGATTTACGATTTGACAATTTACAATTTACCATGCGGAATTACAGCGCAGCCAAATTGTAAATTGTACATTGTGAATTGTAAATCAAAAAGCGCCTCGTAAATTGTAAATAGTAAATTGTAAATAGTAAATGAACAACGTGTTTGACTTTAGTATAGTAACCAACTGGATACACCAGATGCTGACTTCCCTGATGCCGGAAGGTCTGGCAATATTCCTCGAATGCGTGGTGATTGGCGTATGCATCATCTTGATGTATGCCGTGCTTGCCATCATCCTGATTTACATGGAGCGTAAAATATGCGCCTTCTTCCAATGCCGCCTCGGTCCGATGCGCGTGGGGAAATGGGGATTGCTCCAAGTGCCCTGCGACGTCATCAAGATGTTGACAAAGGAAATCATTGATTTGAAATTCTCTGACCGGTTCCTCTACAATCTGGCACCGTTCATGGTAATCATCGCTTCTTTCCTGACATTTGCCTGCCTGCCCATCAACAAGGGATTGGAGGTATTGGACTTCAATGTAGGAGTGTTCTTCCTGCTGGCTGCATCGAGTATCGGCGTAGTGGGTATCCTGCTGGCAGGCTGGAGTTCCAACAATAAATTCTCGCTGATTGGAGCCATGCGAAGCGGTGCGCAGATTATCAGCTACGAGTTGTCCTGCGGATTGAGCATACTGACAATGGTAGTGTTGATGGGAACCATGCAGTTCTCCGAAATAGTAGAAGGACAAGCTGACGGCTGGTTCATCTTCAAGGGACATATCCCTGCATTGATAGCCTTCATCATCTACCTCATTGCCGGAAATGCGGAAACCAACCGCGGTCCCTTCGACTTGCCCGAAGCCGAAAGCGAGTTGACTGCCGGATACCATACGGAATACAGCGGTATGGGCTTCGGATTCTTCTATCTGGCAGAATATTTGAATCTGTTTATCGTAGCCTCTGTGGCAGCCACCATCTTCCTGGGAGGCTGGATGCCGCTACACATCGTAGGCCTGGACGGCTTCAACGCAGTGATGGATTACATTCCGGGATTTGTATGGTTCTTCGGAAAGGCCTT
>OGWU01000948.1_pt1 | contig 17890 bp, 16 predicted proteins | sample 1576071 | NCBI WGS metagenome assembly OGWU01 (sample SAMEA3541582, study PRJEB24748) | human gut metagenome | biome: human gut; feature: human-associated habitat; material: faeces | place: China | collected 2012
GCTTCCTCGAGCTCAACGAGCGTCTGCGGGCTGGGCGGATTTCCGTTTCTCTATGTCGGCATGTCCTACCTCTGGTCGACGCTCTGGCGGTTGGCTGGCGAGCTGCGGCTGTTCGCTGATTTACACTGGGCGGAGCGCGTGCTCTACGCGCTGATGGCGCTGGGGTTCATTGGTTTTGCGGCGTGGGCATTTTTCCAGTCGACGGGATTTTACAGCGCTACGAATGAGGGGTATGATATTGTCTATACGGCGGACACGGATTCGCTTTTTAACAACATGGCGTATCTAGCGCTGACGTATGTGGAAAACGATCTGCGGCAGCCGCTGTTTGCGATCTTTGCAGCGCCGTTTGCAGGCGTGCCGTATCTGCTGACGCAGCTTTTTGGCGCGTCGCCGACGGTGTTGGCTGTGCTTTTGAACAGTGTGCAGATCCTTATGATCTGTGGCGCGAATCTGATGCTTGCAAGCCTGGCGACAAAATCGCCTGTCCGACGGGCTGTGTTTATGCTGGCGCTCGGCGCAAGCTACACGACGCTGTTGAACACGCTGATGCTTGAACAATATGTGACGGCGTATTTCTGGCTGATGCTGGCGGCAAGCTGCATCTGCACAGGACGCACGCAGGAGCGGCTTGGCTTTTATGGCGCGACGGGATCGCTGTTGACGAATGTGGCGCTGGCGCCGTGGTTCAGCGCGCACAATCCACTGCGTTCGCCGCTGCGCTGGCTGGGCGATATGGTCAAGCTGGGGCTGTCGTTCATTGTGGTGATGCTGGCGTTTGCGCGCTTCGATGTGATCTGGTCCGTGGTGCCAAAGTTGGCGTCGTTGTTTAAATTCACGGGCAGCGATGGCTGGCCATTTGTCGATCGTGTGCGCCAGTTTGTGAGCTTTGTGCACGATTGTTTTCTTGCGCCGGTTGCGGGTGTGAGCCAGGGATTTGCGCCAGACGGGATCCTTTCCTGGCGGCTGGATTATGTGTTCACATGGAACGGCTGCGGGCTGGTGCTGTTGGTGCTCATGTTCGCTGGTTTTCTCCTGAGCCGCCGCGACAAACTGAGCCAGCTGGCGTTCTACTGGACGCTCTTTTCCTTTGTGCTGCTTGCTGTCATCGGCTGGGGTACCTGGGAAACGGGGCTCATCCTCTACGCGCTGTATTTTGGCTGGGCCTATTTCCTGTTGCTCTTCCGACTGATCGAAAAGATCGCCGAGAAGCTCCACGCGGCCTGGCTGACGCCGCTTGTGCTCTGTGCAGCTGCAGCGCTGATGCTCTGGGACAATCTCCCGGGGATCGGCGCGCTGATCGATTACTGTATCACTTACTTTCCTTTATAAGGGGGTTTCCTGATGACCCGTTATCTCAAGCTGATGCGCGTTCATCATTATATGAAAAACCTGCTCGTGTTCGCGGCGCTGGTCGCCAGCGGCGAGCTCTTTGATGCGTCCAAGCTCGGCGCTGGTGTGCTGGGTTTTGTGGCGTTTTGCGCGACGGCTTCGGCGATCTACATCATCAACGACATCCGCGACCGCGACAAGGACCGCCTGCATCCGACAAAATGCAAGCGGCCGATCGCTGCCGGGACGGTGTCGGTGCAGAGCGCAGGGGTGCTGGCTGTGGTGCTTTTGATCATCGCAGCGATCGCCAATGCGCCAGTGTTTCATCCGGCGGCGGCTGCGCTTTTGGCAGCGTATTTCTTTCTCAATCTGGCATACAGCTTTGGGCTCAAGGATGTGCCGATCGTCGACATTGCGATCTTGGCGGCGGGATTTGTGCTGCGCGTTATCTACGGCGCAATCCTCACGGAGATCGTCATTTCCAACTGGCTCTATCTCGCTGTGTTCGCGCTGTCCTTCTATCTGGCGCTGGGCAAACGCCGCGGCGAGCTGCTGACAGTCGGCAAAGGGAGCACGCGCGCTGTGCTCAAGGCGTATCCGTTGGATTTTCTCAACCGCAGCATGACCATGTGCCTGACGCTGGCGAATGTTTTCTACGCGCTCTGGAGCATGGATCAGGTGACGACCTCTTTTTACCACAACCGTTTTCTCATTTTCACAGTGCCGATCGTGCTTTTGATCACGCTCAAATACAGCCTGACGATCGAAGGCGCCAGCGACGGCGATCCTGTCGAGGTGCTGCTCCACGACAAGATCCTGCTCATGCTGGTGATCCTCTATCTGGCTGTGATGCTGGGCATCCTCTATATCTGAACGCCAAACGACCGCCGAACGGGTAAATGCTCGATCGACGGTCGTTTTTTCTGCGCTCTGCGGCGACGATTATGATAAAATAGAAGCAACCGAAGGGAGGTTTTTCTCATGCAACTTGAACAGCTGCGCTATCTCATCCTCATCCATCGTCTCGGCTCGATCAACAAAGCGAGCGAGCAGGTGCATCTTTCGCAGCAGGCGCTCAACACCTCGATGAAAAAGCTGGAAGCAGAGATTGGCTGTCCGCTTTTCATCTACCACGCACGCGGCGTGCAGCTGACGGACAAGGGGCTGCGCCTGGTCAAAACCGCCGAAGAAGTGCTCGCAAAAATGGACGACACGCTGCGCGAGCTCAGAGAAACAGAGCCTGTGCTGCGCGACAGGATCGAACCACTGACGATCTTTTTCACGCCGGCGATCGGCCAGCTTTTTATGACCAACGTCACGAAAGTTTTTTCCCAGGCGCATCCCTATGTGCGGTTCACACTGCTGGAAGAAGAAGGCGCGACGATCCGCCGCCTGATCCTCGAAGAAAACCGGCCGGCGCTCGGCATCGTCGCGACTTTTGATCCCATCCCGACTGCGGACGCTGCACACACGACGATCTCCCTCTATAAAGACAAGCTTTATATCCTCGTCGCCGCTACACATCCGCTGGCCCGGCAGAAGAGCGTGTCCATCCGCACGCTGCTGAAATATCCGCTGGCGGTCTACCAATCCAGCTACAACATCGCCAATCCGATCCGCAATCTGCTCGAAGACTGCGGCACGCCAAACTACCAGATCATCACGAACAGCCCGCGTATGTACGAAGACGCCATCCTGCATCAGGACTGCGCCGGTTTCATCAACAAAGCCGGGCTGGTCAATCACGCAGCGCTCCAGGATATTCTGGACGAGGTCATCATGCTGCCTGTCACAAACGTGCCGCCGATCCAAATGTACGCGATCGTCGAAAACACCTATCTCAGAGAGCACGAGCAGAGCATTTCAGATTTTCTCGCGATCTATCGCTCGTTCTGCTGAACGCGCCAGATGAGGCCGTAATAGCGCAGCGCTTCTGCGGCAGCATCGCCGTAGTCGCGCGCGCAGCGATCAAGCGCTGCAGCAAAATCCTGCGCATCGATGACCGACGGATAGCCTGCGATCTCCTGCACAGCGGCCATGTAGTCATCATCGAGCAGCGTTTGCACATGGGCGACGTGCTGTGCGCGGATGCTGTCGGCGTCGGTCTGGTTGTTGTACCAATAGGTTTTGGCGAAAACCGGCGCGACGATCTTCCCTTCTTTTTCCAGGCTGAGCCGTTTGTGATAGGTCCATTCCTTGCGCGCGTTGGTCACGCGCTTGATGCGTCCGTTCGCGTCAAAGGAGCAGAGGGTGTACCAGGTTTTCGCGCGCACATCCTTGGGGATGATGTCTTCGGCAAAATTCTCCCGCTCCTTCTCTGCCCAGTCACAGAAAATGCGGTAGCTTTCCCGCGTCAGCGATTTGCGCCGCCAGGCCATATCCGCCAGCGCTTCCACCACTGTCAAGAGCTCTTCTGAAAAGCGATTGACAGTTTTTTTGCACCATTTTTTGAGAAGCGGCACTGCAGCGTCGTCGCCATCCTGCGCGGCAAAGCGCGCAAGGAGCCGGAAAAATTCCAGCGGATAGTCCTGCTGCAAGCTGCGCGCCAGCTCCAGCTTGACATTATGCGCAATGTTTTCTTTTTCGCCGAGGGGCACGGGGCAGGTTTCTGTGAGGCTGCGGATCGGCAGCGGAGCAATTCCAGCGCGCACGGCGCCGTCGAGAAAATCTATGACGCGCGCTTCGTCGGCGCTGACCAGGTAATGCCGCTCGCCGCCATCCAACCAGGTGGTGGCGTACATTGTGAACTCGGTATCGATGTAGCCTTCTGCGGCCATTTGGTGAAATTCTTCTGCCACCTGCACATCGCGGAACAGGTTCATGGCATTTTTTACAGTCATCGCGCGCTCCCTCCCTTCATCAGCTGTGCCACATGGCTCACCGCGGCAACGTTGGCTTCAAGCCCGTGATAATCGCGCGGCGCGATCTTGACCGGCGCGCCCAGAAAATCGCTGAACACCTCGCTGGTGAAAAGCGCCGATGTTTCTCCCTGGGCGTAGACGAGGCCGTCCCGGAGCAGCATGGTCTTTTTGAACACATCGAGGAGCAGCTCCTCGGTGTAGTGGGTCACGTAGATGATCGTAAGGTTGCTGTTTTCGGCGAGATCGCGCAGCGTGTTGAGCAGATGCTCGCGGGCGAAAATATCTAGCCCGGTGCACGGCTCATCCAGGAGCAGGATCTCCGGCTCGGCGATCAGCGCACGTGCGATCAGCACATTTTCGCGCTCGCCCTTGCTCATCATGTGGAACGGCTGGTAGATCTTGTCGGCAATGTGCAGCTCCGCGAGCAACGCTTTCGCCTGCTTCACATCGGCCAGCGAAACGGCGCTGCGGTCGCGACCGAGCGCACCGGTGAGACCAGAGAGCACGATATCGAGCGCAGATTCTTTCGTGAATTTCTGATCGAAAAACGATCCGCTGACCCAGCCGATCCGCCGCCGCAGATCGAGAATATTCTGCGGTGTGTACGCTTCGCCGAGCATCTGCAACGTGCCCGCCGTCGGCTATTTGTAGCCGGCGAGCACCGACAGCAGCGTCGTCTTGCCGCAGCCGTTCATGCCGAAAACGACCCAATGCTCCCCGCGCGTCACCTGCCAGCTGATGTCTTTGAGCAGATAGCGGTTGCCGGCTTTGAGCGAAAGCTTGTCGAGCGCGATGACAGGTTCATTTGTCATCTTCCGTCCCTCCTTTACAGATCGGCGTCGGTCAGATGCAGACATTCGCTGACGCGGTTCGGATCCATTTTGATCGGCACAGTGAAGCCATCTTCACCGACAATGCCGAGATTGGTCGCCAGCCAGTCCATGATCTCTGCCACCCGCGCCACAGACATCTGCCGCGTGAGCTCAGAATAATCCAGCTCCGGATAACAGTTGTAGTCCAGCTCATCGACGTAGTATTTCGCGTTCTGGTAGATCTCCGGCTCCACGCCATACTCGATGCGTCCGCATTTGTCGCAGTACAGCTCTGTGCGCCCATCAACGATCTCGTTGAACGCGATGCTCTTGACGCGCAGCGGACCGCCACAGTATTTGCAGACACAGCGCGCGCTGCGTTTTTGCAGCATATCTGTGCGGCTGTTTGTTTCATTACTCATCGTTCGTTCACCTCATTAAAAAGAGCAGGCTTCAAACGCAGCCTGCTCTCGATTTATTTCGCAACAGCGATGATCAGCAATCAATATTCTTCCGTCAAGATCTGATAGACCGGCGCCCCTTCGCACTGAGCAGGCATTCTCACGCCGCCGACAACAGCCACCGTTGGCACAAAGTCGATCTGGCGGATGATGCGGTTGGTCTCATAGCCTTCTTTGATCCCAGGACCAGCAGCGATGAAGATCGGCGATACAGAAGTATCCGCCACGCCCCAGGTTGTCGACAGACTGTCGCCGTGGTCAAAGTTGTAGCCTTCAGCGATCCAGTAAACAATATCGCCGCATTCTGGTCCGCCGTAGCCCAAGAGCACCGCATCCTTATTGCGCAGCGCCACAGAAACGATGCGCTTGCCAGTTTTCTTGTCGCGATAGCCGTAGAGATCCGTCATGATCTGTTCTTCCAGCTCGTACTGATCGGCTGGATCAACGATGCCATCAATGTAGGAGCCGTCTGGCTGTTTATGTTTGTTGCGGCCCTTGATATTGAGATGGATGTTGCAGGAACGGTTGGCGACAGCGCGGGTCTTCGTCCAGTCAACTTCCTTCAGATCGTTGCCGTCGGCATCCTTCTTCAACACCGTGTAGCCAAGCTCCTGCATAACCCCGACGTTGAGTCCGCCTGGATCGCCGAGCAGCTGCAGATCGTGTGGTGGTGCAACCTGGCCATGGTCGGAGAAGATGAAGACCGTCCAGCCTTCGTCGAGAAGGTGCAGGAATTTGCCGATGTAGTAATCCGCCTGCTTGTAGAGATTTTCCATCCATTTTTCAGCCTGGGAAACCGGGTTGCGGTTCCATTCTTTGTCTGCCAGGTGCTTGATGAGCATATGCTCTTCCAGATCGATCGCATGATAGTGCGAGAAGATCACGTCAATATCTTCGCTCTCGATCATATAATGGATCGCTTTGGCCTGCCAGTCGGTGTTGCTGTACCAGCTGTCGAGCATGCATTCCGTGATGAGCGTGTCGCTCTGACAGCCAACGTCGGAAGTTGGCGTTGGGTAGCCGACGTTTTCGCAAAGATCCTTGTAGATGCGTTTTGGATGGTACACGCTGTCGTTGTCGATGTCCATGGATGGGGAGATGTACATCGACAGCTGCGTGCCATCTTCCGCCAGCTCGAGGATCTTGAAATTGCGGATGACGCGATATTTTTTGTCGCCGACAATGGCTTCGTCCTGAATGCTGCGCGCCATCACATGCGGCGTCAGCACAACGATCGGATCGAGATCCTTCTTGCTCTTGTAAATAGCAACGCGGTCGTATTTTCCATCCTCGCCCTTGAGGATCAGCGCTGGTCGACGGATCAACCCGCCAGACAGGAGCACCGTAAATTCCTTCGCATCCTCCGGCGCTTCCGTCCAGCCGTACGCATCCTTGACAGGTGAAAGGGCCAGATCCAGCGCATTTTCCGTCGCAGCAGACGTGCCCTGGCTGAAATCAGTGATCACATGCGTGTGTCCTTCTTCGCTCTTCAGCGCGCCAATCTTGCCAAGCAGCGATTTTCCGTCGTCTTCCTCCAACTCAAGGCCCGTAATCACGCAGGCAGCGTTCGCTTCCGACGCCGCTTTTCTGCGGAACGTCACATCCGGCTGGTTGACATTGGCAGAAAGGAGATATTCCCCGTCGATCTGCGCAACAGACATCCCGACACTCCCTGGGGACGTTCCGTCAACGACGTAGAGATTTGGATTGTCCGAGCTTGGTGGCCAGGCGCTGCCAGGCCAGTGCCAAACCAGCGTTTTCTTGCCAGCTTCCGCGAAAACATTCCACAGCTGCTCCGCCTTGCAAAGACGGCTGTCAAAATTATAGGCAACCTTGTCAATATCTCCGCCCAGACGGCAGAAGTCCGTGATGCCGTGCACATTTGCGTAGCAGCCACAGGCCAGCGTCGTCCACATTGGCGGCGTCACCGTTGGATGACCGCCGAGCATCACAAGATCCTTGCGCGCAGAACCGCGGCGGATAAATTCTGCCGTGTTCGGCATCAGACCAGCATCGACATACTTGCGCGTGAGCCGCGGATCCATACCGTCGAGACCAAGCAGCAGGATCTTATCGTTCAATGGTTTTCTGTTCGTCATAATATCGCTCCTTCGCTGAAAGTTCGTGGTTGTTTGTATGCCTCTATTATAAGCCCTCACACCACCACCAGCTATCAGAAAGGCACTGCACGTCACGGGAGTTTCAAACAGGAGTTGAAGCTCGTAGGAAGCAATTACATGAAACATCACTCATATTGCGTTCAGACAATCATGCTCACAAAAAAATTAAAGCAATTGCATTGACCACTTATCCGGCATTGCAATCGCTTCACTCACGTACGCCATTCAATTATTATAGTTTTTTTATTTATAAGCAACTCATAGGATTTGCAGCCGGCCAAATGCATGCACCATCAACAGAGATGGTTTGTCCGCTAACAAACGAAGCTGCATCTGACGCCAAATATATAAACGCATTAATGACATCATCTGGGTGGCACTGATAAGAGCCTAGTGGCGCAAATTTTTCAGCCATTTTTTCAATGTTTGTAATTTCAATATCGCCTTCATATGCTCCAATCAAGTCAACAACTTTTTGTTGTTCGATAACATTACCATCAATATCCGTTCGTAAGATCCCAGCCGGTGCCACTCCATTAACACGTATTTTATATTTTCCAAGCTCTCTCGCCATGCCAAGCGTTAAACCTTGAACCGCAAACTTCGATGCCGTATATCCAATATTTGCCATTGCCCCCGAAATTCCTGCCAAAGAGCTTGTATTTATGATCACACCTCCTTTCGGATTTTCTTTCATGAGGCGTACCGCCTTTTGTGCAACTGTAAAGATGCTAAACACATTAACCTCAAATACCCGGCGAAAAAGTTCCTGGGGATATTCTTCGAACGACCTAAACGGATATATTCCAGCATTATTAATCAAAATATCCAAACCGCCCCAACCAGTTTCAATAATATTCATCAGTTTCTCTAACTCATCCTCATTAGTTAAATTCGGTGTGCATCCCATTACCTCGAAAGATGAATCAATATTTTTCAACTGCTCAATCGCAATTGTAACATCTTCATTTGGCGCTCCACAAATAATTACCTTTGCTCCACACTCAAGAAACCGGCGCGCCATCAGCAATCCCAATCCTCTATTCGATCCAGTAATCAAGACGCTTTTATCTTCTAATATTTTTCCAAAATACTTATGGGCCACTATCCTCACCTCATTTAAAACAACATAACCATTAAATTTGCCATAAGGCTTTATAATACTTCAAACAGTTAACTTCTAATAAATTATTTTCATACTCTGCCTCTTCAATTGCTCTTTCCAAATTATCATCCCATACATTTTCCGCATCTAGTATCGCTTCAATTAATTTCACAAACTCTAAACTGATATATTTCTTCAAAAGCTCTTTAAACTCTGAAACCACATTACCAATTGCATTAATATCATTAAAATAGTATTTTTTACTCAAGATAGGTGACACCACCGCACCTGTCATCATCAGTTCTTCTCGCCTGGATATGGTCGATTCGTAAACAGCATTCGTATAATATCCTAAATTACCATTTGATCTTATATACGCAAATCCGGAGTATCGCCGTTCATGTACTGCATGAATGATTGGCTCTTCTTCCTGTTGACTGTCTTCAATATCAAGCCACTCCATGGTCTTATGATAGAAAACGCCATTAATTTTCTTAGCATAGAACGCCATATCTAACAAGCCTCGATATAGTTGACGTATTTCTTCTGTAAAGACACCTTTTAAACACAATCTCAGCGATTCCATCAGCTCTTGCGCTGCATTCGTAGCTTTCGGCGCAAGTTTCGGAAGTTTAACTGCAATTCTACTCCCACCTTCGTTCATCAGTTCCTTTGCCGCAACTACTTTAAATTGTTGATATATCTCATCTTTTTGTCCTGAAGATACTATCGTATTCATAGATTTTCGAATTGGCGGTAAGCAATAAATTTCTGCCTTTAACTTCCGGTCTATAAAATCATACACATTCTTTTTCTCAGAGCTCACATAATAATAACATGCCCCTTGTTCTGCGTAACAAGTAAGATACACCGGAAATTCAACTTTAAAACCACCTAATTCTGAAATTCGGTCTACAATATCTGCACAAATTTCATCATGGTCTTTTTGTTTTTCTGGCATCACATTCACCATCTCTCTATTTTCCTAAAATCGAATCAACATCGAATGAAACAAAATAATGTCCAACTCGAGATTCGATTGTTACTTTATTTTGAATAAAAGCACTAATATTTTCTTCAGTAAACACATCCTCCGTTCGTCCAATTTGATAAAATGCCCCATCTTTCATTAGCGCGCACTTGTCAAACATTGGCAAAATCTCTTCCGGATAATGTGTGACGTACACAATTGTAATATTTTTATTTTCCGCAAGATCCTTTACAATTTGAAGCATATATTCTCGGGCAAAAATATCCAGTCCCGTTCCAGGCTCATCCAAAATCAATAACTCTGGCTCAGAAATCAACGCCCGAGCAATTAGCACATTTTGCCGTTCCCCTTTTGACAACTGGTCAAAAGGACTCTCAATTTTATGTCCTACGTGAAGCTCCCGCAATAATCTTTTTGCTGCCTTTATTTCTTGATTATTTATGTCAAATCGTCTACCAAGAGACCCTGATAGACCTGAAAGAACAATATCAAGCACTTTTTCCGAATGATACACCTTATCAAAAAATGATGCGCTGATCCAGCCAATCCGCTTCCGCAATTGCAATGTATTGACTCCATCAAAAGATTCGCCAAATACTTTTACACTTCCAGTATTATGTGCTTTAAACCCCGCAACGATACTTAGCAGCGTCGTTTTTCCACAACCATTCATCCCAAAGACCAGCCAATGATCTCCTTGACGAACTTCCCAGTTGATGTTCTGCAGCAAATAGCGATTGCCCGCAATACAACTCATATTTTCTATTTTTACAGGAAGTATTTCGCTCATCTTTTCATACCCCCTCTATCATTTTCCTAGCTTCTTCAGATATTCTTCCGATAGCAACAAATCTTTACCGCTCAAAATATCATCCATATTTACATCTGCCCGAAAGCCATCATCATCCAACAAACCAAGATTTTTACAGCACCACTGCATGATCTCACATACCTTTGCCATGTTCATACGTTCCTTACGAAGACTATCATCCAAATCACCATAATAATCAAACCCGATTTCATCTACGTAATATTCAGCAGCTTTGTAAATCTCTGGTTCTACCCCATACTCAATGCGATTACACAACGGACAAAAAATGTCTATCCGCCCCTCTTCCGCATTGCTATAAGAGATCCGTCGAAAAATCAATTCACTGCCGCAATATCTACATACACAACGATTCATGCGATTCCGCAATTTTTTTATATACGCGCTTTCAATTTCTTCTTTTGTCAGATCATCAATAATGTCTCTTACTTCCTGATGTTCCATAAATAAACCCTCCTATCCATATTATCCATACAGAAGTCGTTACTTCTTAGCTTTCATCTACTGTCTTCTAATATAAAAATATCACGATCAAATTTATCCGAGTAGGTGCATATTTTTATATTGTATAGTCCAAATTAAATCCTTCTTTATGCTTATCTTCTAAAAAAGAAAGTGTCAGAAATTCATCTGACACTTTCTTTTCGATCAATGTTAAACTTCTTCAGAGAAGATCTGATAAGCTGGTGCCCCTTCACATTGTGCTGGGAAGCGGCAACCAAGCAGTACAGAAATCGTTGGTGCTACGTCTACCTGACGGATGTGCCGCTCTGTCTCATATCCTTCTTTTAAGCCTTTACCTGCTGCAATAAAGATCGGTGAAGCAGAGGTTTCTTCTGCGCCATAGCAGGTAGAAAGCGGATCACAGTGATCATAATTGTAGCCTTCCGCTGTTGCGAAGAAGATATCGCCTGCAGTTTCACCGCCATAACCAAGAAGAACAGCGTCCTTCTTGCGCAATGCCAAAGCAATCACGCGTTTGCCTGTTTCTGGATCTTTGTAGCCATAGAGATCGGTCATGATTTGTTCTTCCAATTCATACTGATCTTCTGGATCTACGATACCTCGGCCACCATTTTTACCTTTGAGGTTGATAAAGATATCATTTCCCTGCTGCTGAACTGCTCTGGTCTTACTCCAGTCAATTTCTTTGGTGTCATTGCCATTTTCATCTTTAACCATGACAGTATAGCCCAGTTTTTTCATCAGACCAGCATTAATGGTTGCACACATATCCCCTGCAAGCGGAGGCGTATGCATAGGGGAAACCTGCCCATGGTCAGAAGTAACGATAATCGTCCATCCTTCATCCAAATAATGCAAGAAGGAGCCGATGTAACGGTCTGTCTGCTGATAAATCTTCGTCATCCAATCCAAAACGTTTCTTCTTGCATCTTCATTACCAGGTTTATTACCCGCCAAATGGCGAATAATAGTATGCTCCTGTAAGTCAATCGCATGATAATGGGAGAAAATAACTTCTACACCTTCATTATCGATCATATGATGCAGAGCACGGCTATACCAATCTGCAACGCCATCCCAACATCCAAGCATCCCCTTGAAAGCGTCCCAATTTGGATTCCAGATCTGGCAAGAAGCTGGGAACGGACCTGCATTTTCAAGCAAAATCTTATGCAATTCTTTTGGATGGAAAACAGCATCATTATCGATATCATACACCGCAGACAGGAACATACGAAGATTACTACCATCTTCAGCAAGATGGAGAAGCAGCATATTTCTTGCGCCGCGTTTCTTTTCATCGCCTTTGTACGCATCATCAATGATACCATAGACCATCTTATCGACATACATCGTTGCCATTGGCGCAGTTTCTTTTTTAGAGCGATACAATTCAATGTGATCATACACGCCATCTTCATTTTTCAGAATCAAGCACGGACGGCGGACAAAGCCACCTGCCTCTACCAAGACAAATTCCTTAGCATCTTCCGGCGCATTTGCCCAGCCACTTGCCGGTTTAATCTTAGCCTCACATTTATCATGATTTTTATTAGGGCCACCAATGCCAATACCGAAACCATCTTCATAAGTCATATTAACACTCTTGTTTGCAGCGGTTCCCATAGCTTCAACTTTATCGCCCTTTGTTACCGTAGGATCTGCATCTAGGTCAACATCATTGACCACGCATGGTTCAACAGCACCAGTCTCCAGTGCCTTAATAAATGCAGTACGTTCGTTTGCTTCGCTGGCTTCAACGAAGATTTCATTTTCAACGATCATGACACCCATGCCGACTGCACCTGGAGCAGTACCATCAACGACGAGAAGATTTGGATTGTCGCTGGTTGGAGGCCATGCAGACCCCGGCCAATGGAATACCAGAGTTTTCTTGCCTGCTTCAGCCGTGCAGTTCCAGATTGGTTCTGCCTTGCAGAGACGAGAATCAATGTTATAATTTGTCACTTCAAAATCATCCGGATCATGACGGAAGAACTGCGTAATACTGTGAACATCCGGGTTACAACCGACCGCCAATGTGGTCCACTGTGGTGGTGTTACCGTCGGGTTAGACCCCAACAGAACCAGATCGTGCCGCTGCGCACCGCGAGCAGCCAACTTTGAAAAGTTAGGCATTTTCCCTTCATCCATCAATCTTCTTGCAAAACGCGGTTCCAAACCATCAACGCCAAGAACCATTACTTTATCAGCAAGTGCTTTTCTCTGCATAATCGTTCGCTCCTTTATAAAAAGTATTCATCATTAAACAGAAGACTATCAATGATTGTACGCGTACTACTGATTTTGTCTAAGTAATCTTCTTGACTGTAATTTATCATAAATTATCCTGAGCCGGTAGCATCTCATTTTTTTATAAAACGGCATGAATCAAATGTAATTTAATCCTTGATCAGGTTTTCCAACAAATGCAATGACCCCATCTCATTCCCCTTCTTAGCGAGCATCGCAAGGTAGATTTCTTCGCCAAACGGTTCATATACCTTTAATCTATCGCAATCAATAGCATGTATATCCGGCGCAAACTTTGTAATCACCCCAATGCCATAATCATTTTGAATGGCTTCTGCATAAATCGTCGCATCATCCGTTGATAACACGATATTTTTTCTTATACTACTTATACCAACAGCATCTTCGAATGCATTACTCATCAATATTTTAGGGAGCTTTGTAAATTCTTCTATTGAAATATAGGTTTGGTTGGGCTTTATCCACTTCGTATTCTTGCTACTAACCGGATAATATTTTGAAGCATATAGATATTTTAAATTGATTTCCGGATCGTTTTCTATATTTTCTCTTTGCTGATTCGTAAACAATGTAAGCACGATTGTCTGATCATCCAGATATTGGTGATAATCTACCAACACATCACTGACTTCTTCAACTTTAAAATACGTCAACACCTTCGCGCGCGGTCCGATTATTTTATCGGCCAACAATTTTAATGTTTTCCTATCTATAATCAAGCGATGGTTTTGCAAATTATTCTCTTTTTGCTTACCCAAGGTTCTAATCTCTTCCTCCAAAGCCAATATTCGCTCTGCAATTTTGACCGTTTCTTTACCGTATTCTGTTAGTTTCACCCCACGATAAGTGCGTTCCAATATCTCAAAGCCGCATTCCTTTTCTAGCTGCTTGATTGAGGTACTAATCGCTGCACTCGTCATATATAATTTATCCGCTGTTTTATTAATCGAATTGTACTTTGCAACTTGGGTCAAATAATAAAGCTGTTCAATTTTAATCATATGATCGCTCCTCATAATCCATTTTACAAATTATTATACAACCACAAATAGGGTCGCGAAAGCATAAACCTTCACAACCCTGTGTAATACAGCTTTTAATATTATCAGAAAACTATAACCCAGATTGGAATCACAACAAGAATAGCCAGCCACGTCACAATCAAAGTTGAAAAGCCAAATCCATACGCTTCCTTAACAGAAACCCACTCACTATTCGAATGTAACATTGCTGACCAGCCACTAGCTGCTGGCGTTGTAAAAGAAGCATTAATTGCAAAGAAATTCGCAAAGAACCACAGCACTGGATCGCCACCCATATCTGCACACATTGGTGCAAAAACAGGGAACAAAACAGCAGCAATGATCAGATTATGACTAATCTGCGTCAACAAGCCGAGTGCCACCATGCAAACAATCGTGAACAGCACCCAGTTCATATCACCAATAGCGCCTTCTAGCCAAGTTAATAAGGTTGTAATAATCCCGCCTTCATCGCTTCGTAACGCCGCTCCTATTGGCATAGTCGCTGAAATCATAAAGATCAAATCCCAATTTACACCGTTCACCCACAGCTTTGCAGGATTTTTAATGAGGGGCTCTCCATCTACTGAAATTAAATATGCCGCAGCAACAATAATAATTGTTGTACCAATGATGCCAAAAGTTTTCCACTGAGCAATAATCGGATTAGTAGCTGGCAAAAATCCCGGAATCGCCATAAACAGAATGAAAAAGATCGTAAACGCTAATCCCCATTTTTCTCTTTTGCCCCAATCTACATGTACAGCAAAATCCGCTAAATCGATATCTAATTTTTTCGCGTCGAAATGAACCAATTTTCCTACAGCCAGATATATTATCATGAGCATTACACTAAGAATGATAAATCCGAAATACCATTTCCCCTGAGGGATTTCGCCCATGACAGCAACATACCCTCCGCTAAAAGCTAGTACACCTGGTTTAAACGGGAATAGATACGCACCCATAGCGGCAAAAAAGATAATACCAGTAACAAGATAACCGATATCTTTTGAACGTCGAGCATAACCTACATCATCGGCAATTTTGTACGCAATACTCCAAAACAACAAAATTCCCGGTAGAGTATCTGCAAAAGCAGCCAAAAACCACGCCGAAAAGAAAAGCAGGCCTACAATACGCCAAGGATGCCCTTTAACGAACTTAAACGAAAGCAACCAACTTGCCAACGCTCCAGTCAAATTAACTTCGTTTAACAAAGCTACAAAAGCAAATGCAATAAACATATTCATTACAACTGTATCAGAAAAGCCCGCTTGAAAGGCTCCCATTATCGTTGTATATCCAGTCAATCCTAGAAATACAAGGCCGACCGTTGATGAAACAACGAAATCCATAAACATCCAACCAAATAAGGTACCAACAAAGACGCCCAAGATTTTCATCCCCATCGGCGTAATACCTCCAAACGGCGGTAATATGCCAATACCAATAATTAAGACAAGCATCACGAAAAATTTTATCAACGTACTCATATTTTTATTCTTCGCTACTGTTGACATACTATGTCACCCCTTAATTTCAATATTTCTCAGGGATTTTCGTGCACGTATCACCCTTTCATTACACCACCAAAATACCATATATAAGCAACTTCATGAAGATGCATCATTTTTTATTATCAAAAATAAATTCAAATTTTTTTAACGTCTCATTTTACCTCATAACACACAAAAAACACCGCTGCTTCTCACACGATCTGTGCAAAAAGGCAGCGGTGTTCTGTTTTTCTACGTTCGCTCTTACAGCACCAGAGATGGCGCGCTGTAGACGCGGGCGGCGAGTTCCTGGTTTAAGAGGTAGAGGCTCTTTGGGTCGTCGCCGTAGAGTTTGTATTTTTTGATGAGGCTGTCGGCGTTCTTTTCTTCTTCGCCCTGTTCCTTGACGAACCAGTCGAGGAATTGCATGGTGCGGAAATCTTTGACGCTGTAGGCGGCGTCGTAGATGGCGTTGATCAGGCTGGTGACGTACTGTTCGTGGGCGTAGGCGACATCGAGGGGATCGCCGGCGGTTTCATAGCTGTGCGCTGGTTTGTCGATGGCTTCGAGGCTGACGGAAAGGCTGTTGTTCTGCATGTACTGGATGAAGAGCATGGCGTGATCGCGTTCTTCCTGGGCCTGGATGTTGTACCAGTTGGCGAAGCCGTCGAGATCCTGGTCGGCGTACCAGTTGGCGATGTCGAGATAGAGATAGGCGCTGTAAAATTCTTTGTTGATCTGGTCATTGAGAAGCTGTGCAACTTTTTGGTCCATAGAAATCTTCCTTTCTTAAAAATGGTCAACTGCAGCAAATACAAAAAAGGCAGGAGAAATCCCCTGCCTGATTGGTGGTAGAAATTAGCCGAAGTAGCGCTTCAGCAGGCCAGCGAATGCTTTGCCGTGACGTGCTTCGTCGCGAGCCATTTCATGAACGGTGTCATGAACAGCGTCGAGGTTCAGCGCTTTTGCGCGCTTAGCGAGGTCGGTCTTACCAGCGGTAGCGCCGTTTTCTGCTTCTACGCGCATTTCAAGGTTCTTCTTGGTGCTGTCGGTGATAACGTCGCCGAGGAGTTCAGCGAATTTCGCAGCGTGTTCAGCTTCTTCCCAAGCAGCCTTTTCCCAGTAGAGGCCGATTTCTGGATAGCCTTCGCGATGAGCAACGCGAGCCATTGCGAGGTACATACCAACTTCGGTGCATTCGCCGGTGAAGTTTGCTTCGAGGTCAGCGCGGATATCTGCTGGAACGTCGTGAGCAACGCCGACAACGTGTTCGGAAGCCCAGGTCATTTCGCCTTCCTGCTTAACGAACTTTTCTGCTGGTGCCTTGCACTGTGGGCACTGTTCCGGAGCTGCTTCGCCTTCATAAACATAACCGCATACGCTGCAAACCCATTTTGCCATAGTTATCAATCTCCTATTCTCTTAAAAAATTTTTCGCAAGTAACAATCAAACATCTACATTTGTTATTATAACCGTTTGTGGGGTGTTACTCAAGAGCTTTACTCTTGATGATGCTATTATACGATATGTGACCTGTGTTGTCAAGTTAAATTTATAATGATTCTAATTTTATTTTCGGTAAATGTGCACCTGAGCCTTCGCTGCGCTTATATAATGAAGGAAACTGCTTTTTTCAGCGCACGAAGTGGAGTGAAAGTCGCTCCCTGCCTGGGTTTCACGCCATTTCCCACTTCGCGAGCACTTCCGGCACGTCGGCAAGATGGTACACCTCTGCGTCTGGCTGCCAGGGGGTGGTATTTTCCACGCGCCGCTGATTGTACCAGATGGTGTGGAGTCCGGCCTGGATGCCGCCACGAATGTCGGAACCGATGCCATCGCCGAGGATGGCGGCGCGGGCTCTCTCAAAATCAGGGATCGCGGCGAAGCAGGCGTCGAAAAAGGCGGCGTGCGGTTTCACTGCGCCGATGTCGCTGGAGACGAAGAGATGGTCGAAATAGCGATCGATGCCTGCGCGGCGAATGCGGTCATACTGCACGCTGGCCATGCCGTTGGTGACAAGATGCAGCCGGTAGCGCGGCGCAAGCGCTGCTAGCAAGGCTTCGGCACCGGGCATGAAATGACAGGCGTCGGCGAGCATGGCTTCGTAGGTTTGCGCGA
>OGWU01000949.1_pt1 | contig 17879 bp, 10 predicted proteins | sample 1576071 | NCBI WGS metagenome assembly OGWU01 (sample SAMEA3541582, study PRJEB24748) | human gut metagenome | biome: human gut; feature: human-associated habitat; material: faeces | place: China | collected 2012
TATGGCATGCTACGAAGTTTGCTTTGTGGATCAGGTATGTGGATTTGATCGGTTTTTTACCGAAACGTAAGTGGGACATTGTAACACCACCGGACTTCTTGGAGTCATAATCAAAGTAAGCCTGTGCGTACATGTCTGTGTTGTCACCGATGATCTTGATGGAGTTCTTGTTGGCACCTACAGTACCATCAGCTCCCAGACCCCAGAATTTACAGTTTGTTGTTCCTTCAGGAGTTGTTACGATCGGAGCACCTGTCTCAAGGGAAAGGTTAGTAACATCATCAACGATACCGATTGTGAATTTCTCTTTAGCAGTGTTCTCATAAACAGCTACGATCTGTGCAGGTGTAGTATCTTTGGAACCTAAACCATAACGTCCGGAGAATACTTTTACGCCGCCGAATTTGCTGTCTTTTAATGCTGCTACAACGTCAAGGTACAGTGGCTCGCCAAGTGCACCCGGCTCTTTAGTTCTGTCAAGAACTGTGATCTGTTTTACAGATTCCGGAATTGCATCGATGAGTGCCTGTGCGCAGAATGGTCTGTAAAGACGAACTTTAACAACACCGACTTTCTTTCCTGCTGCTGCAAGGTAGTCGATTGTCTCCTCGATTGTATCGTTTACAGAACCCATAGCAACGATTACGTGTTCTGCATCAGCAGCTCCGTAGTAGTTGAATAATTTGTAATCTGTACCGATCTTAGCGTTAACTTTGTCCATGTATTCCTGTACTACTGCCGGAAGAGCATCGTAGTATGGGTTACATGCTTCTCTTGCCTGGAAGAAGATATCAGGGTTCTGAGCAGAACCTCTCTGACATGGGTGATTCGGATTAAGAGCATGGTTACGGAATGCAGCGATTGCATCCATATCTGCCATATCCTTAAGATCTTCATAATCCCATGTTTCAATCTTCTGAATCTCGTGAGATGTACGGAATCCATCGAAGAAGTTGATGAACGGAACTTTACCTTTGATTGCTGAAAGGTGAGCAACAGGTGTTAAGTCCATAACTTCCTGTACAGAAGATTCGCAGAGCATTGCGCATCCGGTCTGACGACAGGCCATAACGTCGGAGTGATCACCGAAGATTGAAAGTGCGTGGGAAGCAAGTGCACGTGCAGATACGTTAAATACTGCAGGTAACTGCTCACCGGCAATTTTGTAAAGGTTCGGGATCATAAGTAACAGACCCTGAGATGCTGTATATGTTGTTGTTAAAGCACCTGCTGCCAGAGATCCGTGTACAGCACCTGCTGCACCAGCCTCAGACTGCATTTCAGTTACCTGAACTTCCTGTCCGAAAATGTTCTTTCTTCCCTGAGTTGCCCATTCATCTGTTGCTTCCGCCATAACAGATGAAGGAGTGATCGGGTAAATAGCGGCTACATCTGAGTATGCATATGAAGCATGAGCAGCTGCATGGTTACCATCCATGGTTTTCATCTTTCTTGCCATAGTTTGTTTTTCCTCCTTAAAGGTTGATGAAAATTAATTATTTATTTCAAGGCATAAGTAAAATATACCTCAAATTTCATTGTAGATTATAACATAATCTTCTGCCTGTGTCCAATTTGTTTTGACATATTTTGTATCTTCTGAGGTACAAAGCAGGGATTTTCTGTTATTTCAGTAGCAAATATGTGCATTTTTCGAGTTGTATATGACTAACATTATGCAGATATGCCAAATTTCGGACAAATCAGGCAGATAAAAGTAAAAAAAGGAGGCTCTACGCCTCCTCCATGATCTGCTGTATTGTTTTTCTCTTAAGGAGACTTATCAGTTCATCCTGTACAGATAACAATTCTCTATGTACCAGACATGGCAATCCACCCTGTCCGTCTCTGACACAGTTATATTTCGGATCCAGACATTCGATGATAAACATCTCCGGATCAATCGCCGAATAAACCTCATATAAAGTCAGATCATCCAGTCCCCTGTTCAGAGAATAACCACCATGTACGCCTCTGTATCCCTTCACGATCTCTGCCTTCTGAAGTTTCTTCAGGATCTTATAGGCAAAAGGAGCTGTGATTGCTTCTTTCTCACAGATATCGGATACGCTCAGTCTGCTCTCTCCCCAAAGCGCACGTACCACTCGAACTGCATAATCGCACTCTCTTGTAATAAACATAGTCTTTGCAACCTCTCTAAAATTAATTATCCTTTACTGTCCACATCGCTGTTTTGCATAAAACAATGGAAACAGTAATCGTTATTTCTGTCATATCAATGCCTCATATTTCTGTCTGTCAAGAGGCTATATTTATTCTATATTATAACAGTGCTTCTTTTTTTTGTAAATAAAAGAACCCAAAAAAGCAAAAAACAGTTGCAAATTTCCCAATTTACGGTACAATGATAAGCGGTTGTAACTTATATAATAGGAAATAATGTAACTGTTTCCTGCGAAAGATACGTTTTCCATAAACAATCTGCCGGACAGTTACTGCAAAACAATAATTTCACGAAAAAGAGGTATGATATGATTTCAGCAAACAATATTACATTGCGCGTAGGTAAAAAGGCCCTCTTCGAAGATGTAAATATCAAATTTACTGAGGGCAACTGCTACGGTCTCATCGGTGCAAACGGTGCCGGTAAGTCCACATTCCTTAAGATCCTTTCCGGACAGTTAGAGCCTACCAACGGTGACGTTGTTATCACTCCCGGCCAGCGTCTCTCTTTCCTGCAGCAGGATCACTTCAAATATGATGCATATACAGTTCTGGATACTGTTATCATGGGTAACAAGAGACTGTATGAGATCATGAAAGAAAAAGATGCTATCTATGCAAAAGCGGACTTCACTGATGAAGACGGTATCCGTGCCAGTGAACTGGAAGGTGAATTTGCAGAGATGAACGGATGGGAAGCAGAATCTGATGCTGCTACTCTTCTGAATGGTCTTGGAATTGAAACCGATCTCCACTATTCCCAGATGGCTGACCTTACAGGAAGCCAGAAGGTCAAAGTTCTTCTGGCGCAGGCACTGTTTGGTAATCCGGACATTCTTCTTCTGGATGAGCCTACCAACCACCTTGACCTGCCTGCTATTGAATGGCTCGAAGAATTCCTGATCAACTTTGACAACACTGTCATCGTTGTATCCCATGACCGTTACTTCTTAAATAAAGTATGTACTCATACAGCAGACATCGACTACGGCAAGATTCAGCTCTATGCCGGAAACTATGACTTCTGGTTTGAGTCCAGCCAGCTCCTCATCAAACAGATGAAGGAAGCCAACAAGAAGAAAGAAGAAAAGATCAAAGAACTTCAGGAGTTTATTTCCCGATTCAGTGCCAACGCTTCCAAGTCCAAACAGGCGACTTCCCGTAAGCGTGCCCTAGAAAAGATCCAGCTTGACGATATGCGTCCGTCCAGCCGTAAATACCCATACATCGACTTCCGTCCAAACCGCGAGATCGGTAATGAGGTCCTTATGGTAGAGAACCTTTCCAAGACCATCGACGGTGTAAAAGTTCTGGATAACATTTCTTTCACACTCGGACATGATGACAAAGTAGCTTTTGTTGGTGCTAACGAACAGGCAATCACTACTCTGTTTAAGATCCTGGTCGGTGAAATGGAACCGGATGAAGGAAATTATAAATGGGGTGTTACCACTTCTCAGGCATATTTCCCTAAAGACAACACTGCAGAGTTCGATAATGACCTTACCATTACAGACTGGCTGACACAGTACTCTGAGATCAAGGATGCTACTTATGTTCGTGGATTCCTCGGACGTATGCTCTTCCCCGGTGAAGACGGCATCAAACGTGTACGCGTTCTTTCCGGTGGTGAGAAAGTCCGCTGTCTTCTTTCCAAGATGATGATCTCCGGTGCAAACATTCTCATTCTTGATGAGCCAACCAACCACCTCGACATGGAGAGCATCACAGCACTGAACAACGGTCTGATCAAATTCCCGGGTGTTATCCTTTTCACCTCACATGACCATCAGTTCGTACAGACAACAGCCAACCGTATCATGGAAATCCTTCCAAACGGAACCATGATCGACAAGATCACTACTTACGATGAATATCTGGCAAGTGATGAGATGGCTAAGAAACGTCACGTATTCGAGATCAACGAAGAGGACGCTTCCGATAACTAAAGAATAAAATACAGGGTACGGCTTAGCCGTACCCTGTTATTTTATTCTGTCTTCATGATAATATCCGCCAGCTTTCCGCCTGTCACCTTAAGCAGATCAGCAAGGGGAACCTTCAGTGTCAGTCCGATACGGCCGCCACTCACATAAATCTCTTCAAATTCTCCTGCAGATGCATCAAACACAACAGGATAAGGTTTCTTCATTCCCAGCGGGCTGCAGCCGCCTCTCACATATCCGGTAATCTTTGTGATATCCTTCACATGGATCATGTCCACTGTCTTCTCACCGACAGCCTTTGCAGCCGCCTTACGGTCAACTTCCTTTTCAATCGGAACTACAAAAACGAAATAACCGCCGCTCTTTCCTTCCATTACCAGAGTCTTAAAAGACTGGTCATAGGGAGCACCGATCTTATCCGCACTGTGGATCCCGTCAATAAATTCATCACATTCATAGGAGAACGCCTCATATTTAACTTTCTGTCTGTCCAGCATTCTCATTGCATTTGTCTTAGCTTCTTTTGCCATTTTTTCTCGCCTGTCCTTTCTGTCCTCTGGCATATATTGATTCCTCCATGTCTCTGTCCTGAGACTGCTCAAAACTCTGGTCTTGTCTCAGGTCCTGATTTCGCCTGTAAATCTGCTCAGTGCTTTCTTCATCAACCGTTTCTTCATCCTCTTCATCAGAAACCGGTTTGTTGATAGCAAACTGAATCAGCATACCAAGAACTGCAAATCCCACACTCATTCCCAGTCCATAGGGAATATCTGCCAGATTTCCAAGCTGTGCAAGGGAAACTCCTGCCATAATACCACCGATCAGACTTGTAGCCACGATCAGCACTTCTCTGCAGTATTTCACCGCCATGGAACCAAGAGCTACGCCGATCAGAATACATGCAAAAAATACTGCGGAGCTGGTAGGATGCAGGAAATAAATACTGGCCGCCCAGCCGATACCTGCTGCCAGGATAAACACACCTGCCTTATAGATCAGAAATGCAATCACTGCGAACACAACTCCTGCCGCCAGTGCTGCGATCAGCATTGTTGATTTCTCCTGTATTCCCATTGTATGTACAACCACCAGCGCAAGGCCGCCGCCTACCAGAAAACCTCCCAGCATCATCCAGAAACGCAGAAGCCTGTATCCCAGAATACAGTTCAGCACTCCAAACACAAGGATCACTGCAAATATTACCATCATAAAACGATTCACCAGATCTGAATCCATAAAACTCCCGGCAATACTCAGCGCATTTCCAAATATATCTGTCATATTAACCATAATTTTCAGTCACTCCTTTTAGTTATATATTTATAGCGTTCCTTATCATCAACTGACACATCTGAGCTAAACCTGTCAGAACATGAAGTATAAGGTCTTCATATTGTCGATCACGCCGTAATGATAGGAAATCTGTGACAGCCCATGGACTTCCATATAATATTTTGCGATATCCTGGATATGATTACTGTCGATCAGATCCATATATGCCTCATCATAAGCCCCCTGGCTGCCAAACTTAAAGCGTACCACCGCAGCATCACTGTCAATGCGCAGTCTGCACAGGTCATATACACTGCTCCAGTCATAGGTATCAAAACAGGCGCCGTTTCTCACATAGAAATTCATGTCAGTCGCTGTACACGCAGGAACAGGAAATTCATCAGAGGCCGTATAATTCTCCTCGTACTCCTGTGGGAACGGACACAGATAATCATAGATCGTTGTCTTATGCTCTGCCAGCAGCGTGGCATCACCCTCCAGAAAGTCCGGCTGGTCCCCATTGGTGGCATCCACATAATAATACTGTCCATTCAGCTCTACAATATTCCAGGCATGTCCCTGGGTACTGTTTGCAGCATCACCCTCCACATAAATACAGGGGATATCCAGACGCTCCAGCAGATACTGCACAGCTCCCGCATAGCCCGCACATACCGCCTGTTTCTTCCAGAAAGCTCCTGCTATACTCTGGTCATCATCAGAGATCACATATTCTGTATTGTCTATGACATAAGTATAAACAGTCATTACCTTCGTGTAATCATCAGCACCATCCGGAATCTGCGATAACACCTCCTGATACGCATTCTCCATAGCCTGCGTGATCTCCTGTCTCTGCTCCTCTGTATAAGTATATCCCGGAGAAAACTGACAGTAATCTCTGCCCGAATAAGTCGTCTTATAAACTTTCTCCCGGTTATGTACCCAGAACAGCTCCGGATGATCCTTCAGCACTGCATGATACACTCTGTCTATCTCATTATCTCCTGAGAGAGACAGATAAAATTTATCCTCAAAGCTTCTGATCCCCTCCAGGATCTCGCGGTAGCCTCTCTGTTCATTCTCATTAAGAAGGCCGAAATAATACTCCTGATGTCCTTCATCCGTCTGCGCTACCTCCTGCTTCTTAAGAGTCCTTACTTCCCCCGGCTCCTGCAAAGCTCTCCCACCGATGATCAGTCCACCGGCCAGAAGCACCACCACAGGCACCATAAGAATCAGACGCAGCCCGGAAAATCTCTTTTTGCTCATTCAATAATCCTTCTTGGTTATTATTCTATAAGTCTGATATTACATTACTATTTCATTCTGTTTTGTCACATTTAGAATTGTTATTCGTTACTGTTCACTCCGCTCACAGTAACTGTTATTCTAATGTATCTTATTATAGCCCAGAACACTTCTCCTTGTAAACCGATAAAAGTAAGTTAACACTATTTTATAATAAAAATTGTCCTTCTTACAAGATAAACATTGCATATTTCCAATTAAAGAGATACACTAAAAACTAAGTATAACTGCTCTGTATCCCATCAGGCAACAGGATGTCGGACAGACATATACAATTAACATATTGAGGGAGTATTGTAATAAATGAGCATCAAAATACCTATAGAAACTTCTGCCAGACATCTGCATATCTCACAGAAAGATTTTGAAAAATTATTCGGAGAAGGAAGCAAACCACATTTTATCAAAGAATTAAGCCAGCCCGGACAATATCTGTGCCAGGAACGAGTGACTGTCAAAGGACCGAAAGGTACCTTCGAAAATATGGCACTTCTCGGTCCTTTCCGCAGCGACACGCAGGTAGAAATGTCCCTTACAGACACCAGAAAACTGGGGATTCCAAGCGTAATACGCCAGTCCGGTGATATCGAAGGAACTCCCGGCTGTATTTTATCCGGTCCATGTGGGGATATCGAAATCCCCAGAGGTGTCATCGTAGCCAAACGCCACATCCACATGACTCCGGATGAAGCACTTGCCCTGCATATCAAAGACAATGACGAAGTCTTCGTCCTGACCAAAAGCTACGGACGCGCACTTATCTACGCAGATGTAGTAGTCAGAGTCCACAGAAATTATCACCTGGCAATGCACGTAGATACTGATGAAGCCAACGCATTCAACAGCGATACAGAACCTTACGGCGTGATCGTCAGGTTCTTTGACAGTAACTTCAACACAGATAAGTGGATAGAAGACGAACTGTCAGGGATACGCAGGTAAAATCCAACTTACCCGGCTAAAATAGCAGACGAATATAAAAAGGTTCCACAGTAACATTCAATTGATGATACTGCGGAACCAATTTTAATGCGTTTCAGGCATTAATCCAAAAGCTCCCCTTCACGATACGACCACTCCAGATAGTCAGGGTTCTGATAATACAGATCCGAATTAAAATTCGAGATAGCATCACTTATAAAAGACTGAAAGATATTTATAAGTTCCTGTACCTCTTCTCCCGGCTTTGCACAGTCTTCTATCATAATACTGTAAAGCTTTCCGATATCAAGATAGCTGGGAACATCATAATGACAGTCAGAAATGGTGTCAAAGGTTCCCTCTTTTATCTTATAATACTCGATCACTTCATCGCTTACCTGCTCGAAGCTGAGACAATGATTCACCTGTGCATCATATAATAATTTCTCAATTCCCTCTTTGCCAATAGTCCTCACAACATCTCCTCTGTGATTTCTGGTAGCTCTGGAAATATACTCAATCAATGCACATACATAAAAATAATCATTTCGTTCCTGATTTGTCATAAATTACCCCTATAAATTGAAAAATGGTTTCACAGTATCATTGCTATTATGATACCATGAAACCATTGTATCGTAAAGTTTACAATTTTATTATATAAACTTTACAGCCATTCTTTATTAGTCCAGGTCAAAGAACTGGCGTTGTTTCAAATTGATGGAAGTCCAGACAGTCCGTGTATTTGCTTTTCCATAAAGATATACGGTACTGGATACCTTTGCATAAACTTTGCAGTTATTTTTATAAGTCTTTGTACCGTTTTCTTCTGTTTTTTTCAGGTAAGCCTCAACACCGCTCAACTTTAATGAATACACAGAACTGTTTTTCGTATGGAACATGTTATCATTTGAAACTTTTATTCCATCTTTGCTGCCACCATATTTCCAGATTGTATTAATTTCATCCGTGATATCCTTTAATTTTACGTCCTCTGGTCCATCCGTCTGCTCAGTGCCATTCTCATTTTCAATATAAAATTTGATTGTCATCTCCTGTTTGTCCAGATCAGACTGACTCAGATCAGCACTTACCATATTATATTCTTTTATATTGAGATATAAATCAATATCATTATTTACAACATTCTGTTCCTCATTCCATGTTGTCTGATCAGTCATATAATATTTAGTAGTTTCAACACCTGCATTCGGATTCATACCCTTAACAAAACTTGCTTTCGGTTCTACTGCTGTTACATTGGCTGCTGCTGTGATGGCATTTATAAACAGATTGACTTCCTCTTCGCAATCGCCTACCTTCTTATGTCCGGCTCCGGTATAAATAACATTACCTTTGCTGTAGAAATAATATTGGTTACGTGCATCTCTTGGAGAGTTATCATATTTTCCTCCCGCCAGAGTATACCATACCACCACATCACTCTTGCCATCTGCATTTCCGTTTATATCACGATCCTGCTCCAGTCCTAACTGATAATACTGAGAATGTGTGGTTCCAATCCGAATTTTATCACCTATCACATACGGATACTGAGTAATTGCTCCATCATTTACTTTATCAGCACTTGTGGTTTCTATATAAAAATTATTGCTCATATACCTATTAGAATATCCCTGAGTCTGGGCATAACTCTGTGAACGAGTTCCGTTTTTATAGGCAACATCTCCTGCAAGTTCCATTAAAGATTTAAAACTAACAGACTCTCCGTCTTTCAATTCATTGCCCTTTCTCAGTAAATCCGATGCCTTCTGCTTGGTACCAGGTATATCTTCATTCAAAGTTATCCCATATCTGTCCATTCCAACAACTGAACGAAGCAATTTATTCAAATATAATCCCCAATTGTTTTTTCTATCAATTGCAGAATAAAATTGACCATAACCTGAATGATCTGATTTAACATACACCTTAAGATCCTTCACAGTTTCATTATAATTAATAAACGAAGTAGTATCGTGAGAAAATATAACACTTTTTCCAGATTTTATGAAATCCAGAATGTCATCTACCTGATTATAGTTATTATTAATGTTGCTATACACATCAGCGAAACCAATAATCAATATGTCATACCCATTGCCTATACCACTTCCATTTAAAACATCACGAAATTCATGTTGATTCGTATACGCATTAATTGCATTAACTGTGGTAGTAGTTACCTTAATATCAAAATCAAAATTAATTTTCTTATCTTTTTTCAATTGTTTTAATTTTGTCTGAAATAATCCTGACTCTAAACTTAAATCCCAATTACCACCGCCATTTTCAGGTAATAATTGAAGTACTTTAATAGTTTGAGGTTCTGCTCCCTCTTTTCTACCCTGTTTAGCATAACCGTTCTCTGAGGTATGGATATAAGAATTGCGGTTACTTGAAATCTCCAGCTTCCATGTAATAATCTTATAGTAAGATTCCGGAAGTTTTCTGGTCAATGTATATTTCTGACCTGCACGAAGATGATAATGGTTCTTGCCATCACTGTCCTGTATCCTGGATAATACCTGTCCAGATGAATCAGCAATCTGAATATAGGCAGACTGATCCTCCTTCTCAGATAAATTTCCATCAAAATTCAGATCCAGATAAAGGTTACAATCATATGTAGTCACTGCCGGAGCTGCATCTGAATCATTTTCAATTGAAAACACGTATTTTAGCTGTCCGTCTTGTATCAGTGCACGATTGGAAACGTTTGATGAGTCATTAGCTCTCGGCGGTTCCGGGGGCTTACTTGTAAACTTAATCACAGGTTTGGCCAGATTGGAAAAGAAAATCAGTTTGTCAGTCCTGTCGTTCAGTTCTGAAGAAACAAACACATTATCATACTTAAGTGCATAATTCATAAATTCATAGTAATATGAGGACGCATCTACTTTCTCATTATCTATCACTCTGGATTTATTATCCTGACTTTGTTTCATAAGACCAGATGCAAAAACTACAGGATATCCACTTTGTACGAATTCTTTTAATTCACTGCATATCTGAGGAGTTATATCATTACCTGAACCGCGAAAATACCCGGCACCGCTTTCACTATAAGTATCTATAGCAGCAAAGAATTTTGCATTCGGATCATCATTTTGATAATCCTTATCTAACTGTCCAATCAATTTAAGCAGATTTGTATTTACAGATCCTAATCCTGTATTTCGTGTTGCTCCCACATGCGCATAACACATTTTGCCTGAACCAGTCAGCAAATCTGTGTCATCATCATTATTTTTCTGATCACCGATATAGATCATGTCATATTTTGAACCAATATCATCAGTATGTCCAACAAACTCTGCTGCTGTCATGGTATCAACCGTCACTTCTGTTCCTGAAACCAATGATAACTCTGAACAAGAGGCAAACTTAGCATTATTTTCCTTATTACCTTCGTAATTGCCTGCCGTAAGAATATTAATCTGTATTTCTTTTACATTTTGATATACCATATCATTAGCAAATCTGAATTCCTTCAATGTAGTGTCAGTATCAATATTATTGTATTTGAATTCACGTGTTTCTATATGTGTTTCCTTATTTTCGAATGTCAAAACAACCTGAAAAGTTACTATCTTTCCATTTCTTCCACCCGTACGGGGTTTATAGTTAAATCCGCTTAATGATGCAGGATTTTCAAGAGTCAGCTTTATATAATGGTGTCCATTATTAACGTTTTTATCATGTGCTCTATAGGAACTATGCCATATATTATTGTTATCATTTCCATCAAACATATTCTCTTTTCGCTCAGAATTTTTGTTCGGTCCTTCACAACACACCTCACTTGACTCTATTTCAGGCACAGATATTCCAAGCCATTCAGAGACTTTATCTGATGTCAATCTGTTCTTATTATCATCAGATATTTTTGCTGGTTCAATTTCCAGAACTCTGATACTCTTTTTGGTATTAAAAGCTCGTTTTAAATTATAATTAATAATATACTCTATTGCTCTTGCCTGGCTTATATCTTTTTTTAGTAATGGAATCTTTGCATTTGCAGGTGTTGGTGTTACTGTCTCCCCGTCTGAAACTTCATCGGAACCGTCTGAAATCCCAGAGGAATCCGTTGTCTGTCCCAGCTTGCGATATTTATTCTCGCTTTCAATATATTCCAGTATTTCCTCAAATCCTTGTATCGCCGCATTCGAAGCTGTTGAACCAGAATCATCAGCTACATCATCCTGATTAAAATTCGTATGAAAATTAACGTTTATCAGATCGGACTGATGTGTTGGCTCATTTGTTTTTGCAAAAGTATTTTTAAAAACATATACCAGAGTATTCACATAATGTCCATCCGCATCCTGGTCTGTTCCTTTTATATACGCTGTGAAAGATTGAGCCGTCGTTGAATTATTTGTTAGTTTTGTAGCATTAATAATTGTAGGAATATTGCTCATTTCCTCTGCTGCTGCCTGATTGATGCCGGAACTATTAACATAGATCAATCCATATTCCGCCAGCTTACCGGATGTATTTGACGTAGCAGTATCACCTGCTGAAAATACACCGTCATCATCTATGGCATCTGCAGAATTATCTGTAAACTGTGCGTCCGTATCCGTTTCATCAGATATCTGTGAGGGCGCATCAGACACACTGTCTGTTGTCTGTGAAGATGTATCAGATATATTATTTGTTGTCTGCGCAGAATCCTCTGTAGCCTGAGAATCGACTGAGGTTCCATCCTGAAATTCATCTGTGGTTTCTGCAAGTTCTTTCTCGATAGATACCAGTTCAACACCCGCTTCACTGACCATCTGATCTACTTCCGAAGTATCTCCTTCGTTCCGGGATACAGTCTGAGCTTCAGCCTGCTCTGCTGTTTGATCTTTCGTCTGATTTTCAGACTGTTCTTCAGACTGAGCTGCGTTGATATCCTGAGTAGTTTCGGCAGCCGGAACGCCAGAAGTATCATCTGACTGTGTTTCAGATGTCGTTTTTCCTGAACTTCCGTACATGCTGTTAAACTCCTGCAGAGTCATAGTCTCTACTTCTATTTTAAAACCATCAAACTGTTTCCTCTCATCACTTCCCTCTTCGCCCGGATCCAGATGGAACACATACCGCTTAAACCAGTCATGGTTTGTATATCCCCCCTGATAATACATATGATCTACTTCCACAGTCTGTTCTGTGGCAGTATCATCAGGTACGAAGTCGTAATTTCCCGTACCCGGAGTTAATTTATACTCTGCATCGGAAATATAATGTGTTGCTGTTTTTCCATCATTTTCAACGACTGGTATATAGACATCCTGATTCTGTGGATAAGACGGAACATACCATCCAAAATACCGGTATGGAAGCTGTTCACCTGCGCCTGTACTGCTGTCCTCTGAACTGGCAGATTTTTTACAGCAGAAATAAGCCTGACTCACCTTATAATAATAATTATATCCCAGTGTCGTTGGAATTTCACGTATATCTTCGTAGGAAACAGGCTGACGCTGAGTGACTATGGAAATCGGATTTTTGACAGTATTTCCGTTTTCATCTACAGTCCAGTACCAGTACTGGTTATCCTGAAAAGTGATATTTTTTTCCCTTTCCTCAGATGTGGTTGCACAAACCGGGGTAAAAGTTCCATCTTTTACAGCGCCTGCATTAGTATTTGCGCAGGCAACAATTTTTTTCATGTCACCGATCAAGGTATACTTATAATAAGGGTATTGATCGATAGTCACACCGTAGTATACTTTGGGATTTGCAGATGTGCCAATCAAAGCATCTTCTTTCGTTGCTTTATTTCCGTTTGCACCTTTCTTTGTGGTCTGACTATAATTGATAATCGGTGTTATCTTATCGTTTTCTACTGATGCGGTATTCTGCGCAGGATCAGCATCAGCCTGGGCTGCGGTATTTGCATCTGCACTGAAATCTGTTCCTGTATCTGTAGCAGAATTGAAATCTGTATCCGCAGAAGCAGTATCTGCTGCCTGTGCCTGAGAAATGTCGCTGTTTTCAATATTGCCATCCGCACTATCTGATATTCCGTCTGAAAAATTCCCTGTGGAAAAGGCGTCCGCAGAAGAAGAATCCGCAGGCTGTGAAGCCTGACTTCCATCAGAAGAAACATCCGACTGTGTATCTGCCTGAGTGTTTGCATCTACTGTATTATCTGCGTCTGCCTCATTGATACTGGAGAACTCATCATTGCCATCAGAAAATGATTTTGCATTTACAGCTCTGGTATTTGTGTTATCGGGAATTTTAACTGCCAGTCCTTTATCTTCAGAAGACAGGGTTGGATTTTCTCCCGGAAATGTATAGTTACCATCTTGGATATTCTGGACGATTTCCGCTGTCAGGTCACTGTATACATTTTCATAATAACCGTAATTGCCATTGCTGTAATCATACTCATTCAGGATTGAATTATTATTTATTTTATTGTGGTTTGTATCAAAAGCCTGATTCACAATATTATTATCCACTTCCTGAAATTCCAGAAAATATGGTGCATCTGCCGTATTATTGTCCGCATAATAGAAATTCTGGATATTCTCGCGGTATTTTTCTGATTTTTCGTTATCGTCATTATCATCCCGACGTATCGGATAATATTGCTGTTCCTGTTTGGTATAGTCGCCGGTTCCGGCAGTGTTTTCCCGATAGTTTCCCTTTATTTCAACAGTATCTGTCCTGCTGTTTCCGATGTCGTCTATCTTCTGAAAATTTATTTTCTGCCATTTTTCTGGATCATCACTGTCACTCAGAAAATATTTCTCCTGATATTCACTGTAGGAAAGAGGATAATTTTCTTCAGAATCAGCACTTCCCGCCTGATAACTGCTGCTCTGAATATTCTTTATTCCTGTATTCATGTTTGTTGCAAATTCTTTACGCAGTTCCTCAGTCGGCAGTTTCTTTAAGCCTTCTTCAAGAGTCTTGAATTTTATTGTTTTTTCTTTTTCTTCGTTATTTTCTTTATAATTGTAAGTATAGGAGTAAAGCTTCACATACGGCTCCTGCCCGGATACGTAATAGCCGATCTCCGCTTCACTTGTATTATCAACGATTTCTAATATTTTAAAAGGCTTCTCAGCAGTTGTATCATTTACAATCTGCTCAATACCGGGCATCATAGCCGGAGATGCCTGTACGGAGATGCTGGACTGAAGCAGAGCTCCAACCCCAAGGATGCCTGCCAGGGCAACTGCTGTACCTGATGCCACTATTTTTTTATGCCTGATCTTCATCATGTATGTTATTCTCCTTGATGTATAATTATGATGTTATCTTATAATTCAACTTTTCCTTTTCCCACAGAAAAAAACACTTTCGTTTTCTCTTAGCGTACATTGCTTCAGAGGTTTGCTATAAGTACAAGATTATCATAAATCCCAGACAACTTCAATGAAAGAGATGTCAGAAAATGTGAAAAATTTATCGCCTGACATATCTGCTGACGATGTATCTTTACCATAAAAGTAATATGGTAATACCCCTGACGATCCCTGAAAAAAGCCACAGGCTGGATGAACCAGTCTGTGGCTTTTTTGTAACCTGCCTATCTTCTGTCTGCACCGCTTTCCTTATAGTAGCGTTCCTTACTCTGATACATTCTTGCATCTGCAGCTTTTGAGATTTCATATGCACTACCCCAGTTTCTCTCTGTGCTGAAAACCCATCCGTACGAAACAGTCATTGAATCAACAAACTTTCCATGCCAGTTTGCCACATTGGAGTCGAAGCCATGTATCAGTTCTTCCACCTGGCTTGTATTCTCTGTAATGATAACAGCAAATTCATCCCCACCAATTCTGTATACCTTTCCATACTCATGAAAGCTGTCTCTCATGCAATCTGCCGCTGCGCATATAAGTTCGTCTCCTGCCATATGGCCATAAGAATCATTTGCCCGTTTTAATCCGTTCAGATCTACAGAAATGTATACCCATTCCTCACTAAGATTAAGCTTTTTCATATCATTTTCATATGCGTGCCTGTTTAAACATCTGGTAAGCTCATCCGTATTTGAGGTGTATATCAGTTTTTCTTTTTCCAGTCTTTCTTTCATCACTTTGGAAAACATATAGGTTATACAGCAGGATGCCAGTACCAAATATGCACCTACTATAAAAATAGCAATCATGCCGCCCTGCTGATAAAATGAATCCTCTACAGTTACAATAACAATATAGTTATCATTCTGGTGCATCATGCATCTGCAGTGCTTTCCATCCATTCTGATCTGTGTTACAGTCGCACCGTCAGCACTGACATGATCCGCTGATATCCCCACATCTTCCAGTTTTTCCCCTAATTTGCTACTGTCCGTGGCTCCTTCTATTACCTGTGTATCCCCATCTGCAACCATAATTTCCATGCCTTTATATACCGGCATTCCGGCAACTACATTGGAAATGTTATTCTGCTTTATTTCATTGAGAAGTCTCTTTGGCTTAATTCCCACCTGGAGCATCTTGGTTCCGTCTTCGTTCCAGGTGATGGCATACATCATTTTCTTTCCCTCTGCAGTATTGGGAGTAACATCCTGGCACATGGTCAGCGATTTATCCTTAAGCATAGGCTTAAAATACTCCATCTGCGTACCGGAATCAAAATTATAGCCAAAATACTTGGGTGCAGAACCACTATAAATGGTTCCCTGATCATCAAAAAGATGTATCTCATCAACAGCCATTAGTTTTGCTATTTTCTGCAGCTCATCCACATCATATTCTACCGCCGGATCGGCATCAATCATATATGACACTGCTTTAGCCCTTACAATATAATCGTCCTTTAACGATTCGATCAGCTCGTTCCTGCTCTCATCATTTTTATCAAGCACAGTAATCACACGATCAAGAAGTACCTTTGATGTTCTATGGGCATTTCTGTCATTAACATATTTTAGAATGCTTGCTTCAAGGAGTAAGGCAACCACAATTATCATAATAGATAAAATTATAATTTTTTTCTTCTTCATATTTCCCGTTCCTTTGTCAGATATGTGGTTTTAGTGTAGCAAACGGCAGATAGGATGTCAACCTGGGAAGATGAAGAAGCCACAGATTGGTGATTTCCAGTCTGTGGCCTGATTAGATTTATCAAACGGATATTCTCAAAATGCTTTAAGATCTTTAATAGTTTTCAAAGGCTTCTACAATTTTCTGCATATCGTCCGTGTTAAAGCGCTCATCACAGCTGACAGACATGATATGGGAATAAATATATTGAGCTCCTGGATAGTCTTCAACCTTTACAAAAGGTGGTACAGGCCAGTATACTTTAGGCGGAATGTGCCTGTCTGCCAGATGCTTGATAAGGGCGTCCCGGTTTTCCACAAAGAAAGGGAAAAACATAGGACAGATATCATCTGAAAGATAAGGAAATACCGGGCGGATATCGGAGCGTTCCGGCAGGTGTTCCAGAAGGTAACGGTAATTTTCCTGGCGTTTACGGATCGCATCCCGGAATGGATAATGAAGAATCGTTTTAAGGGAAGCTTCATCCCCTTCCTGGATATCGAAAATTTCACGAAGCATAAATTCCGCTTTCCAGAAAACATCATTGCCTTCTTTATTATAGTCCTCATTTCCTGTATGCTCGTAGGTCTCTCGGGATTGAAGAGCCTGATCTCTAAGAGAAAACTGTTCTTTATTGATAGGAATAGGTTTTACGCCAAAAGTGCCCTTTCGCTTGATGGCAAGACCACCGGAGGCAACACCCATCCATTTTCGGAGACTAACGGCAATATAGTCAGCATCCGGACAGGCCGGCAATGGAGAAAATGCTGTATGGGTAGTATCCACTATTACAGAAACGCCACTGGCTTTACATTTTTTGACAAAGTTCTCATCATAGGTAGGATAACCATAGTATCCACAGACAAGGAGAACACTGATCTGCGGGATCATCTCTTCCTCAAACACAGGGGAAAGATTTTTGTCAAAATCATAATAATGAATTTCATATCCTGCTTTTACAAAGCAGCCCAGAACTGTTTCGCAATCATAGGAAGGCAGATATGCCACACGCTTTTGATCTGTTAACATCAGATCCCTCAGACAGTAATAAATGGCACAACGGCCGGACATTAGATGAGCGGTGTCCCCGGGATCAGGGCAGGTATGCTCCACATAGTTGTTTGGCTCAGAGCCAACAGGTTGATAGGGGAAAAAGCCTCCAATTTCCATAGTAAAAACCTCCTTTAAGTGACATGCTCTCGCCACTTAAATCTTACAGATTTTGAAGTGGGAGCTTCCTGCT
>OGWU01000957.1_pt1 | contig 17828 bp, 15 predicted proteins | sample 1576071 | NCBI WGS metagenome assembly OGWU01 (sample SAMEA3541582, study PRJEB24748) | human gut metagenome | biome: human gut; feature: human-associated habitat; material: faeces | place: China | collected 2012
AGCATAAGGTTCTTCGGAATCCGCGGGATCCAGGCGAATACAGAGTATTATGTATGCATGGTTCCGCTCTCCGTACTTTCAAAACTGTTTATATTCAGCGATGCCGAGCTGCCGCCGTCCATCCGTTCACAGCGAATTCTGAACAAGGCGCGCATTCCGGAAATCAAGCGGTATATCTTGCAAAATCGGGACGCATATGTTTTCTCAGCCCTTACCGCCTCCGTCGATGGGGATATCGTGTTTAAGCCGGTGGATTCGGAAAAACAGCATAAATCGTTGGGCGAGATCGAGATCAGCGTTAATACCAGGATCGTGATCAACGACGGCCAGCACCGCAAAGCGGCTATTGACGCCGCCTTGGCAGAATGCCCGGAATTGAAATATGAGGATATAGCGGTTGTCCTGTTCCCCGATCCGGGGCTTAAGCGTTCTCAGCAAATATTCTCTGACCTGAACCGCTACGCAATACGCCCAACAAAGTCGATCAATATCCTGTATGACCTGAGGGATCCGTTTGCGGCTATGATCTGCAGCCTGGTTGACGAACTGCCCATGTTCGGGAAGTGGGTTGATAAAGAGAAGGCATCCATATCCAACAGATCCCGGGCCCTGTTTACGTTAAGCGGGATTTACGGCAGTTCTCAAAATCTCGTCAGAGGGCTTTCTTTAACGGATGAGAGGGCGGCGGTCAAACAATTTTGGGAAGTTCTTTATGCTTCGATACCTGACTGGCAGGGCGTTATCAATGAACAAATCAGGGCGTCAAAGCTGCGGGCGGATTTTCTCAGCGGCCATGCCATTCTCCACCGGGCCTTGGCGCATGTTGGCAATGACCTGTTGCGCCGGGGCAAGCAACTGGACGCTTTGGAAGCCATTCGAAATATCAACTGGCGGAAAACGAACCCGCTGTGGGATGGACACGTGGTAGTCAACAACGTGATTTCCGCTTCAAACAGCAGTGTGCAATACGTTGCGTCAGTGGTTTGGGATGCATTGGAAGATGGTGATGATCATGCCTGATAAAATTTTGACAAGGCGGGATATAGAAAATGTCATTACGGTGACCAAAGACCTGTATCTGGCTGATTCTATACCTTGGGTAATTGGTTATTCTGGCGGCAAGGATTCCACCGCGACGGTACAGCTTGTATGGAGCGCGCTGAGCCAGCTGCCCAAAGAGCAACTGAAAAAGCGCGTTTATGTGATTTCGACGGACACACTTGTGGAATCCCCGGTTGTGGCGGCCTGGTTAGCGCAGTCCTTGGCGCGGATGCGGCAAACGGCGGAAAACAGCGGCCTGCCCATTGAAGTGTTCCAGCTAACCCCGGATATGGACAATACATTTTGGGTAAACCTGCTGGGTAGAGGATATCCATATCCAAGGCGGAACATGCGCTGGTGTACGGACCGGTTGAAAATAGCGCCTGCCAATCATTTTGTTGAGCGGGTTATTTCCCGTGCCGGCGAAGCCATCATGGTATTGGGTACGAGAAAGACGGAAAGCGCGGCCAGAAGGCAAGTGATGGAGGGCTATGAAAAAAAGCGGGTTCGTGAACATCTAAGCCCTAGCAGCACGATGCCGAACGCGTTCGTTTATTCTCCCCTGGAGGATTGGACAAGCGACAACGTGTGGCAGTACCTTATGCAGCATCCAAATACATGGGGCCAGTCAAACAAAGACCTGCTTGCCATGTACAGCGGGGCGTCTGCGGACGGTGAATGCCCGCTCGTGCTTGACACAAGCACCCCCAGCTGCGGAAATAGCCGGTTCGGTTGTTGGGTTTGCACCATGGTGTCCGAAGATAAATCCATGGCCGCGATGATCCAAAACGACGAGGAAAAGGCATGGATGCTTCCTCTGCTTGAGCTGAGGAATGAAATCGGCGCGCCGCAGGAGGAAGATAAAAGGCGGCGGGATTTCAGGCGGATGGACGGGAAAATTTATATGCATACGGGGAACATAGTGCATGGCCCCTATACAAAAGCTACCCGCGAATATTTCCTCAGGCGCCTGCTGCAAGTTGAGCAATATGTTCAAACCTGTGGACCGGCAGAATTGGCGGATCATCCGTTGATCCGTCATGAGGAATTGTGCCAAATACGCCGGATTTGGCTGCATGAAAAGCACGAATTTGACGACGCGCTGCCCAGAATTTATAAGGAAGTCACGGGACGCGATTTTGTCGATCCTGAATGTCCGACAAACCGTTATTTTAAGAAGCGGGAATGGGATATTTTGGAAAGGACATGCCACGATGCTTTCCCGCAGGAGGAATTGCTCGTGAACCTGTGTTCAAGTTTGCTTGACATTGAGTCTCAATATAGTTTGATGGCGTCGCGGCGCGGTGTAAACATCGAAATCGAAAAGACGGTCAGGAAATGTTTTTTCTCTGACAAGCAGGATGCAAGTGATTTTTATCAGCGCCATCACGCGGCCAACGACGAGAACGGCCAAGAGGAGGTTGCCGCCGAATGATTATTCAGCAGGTTGTCATTCAGAATTTTGGCCTTTACAAAGGGGAACACACCGTCAATTTGGAGAACGTGGACCCTTCCAGGGTTATCACCTTAATTGGCGGGCTCAATGGGCGGGGGAAAACCACTTTCCTTGATGCGATCATTCTGGGATTGTATGGCCGTCGCGCCCTTAAGTATTTGCAGGATGAAAGGATTGGGTATGCCGCATACATTGAAAACCACGTCAGCAAGGGAATTCCTGCTGGAAGCCAGACCAGGATCCAGTTAACGCTCTGCGAGTCAAATGCCGAAGGCGACCGCATAACGATTTGCAGGTCATGGGATAAAAACCTGGTGGGGATCTCCGATGAAACGCTGGTTGCATATAGGAATGGACATAGGGATGAATCTCTATCCGGCAACTGGGACTATTTTGTTGAAGAAATCCTCCCCCTGACCATATCGAGATTCTTTTTCTTTGACAATGAGAAAATCGCGCAGATTGCCGATGATGAGAGCTTTGAAAGCGTAAAAGACGCGATCCGTGCGTTGCTGGGTTTCACCACGATAGATCAGCTGATCTCGGATATGGGAAAGCTGTCAAAGAAATTTTCCCAGAAAATTGCCGAAGATGATCAGCCGGGTTTGATGCGAGAGCTGGAGGAGATTGAACAGGCGATTGAGGATGTTCAGGCAAAGGCGGACGCCGCCCGTGCTGACGCGCAGGGTTGCGATGCAAAAATCAAGGAACTGCGGGAGCTGCGCGAACAAGAAAATGAACGGTTCTGGCAAAACGGCGGGAACCTCGCGCTGGAGCGGCATAAGCTTGAGGAAGAAAAAAAAGCTGTTACAGAAGCGGTTGCACAATACACGAATATGGCCCGGGACTATTCTCAGAATGCGTCCACGCCGCTTTTGCTGTGTAAACCGCTTCTTGAAAATATAAGCAGGCAGCAAGCGGACAATGAACGCCAGAGAACCGGACATTACTATAATATGTTCATTGCCCGCCTCAAAGAGCAGCTTGCGGAATCCGCGGATTATCCGGCCGAATTTGCAACCGGGATGACGGCGCTGTTGGAAAATATTTCGTCGGAATTCCAAAGCGGGGTTAATGAAACGGCGGCGGCAAAAATCCTCCCAGCGGATACGCTGGGGCTTATTCAGGATGTTTTGACGGAGGCGAACCAGAAAAGGATGGATATCTCCGCGTTGTTGGACGATCTTGTGGAGGGCACGGAGCGGTTGGAGCAAATAGAATCACACCTGAGCAGAGAGATCAACGAATCCGAAACCCAGCAGGCCCGGCGTGCTATGATGGAGATTTCCGATCAGATCATCAGTCTGGAAGTGGACAAACGCATGGCGGACGAGCGTCTTGCACAGTATGAAAAGGAGAAAAACCGCCTGTCGGCCCAAAAGACGCGGATGATTTCGGAATCCCTCAAAGTACAATTGGGAAACAGTGAAGCCGACCGGATTATCAAGTACGCGAATATCGTAATCCGCACCATGGAGCTATTCAAGCAAAACCTTCTTGAGCAAAAGCTCCAGGAGTTGTCCGACCGGATCCTCGCTTGTTTCATGTCCATGGTTAAGAAGAATAGCATGATCAGGGATATCACGATTGATCCCGCAACCCTGGATATTAAATTGGTAGACTACACCGGTGGGGAACTTCTGAAAGCGCAGCTTTCCGCGGGGGAAAAACAGCTGTTTGCCATATCAATTATCTGGGGCCTGGCGCAGTGCTCTGGATATGATATGCCGGTTATCATTGATACGCCGCTTGGACGGTTGGATTCGCAACACAGAACCAGCTTTTTGGAAGGATACTTGCCCTATGCGGGAAGACAGGTCGTTGTGCTATCTACCGATGAAGAAATCTATGGGAAGTATTATGACCTGATTCGTCCATACGTAGGTAGGGAATACACTTTGGTGTATAATGAAGAAATGAAAAGCACCAGCATCGAATCGGGGTATCTTTGGGGTGATAGAGATGATCATGAGGCAGATTAAACTCTCTAAAAAAGAAAAAGAAAAGCTGATCCGAATCAAGGCAAAAACGGGAATCGGCGCGTGGAATGTGCTCTCGCGATGGGCGCTTTGCGTATCGCTTGCGGATCCATCCATTCCCTTTGGGCCGGATGTTCCCTCTGACAGCAATGTTGAAATGTCATGGTCGACATTTGGCGGAGAGTATCAGGATGTCTACGATTCAGTATTTCGTGAGAGATGCCGGCTGGACAATATTGAACCCGATCCGCAATCCATTGCCAAGTATTTTCGGTTGCACCTGCAAAGGGGGATCAACGCTTTATCCGCGAGGACAGGCCCCAAAGACATTGCCGGGTTGTTGGAACTCGTCAAGCATATATAGGAGGCATAACATGGCAATTTATCTGGATTACTGTGCTTCAACGCCGGTTGATCCACGAGTATTACAGGCAATGGTGGATGTATACCAAAATAAACCCGGAAACGCAGACAGCCGGACGCATATCTTTGGTCAGCAGGCGAAAGAAGTCGTAAACACCAGCCGGAAGCGCATTTCCGAGATACTTCGCATTGATCCCACGGAGGTAATCTTCACGAGCGGCGCGACTGAAAGCGATAATACCGCCATAATTGGTTTGATGGATTATGGTGTTTCTTCGGGGAAAAAACATATCATTACCACCGCGATTGAGCATAAAGCAGTGCTGGAAGCCGCGCGCTATCTCGAAAAAAGGGGTTTTGAAATTGATTATGTCAACCCCGATGAAAAAGGGCGCATTCATGCGGATGATGTATTAAAGCTGGTAAGAAAGGATACCCTGCTGGTATCTGTGATGCATGTCAACAACGAAACCGGCGTGATCCAGCCTGTGAGTGAAATTGGCGATGAACTATCCGCCGGAAATGTATTTTTCCACGTCGACGCGGCGCAGTCATTTGGCAAGCTGAACGATGAATTGAGGAACCTGAAGTATGATATGCTTAGTATAAGCGGCCATAAAATACATGGCCCACAGGGAATCGGGGCATTGGTACTGAAGCGCAAAGCCTATAAGAGACCGCCCATCGAGCCCTTGTTCCATGGCGGGCCGCAGGAGTATGGGTTCCGGCCGGGAACAATCCCCGTGGCGTTGGTGGCTGGATTTGCCATGGCGGCGGATCTAATGGAGAAAGAATATCCCGCAAAGATTCAAACGCTTCAGAAGCAAAAGGACGAACTTGTTTCCGCGCTGCTTCCGTATGGCATGCGGATCAATGGAGATCCGGATCATTCGCTGCCCAACGTGCTCAATTTCAGCATTCCGCATATTGATGCGGAGGCATTCTTTGCGGCGGAAAAAGATCTATATGCCGTTTCGAATGGCTCCGCCTGCAACTCTGGCAGTTATAAGCCCAGCTATGTATTGCAGGCCATGGGATACGATGAGGAACGAATTGCCGAGGCGTTGCGTGTATCATGGTGGGATCAGCCCATTGACATCAAACCTCTCGTCAGATATGTTCAGGACGTTCAGTGACTGCGCCGGAACCAGAGGAAGGCCCATAATCGTGCTGGTATGCCGGCACGAGGAATGGGTCAGACCACCGTTTAAGCCGGTATCCAGCGCTGACAAAGCCCACAAACGCGAAAATTGCCTCGATCAAGGAGGATAGAGGAAATTTTCGCTTCCTGCGTCGGCTGAGCTTGCAGGCTTTCTCATCACTCTGGCAGCTTGTTGCCTTTGTCAACGATCAAATATTTTTTGGAAGAGGGGAAAGCCAAAAGGAAAAGAGTGAGGACGTGACGAATATATACAGTAAACAAGCCAGGCGGTGAGAAAGATATTAAAACAGCAGCGGAAGAAACAGCAGCAAATGAAGATAGTGATCATGGAGCAGATGGTGTCGGAGGATCACTTTTTGCGGAAAGCAGACCGAGTGGTGGACTTCAGTAATTGCGTGCCACGGTATTGTGCGGACAACGGCCGGCCCGCCATCGCGACCCGGAAAGGGCCAGCAAAGCCGGGAGGGAAAAGCGGATGGATTTTATTGCAGCGGACACTGCACTATGGATAGAGAGCGCAACGTGATTCTAGACATAGGTGTGGAGCCGACAAACATCAACGACGTAACTCCGATAGTCGGGATACTCAATGAGACCGAAGAGCGGCTGGGCGCGCCGCCCGGGTAATGGGGCTGGACACGGGATACCACAACGCGGGGATCACGCATAAGGGGCGCACTATGAGAGGCACCGTTTCCGCTATTGTCCTATGCCTCCAAGAGATTTACACAAAGATTAGGACGGCCTCAAACAGGCGCCTTTACTTTGCCAAAAGGCAGGCTGCGTTATTCCGCAACCTGCCTGATTCTTTGAGTGACACCCGGCGAGTCCCTGGTTTTGACGGTTCCCGTCTCCAGACGCTAGCCCTTATAAGACCCGTCGGTATTTACCCAGAACAGTTCGAGCATCTCGTTGTCGGGGCCTCGGAAGAAATTGAAGCGCACGCCACAGTTGTATACGTCCGGCGCCCATGCGTCGTTCTCATTGTCGAACTTGCAGCCTTGCTCCAGCAGATACTTCTTGGCGGCATCAAAATCGCTCACCTGGAAGGCAATATGGCCAATGACGCCATTATAGTCCGCGTGTTGATCCTCCGGGAACTGTTCCAAATCAATAATCAGGTTGCCGCGCTTTACAAAGCAGGTGGTAATAATGCCGGAGGGGCAGGGCACATCCGCCTCATAGATGCAGGTCATGCCCAATACCTCTGTGTAAAACTTCTTTGAGGCCTTGATGTCTTTACAAACCATGCCGACATGATCGCAGCCAAAGATATCGAAGTTCATTTTATCCATTTGATCTTCCTCCATTTTCAGTCGTCGATTGAATGGTTTTGCGTAGTTTACAGCTCTACGACGCAGCCTTCCTCAAGGGACTTTCGTATGGCCACAACAATTTCCAGCACATTCCTGGAATCCTGCGGGGTAACAGCCGCGGGACGGTTTTCACGAATCGCCGCAAAGAATTCGCCGATTTCGCCCGCAAACATATCCGTCTGCTCGACATTCAAAGGATAGGTGTTCTCCTCCCCTGCCGGATACCAGTTCAGGTTGCTGCCTCGTGTGCCGTCATTGATATTCACCCCGGCGGTCAGCGCGTAGGCAATCGTTCCTTTGTCGCCTGTGGCGCGCAACTCGATGGAGAAGGGCCAGTTCCCGGTCATTTCTAGGGAAGTTTCGCAAATTGCTTTGGGGCCGCCTTCCCATTCCAGGCTGGTACACACATGGTTCCAACAGCCGCTGGCGCTCTTCCAACCAATGGCATATACACGGTTCGGCTTACCAAACAGACTATAAAGATAGTCGATGTCGTGGACATTCAAATCATACAGGCCGCCGCCACTCTTGGCGGGATCCCGGTGCCATGTTGACCATGTAGGATGCTGGCAGCAGCGCTTTTCGTATACCATGTGGATGTCGCCCAATTTTCCCTGATCGACATACTCTTTTACCGTGATGAATTCCGGCCACCAGCGCGCGACTTGCGCTACCATGAAGCGCACACCGTTTTTTTCGCACGCCGCGATCATGCGGTCGAGAGATTCCAGCTCAAAGGTGACTGGCTTTTCACACAAAACATGGCATTTTGCATTTGCCGCTTTGATGGCATATTCCTCATGCAGATAGGTTGGAAGGCAAATATCCACCACGTTCAGTTGTTCGTTTGCCAAAGCGTCATCCAGTGTGAAATAATGCTTGCAGTTTGCCTCTTCCGCTGCCTTTGCCCCTTTTTCCGGACTCCGGCTGATTACCGCGGCGATCTGCACATCGCTCATCGTCTTCATCGCCGCGATGTGATTCTGGGCAATATAACCCATTCCTACAATTGCCACTTTGAACATAAGTGCTCACCTTTCTACCTGAACAAGGTCAAGGGCGCCCGCCGCGACGAGATGCCGCTTTCGCCTTATTGCGAAGATTACTTACCAGCGGCCTTGGCCAATTCAGAGGTACATACATACGCAGCTGCATCCGCCTCAACAGTTGCCTTATCTTCATCCGTCATGCCATTGTTGACAAATTCATTTGTATATACCAAGTCATGCTCAATGGGTTCGCTGATCGTGCCGGCAGTCACGCAGGAATCAATGTTGATATCCCATTTGTAATCGAAGAAGAAGCCGGTGGGATTGGACATCTCCTCAAAGTCTTCTTCCGTCATACCGTAGGACTGTACCTTGATGGCGTCCATAACCGCGACGGCGCCTTCCCAGGTTACGGTATTGGCCAGGGAGGGGAACCTATTCAGAACGATGTCCGCAGCGGCTTCCGGATTGGCCGCGACGAAGTAGATACCCTTCTGAACCGCGGTAACGAAGCCCTGAACAACTTCCGGCCGGTTGGCAATCGTATCGTTCGAGCATACAATCGCGTTGGCGCTGTTTTTCAGCACCTCATTGCCGTCGATGTAATTGAAATCAAAGCCTTGCGCAAGCAAAAGATAGATTTCATCCAACCAGGTAAACAGCACGTCGATTTTTCCTTCTTCAACCTGCACATAGCGGTTTTCGCCCGCTACAATGTATTCAACATCGGTCACACCCGCCGCGTCCAGTAGGGGCTGTGCAAGCGCTTCCCAGGAAGCGTCACCCAGGGCGATGGTTTTGCCATTCAGATCTTCCCAGGTATCAATGCCCGAGCCGTTCAGGGCCGAAAATCCAAAGATATTCCAGGCTCCATACTGCAAAACGGCCTTAATCGGCAGGCCCGCTTCGATCGAAGGCAGTATAAGGGACGGCGCCGGCAAGGCGAAATCCGCCTGACCTACGGCAACCATTTGAACGTCTGTACCCGTTGCTTCTTCAATGGTAAGTTCCAGGCCTTCTTCCGCAAAATAACCCATCTCAACCGCAGACCAGAAGGGCGCATCCGCCAAGGTTTCAATAGAGCGAGGCATTACCAACGTTACGGGGGTGAGTTCCTCCGCAAGAACTCCGCCCGCCATTGCCAGGCATAAAACCAGGGAGAGAGCCAGCGCCAGGATTTTCTTCATGTGATTTTCCTCCTTAATTTCTTCGATTATCATAGATTTATCTATGATGTTGATGGAAATATACCATAGATAATTGGTTTTGTCAATATTATTTTGTATATAAAACGAAATAATTTTTGCATATAGCACTTTTTTGGTTGACTTTCACTTGTATTTGTTGTAATATATAATTGAACAAAAACAAATTATTATTATGTGCGAATTATTCAAATTCATGTGCATATTCCTGTGCTGCTAGATGAAAGGAGAAGCTTGCAATGCCTCATTATTTGCTTGAAGCAAAAAACATCTGCAAGACCTATGTGGGCGACTCTAAAAATGCTGCCGCCGTTGAGGTGTTGCGCAACATTTCCCTGGCGATCCAGGAAAAGGAGTTTGTTTTGCTTCTGGGCAGCTCCGGCTGCGGAAAGTCTACTTTATTAAAGATACTCGCCGGCATTGAATCTGCGTCCTCAGGAAACATCGTGATCGACGGAAAGGACCAGGGGAAGTGCGTTTCCCGCGGGGAGCTGCGCAACTTCGGCTATGTTTTTCAAAACAACAATTTGCTGCAGTGGCGCACGGCAGAGGGCAATCTGCGTTTTGTTCTGGAGGTTATGAAGCTCAAAGGCGAAAAGTGGGATGCGCGCGTAGATGAAATGCTCCGCATTGTCGGCCTACAAAACTACAAGAAAGTCTATCCGCACGAGCTTTCCGGCGGTATGCGCCAGCGCGTTGGAATTGCCCGTGCGCTGGTTCACGACCCTCAAATATTGATCCTTGACCAACCGCTCGGCGCGCTGGATGCGATCACCAGAAAAATGCTTTCCTATGAGCTGCTCAATATTTGGGAAAAAACGCAGAAGACGATCTTGATGGTTACCAACAATGTGGACGAGGCGCTGCTGTTGGCAAATCGCATCATCTTGCTCTCCCCACTGCCGGGGAGTATCATAAAGGAAATCAAGGTAGACATTCCTTACAAAGATCGGAATATAAACATCAAAGAAAACTCTCGCTATCAGGAGCTGCGCAAGGAAATAAACGAAATTATCCGGTCATTTGGAGGTTTGGAAAAATGACATTCTCAAAAAACAACATTAAAAAAAGGCGAAAGGATCTGACTTCCATAATCGCCCCGCTGGTGGTGTTGGCCGTTCTCGTCATCGGCCTGCAAATCATCTGCACCGTTTTTGATGTCAACGCTCACGTTATTCCCGAGCCCTTTGATATCATCACCGAAACGGTGCGCGTATTCCCGGACATCCTGCCGCATTTTCTGTTTACCATCAAAATTGTGTTGTTGGGATTTGTTATTTCCGTACCATTGGGCATGCTGATTGCCGCGCTGCTTTCCCAGTCCAAACTGCTTACCAGCGCGCTATCCCCCATTATTCTGGCGCTGGTTATTACGCCCATGATGACCTTGGTACCGTTGATGTTGTTGTGGTTGGGTACCGACCCAAATTTGCGCTTACTGGTCATTATTGTGCAAGCCACGCCCATCATTACCTTTAATACATTGAACGGCTTCACCCATATTGAAAAGGAAAAACTGGAATTGGGCGCGGCTGTTGGCGCAAGCAGGTTACAGGCTTTCACCAAAATTACCTTTATGAGCGCCATGCCCCAGGTTTTTACCGGAGTGAAGCTTGGATGTATCTTCTCTGTAATCGGCGCCATCAGCGCAGACTTTGTGGGCGGCAAAATTGGCATGGGAACCCGCATTGTGTACTATACAAAATACAACGCAACTGCCGTCACATTCGGCTGCATCATTTTGGTGGCAATCATTGGCCTTGCGTTATATTATGCGGTAAATGCGTTGGAGCGCCGCGTGGTTTTGTGGAAGAAATAACCGTCTGATCCTGAGGAGGTGTGATTTTGGAAACTCGCAAGCAAGACGATATCATCGTATTTGACCATGTAAGTAAGATATTCAAAACCCGCTTTCAATCCATTACCGCCGTCAAGGATTTTTCTATGAACATCCATCGCGGTGAGTTTGTATCCATTCTTGGCCCGTCCGGTTGTGGCAAATCCACAATCATCCGCATGATGGATGGCATCATTGATCCCACCGAGGGTGATATTTATATAGAAGGCGAAAAAACCACTACCGGCAAGCGTCTCTCCCCTCGAATTTTGCGCAAGATGGGCTTCGTTTTTCAGCAACCCAACATGTTCCCCTGGTACACTGTGCGGGAAAACGTGGCCTTGCCCCTGAAAGTATTCGGGCTTAAGGGAAGCGAATGGGAAACGCGCGTAGACCGTCTGATGGAAATGGTGGGCCTGCAGAATTACGCGAACGCCTACCCTGTAGAAATTTCCCAGGCGCAGCTCCAGTTAGCCGGCGTAATCCGCCCCATGGTTTATGACCCGGACATTCTTCTCATGGACGAGCCTTTCGGCTCTCTTGATGATATGTCCCGTGAGCAGATGGATATGGCCATCCTTGATATATGGGAAAAAACCGGCAAGACGATCATTTTTATAACCCATAATGTGGAAGAAGCTGTGCTCATGTCTTCCCGGATCTACGTAATGGCGACCAATCCCGGACGGCTTTCTGAAGTGGTCGATATCGACTTGCCGCGCCCACGTTGTCTGGATATGATTGTGAGCGAGCGGTTTATCCAGTATGAAAACAGGCTGACCGAACTCATTGGCGAACTGGATCTGAGCAAGATCAAATAAGGAGGACAGGGAGTTATGAAAAGCAGGGTCTTGAATATTGTCGCTCCGTTCATCGCCATTGTGGCCTTTTTGGGCATTTGGGAATTGTTGGTTCGCGTATTGGAGGTGGAAACCTGGATCTTGCCGCCTCCTACTGCCATATTCACTTCCATGATTCGGGATTTTCCGGAATATTGGCCCCATATCTGGACAACGGGCCTTACAATTTTGCTTGGCTTTCTCATTGCCATTCCGGTGGGCTTGATTGTCGCTTCCCTGGTCACCAGTTCCAAACTTCTTAGCGCTGCCCTGAGCCCTTATATTACCATGCTGGTCATCACTCCGCTGATGACCCTCATCCCGTTGCTTCAGCTGTGGATGGGATATGGCATGAAGGTGCGTGTCATCGCGGTTATTATCCAATCCTTTGCGGTCGTCAACATGAACGCCTGCACGGGCTTTTTGAATGTACCCAACATACGCCATGAACTGATGCAGTCGATGGGCGCCAATCGCTTGCAAACCTATTTCCGCATGCTGCTTCCCAGCGCTGCCACCGATATCTTCACCGGCATAAGCCTGGCGGCAATTTTCTCCACCACCGCCTGTATCTCTTCTGAATATGTCGGCGGCAATATGGGCCTTGGCAGCCGCATCATTTACTACAAAAATTTCCTCAAGAGCGAACAGGCCTTTGCCTGCATATTCTATGTAATGATTCTGGGCATTCTCCTGCATTGCCTGGTGAAATTTGCTCAGAAAAAAATCGTCAAATGGAAGATATAAGAATGAATATCCACAATACCGGCAAAAATTCGCGCAATTTTCGCAAAAGAAATATGATGCTATCAATTCTGTTATGTATAATTTGTGCGGTGGCCCTTGTTGTGCCCCAGCAAAGTATGATACAAGAGCCTTATAATTTCGAATCCGCCGCAGGAATTGACTTGGAATCTGCCCAATCGACCTACGCTGAGCACGGAGACAACGCCGCCCTATACCGTCTGACACTGGCGCACTGCCGAAAGGCCTATCTGCTGGGAGACAACTATGACGGTACGGAGCTTTGCGCCTGTGGCCGTGAGCTTTACCGGCGAGCCAAGGCGGGTACATTGGATTTAACCACCATTGGCGACACCGACGATACCGCCGCAATGCTGGCGCTTTTGAGAAGCTATGGCGTAACGCCGGCGACGTCATAAATTACGCAAGGAGGGATGGAGCTGTGCTTCTCGACCGTGAATCGACGATCAAGCTGCATAATCACCAATTGACAAGGGAAGAGAATTGCAAACTTATTTTCAATCTTATCAACTCTGAAAGCACGCTCACCCGCGCGGAACTGGTACGGATCACAGGCTTAAGCCCTTCTACCGTTTCCTCGTTGGTGGATGATCTTGTACGTGCAGAGTTGGTCGAGGAAGTCGGTCTGGCGCGAATGGCCACAGGCGCGGGCCGAAGGCCAATCATGCTCAATGTGAACCCCGCCGGGCGCCAGATCCCCGTGTTTTCGATCAGCCGCTGGGGCGTCAACTTTAAATTGTTTGACCTGGGTTACAACGTATTGGAAGAGTGTTTTCGGCCATGCCTTTGCAACAGGCACAGCGCGAATGCAGATTGTCTTGTGATTGATGAAAATGATAGCAGTGGCGCCGCATATAGCGAAACCATTGAGGATATAATCTCCCATTCCAGCAAATTTGATGCCAAACGGGCCGTGGCGGTGTTGATCAGTTACCCTGGTATTTATCTGGAAGAGGACAGGACTTTTATCCTTACATCCGTTCAAACCTCATTCAGAAGGGAAACGATCGACGCTCTGGAAAACCGGCTTGGCCTGCCGATCTTTATGGGCAATTCCTCCATGAGTTTTGCTTATGCTGAAAAAAAGTATCGTGATGCCCACGGTACGAACGTCGACGACTTAATCTATATCAATATTTGCGACGGCGTTGGCGCCGGCATTATCCTGGACGGCGAAATGCTGATGCGTTCGGGCCGCATTGCGGGCGAGGTCGGCCATATTACTGTGGAAATCGGCGGCCGTCCCTGCCCGTGCGGCAATAGTGGATGCTTGGAACGCTACGTAAATATCAATGCCATTGTGGAAACTGTGCAGGACGCTGTCGCTCAGGACCGCAGCGGTTCACATTCAGATTTAATTCGCGTCTTGTTGGAAAGGCCCACGCTGGAGTTAATCGGCAAAGCCTATGATGAGGGCGTAGAACCCGTCCGCAATGCTTTGGATGAAATTGCCGAAAAGCTCTTTGCCGCGATTTACAGCATGGTGAATGTCACGGGTATCAAATGCGTGGTTGTCGGCGGCCTTGAACGGATGGGCGAGGGTTTTCTGAATAAGTTGCGTTCCTTTATGCAAGGCCGGCGTGGCCAAATGTGGATGCGCGACATGAGCATCATGTATCCGCAAACCGGTGAGCAGGCGGATAGCGTTGGACTCGCACAGTATTTTATTGATTCAGCTTTTACCATTACTGCTTGACAAAGAGGGGACAATCGCATGAGAGTACTTGCAATTGGCTGTCATCCGGATGATCTGGAGATCGCATGTTACGGCACGTTGGCAAAATACGCAAAACTGGGCCATGAGGTATTTGTATGCCACATAGCGAATGGCAATCTGGGCCATGTGGAAATTATGCAGGATGAACTGCGCGCCATTCGCTTGCAGGAGGCTGAAAATGCCGCAAAAATCATCGGCGCGAAGCATTACAGTATAGATATCGGCGATCTATACGTAACTGCTGAAAATGATACGCTGGTAAACCGTTTGGCTGCCGTTGTGCGCGATATACAGCCTGAGTTAATCATTACCCATAACGACCACGACTACATGAACGACCATATGCAGACCTATTATGCGACGCTGCGCGCATCCTTCGCGGCCAGTTTGGCCCACTACGATCTAACCGCTACAACCCCGCCTACCCCGGTATGCCCTATTTACCATATGGATCCGGTAACCGGCACTGGCTTTATTCCGACCGAATATGTGGATATCAGCGATACAATCGAATTGAAGCTGGAGGCCCTGGCCTGCCACAAATCTCAGATTGATTGGATGCGCGATCACGACCACATTGATTTTCTGGATTTGGTGCGCACCTGCTCCAAAGTTCGCGGTTATCAAAGCGGCGTAGCCTATGCTGAAGGTTTCCGCCCAAACCACAACTATCTGAGAATGACTACAAAAAGGCTTTTGCCTTGAATGGTTTTTGGTGAAAGGAGCGTTACACAATGGATATGATCACTACGCTAAAGGGTTCCTATTTCAGCGAGATCCTGCCCGATGGCTGGGATCTTGAAAAGATCAAACAGTGCGTTTCCAATCCCCCGGAGTCTGTTTTTGACCGGCAGGAATTCTGGCATCCGGGCTTTACCCCGGTGATGTGTACAAACCTTGAAGAGTTTGGCGCTTACATGGGGCATGAAATCTTTATGCAAATCAAGCAGGCCAAAGAAGAAGGGCGCAAGCTGATCCTGATTCTGCCGGTCGGGCCCATGGGCATGTATAAATGGGCGGTGTATTTCCTGAAGCAATGGAATGTGGATTGCAAACATGTATATGGCTTCAACATGGATGAATGGAGCGACGCGGAGGGAAATACGCTGCCCGCAAGCGATCCGGCCGCATTCCAGAATGCCATGACGGAGGCTTTCTACGGCCCTCTCGGCGAGCTGACCGTGCCGCCGGAACAGCGGAATTTTGCCACCAAGGAAAATTTGCCCACCTATTGGGATAAAATTGCCGCCCTGAAAGCGGAGGGCGCGAAACAGGTATTGGTATACGGAATAGGCCGTATGTGTCACATTGCATTTTGGGAGCCACACTTTGCCGCCGAATATGCCACTGTTGAGGAATGGAAGGCGGCCTCCCACCGTATCGGCGCGCGCCTGCATCCCTTCACGATTGAGCAAAATGCCATCACCAGCTTCCGCAGCAGCTGGCCCCTGATTCCTTGCTTTGCCAATACCATTGGCCCAAGGATCATCTTCAACAGTGATTATGCCATTGGCGGAGCAGATGGCGTGTTGAGCCGCGGCATGCAGTGGCAGGGCATGTCTTTCTGGATGACTTTGCGCTACGGCCCCTGCAAAGCCGTTACTTCCAGCTTTATTCCTACTTTGGCCGGCAAACTCTTTTTCATGGAGGAACTGGCCGGCCCGCTCTGCGCCGATACCAACTGACCTTTCACAGAAGATATTGTTTCCCACAAAAGGCTGGGGCCTGCCAACCGTCTATGACGGCGCAGGCCCTTTGGCATCAGGCGTTTTGCATTACACCCCTTCGGGGAACCGGGCGGATCCTTGCTCCGTATTTTTCGCATTGAAATTCGCGCTTCTTTCTATACAAGCTGATATACACTCCAGCAAGTGCCAACAGGGAACCAGGAGGAGAGTATTTGCAGTCCTAATATCCTCCTATTAAATTTGGATGTCAGCCCGGAAGCGCGGTGGTTTCATCATCGCCGTTTCTATCCACTTGATGCCGCAACTTTGTTTGTCCATTGTTGCTCTCTCATTTGGTTCAAGACTTTTAAGATAAGCCTTACGGTATATGAAACCAGCACAGAAAACAAACAAGATCTCAGGCAACCCCATAGCGCCAACAGGAAAGCACGGTATTGTAGTGCACTTCAATTGATTGCACAGGAAACCCTTCCGCCAAAAACTCCGAATACGTTAGAGCCTTTATACTGAAGTGCTCATAGTATAGGGCTCCTCAGGAAATGTTCAAACGAAAAGGGATGGCACGAAGGTATTTGTGTCATTCTGGGAATGGATGCAATGCGAAAGTTGTTCTAAAAGTGGGTGACGAAAAAGGGACATCTAAAGTAGCCCCTTGCATTCGTTTGGCTTGGTTATGCGCGCAATCAACTTTGGATAAGAACCAGACAAATTGTGGATTGACAGATTTTTACGGCCTGCGCTCTCTATCTATTTTGCTTTTACGTTCTTTGCGCAATACGATATCTATCATAAGATAGCCTATCCAAAATACCAATTACAATGATTGGAGAAGGGGGTTTTGAGGATCCACGATCAACATCCAAACCATCAATCCGCGCAATACAGTAAGAATAATCTTCGCCACTATGATATTCCATTCCACTTTATCCCACCCACTTTTTAATTTGCCGCAGTATCCAAATGGCAAGTCCACCCACTACAAGAGTTCATCTGCGGCCGCAAAATTCCCCTTTGGGCGTATCACATGCGCCATCCGAAGTATTTGGAACAGCTCTTCCGGCTGCGGTCAATTCGTCTTTGCAACTCTTCATGCAGCCGGTCATATACGCCTGCCTGTAAATCGTTCAGCCACATTTCGCACGTTTCCATTGTCTCCTTTCTATACAAATACATCTGCTCGGGAAGGTTTTTCGCAACCTCATAATAATATCGTGACCTTTTAAAGTCCCATCTTGCATGCTCGTATTTCGCCTGCGCGCGCTTCAATGCTTCATCGTACCATCCGCATTGAATACACTCAAACAATGACTCGTCTACTTCCAGCACTGAGCCGGTAAGCTCATAAAGGTGTTGCCGAAAATGATAACAATCCTCTACACTCCTTACACCCTCCATGAGCGGCAAGATGAATTCCTCAAACATCTGGTACTCTTCTTCCAGCTTTTGTTCGGGAGCCGGCTGCGCCAGACAG
>OGWU01000962.1_pt1 | contig 17810 bp, 10 predicted proteins | sample 1576071 | NCBI WGS metagenome assembly OGWU01 (sample SAMEA3541582, study PRJEB24748) | human gut metagenome | biome: human gut; feature: human-associated habitat; material: faeces | place: China | collected 2012
CCGACCTCGGCGGCCTCTTCGTCCTGGGTACGGAACGCCATGAATCCCGCCGCATTGACCGCCAGCTGCGCGGCCGCTGCTCCCGCCAGGGGGATCCCGGCGCCTCACAGTTCTTCATCTCCTTTGAAGACGACCTGATGCGCAACTTCGGCGCGGCGGAACGCATGACCAAGATGATGGAACGCCTGGGCGTAGCCGACGGTGAAGCGCTGGAACACAGTTTCCTGAACAAATCCGTGGAATCCGCCCAGAAACGGGTGGAACAGCGCAACTACATGTGGCGCAAGCACGTGCTGGACTATGACGACGTAATGAACAAGCAGCGCGAAATCGTTTACGGATACCGGAATGAAGTGCTTTCCACGGAAAACCCGCGCGAAATGATTTACGATATTCTGGAAGAAGTAATCGCCACGCGCGCCCATGAATTCCTGGACCCGGATGCGGAAGGCGTCACCCACCCGGACGAATTGCTCGCCTGGATGAACGCCTCCTTCCCGCTGGGGCTCACGGCGGAGGCCGCCAAGCTGGAAGAACGGCCCATAGACGACACCATTGCCTTCCTCATTGACAAGGTCAAGTCCACTTATGAAGACAAGGCTTCCCGCGAACGCCCGGAATACCTGGACCACATGGAACGCCAGATCATCCTGGGGGCCATTGACAAAATGTGGCAGGAACACCTGTACAACATGGACTCCCTGCGGGAAGGCGTGCGCCTCCGCGCCCAGGGGCAGAAAGACCCCCTGGTGGAATACAAATCGGAAGCTTACGATCTCTTCATCACCCTGATGGAAAGCATCAAGAGCGAAGCCATCAGCAACCTCTTCAAGAGCACCACCAACCTGGACGCCTTTGAGGACTTCCTGGCCAGCCTGCCCCAGTTTGAATCTTCCGACGAAAACCAGGAAGGCGGAACCAGCCTGCCGGAAATCGGCTTTGACGGCATGCCTTCGGACCTGCTCTCCGCCCTGAGGGAACAAGTCTCCCGGGCACGTGAACAACAATCCGCCCGGCAGGCGGAACCGGAACAGGCCCCGGCCGTCATTTCCGACGCCACCACCATTGGGGAAGGTTACAAACCAGCCGTGGCGGAACCCAAACTGGTCATGCCCAAGCGCAAGGTCAGCGTCGTGCTCCGCAAGGAAGAAGCCCCCCAGGCGCCGGCAGAAACGCCGGTCCCCGGAGAAGGGGAAGAAATTGCCGTCACTCTGGACTCCCAGGACTTTGCGGAAACCATGGACAACCGGGATTCCGCGGATACCCGTACATTCTAAAAAAAGCCGCGCATCACTTACAGGCCGGGGGAAACGGGAATGTCCGTTTGCCCCGGCCCCAAACTTCCGGTCCGCCTTGGCTACGCTCCCTCCCAACAAATCCGCCAATGTCCGTTCCGTGCTGGAGTATGTTCCGTACTTCAGGGATAAAATCTTTGCCGTGCACGTGGAACGCCCCCTGGTGGATTCCGGGGAATTGGTGGATGCCCTGCTGGACCTGGACGTACTGCAGGAAATAGGCGTCAGGCCCGTTCTGATTGTGGAAGGGGCGGACGCCTCCGCGCTGTACGAACACACGCGCGTCTGTGAAATGCGCTCCGCCCTGGTGGAAGCGCCATTGAAGGGCGGCCAGCTTGTCCGGGAAAGAGTCCGGGAAATTCTGGGGCGTCACCAAATTCCCGTGGTGGCTTCCGGCCGTTCCGGCTCCTTTGACCCGGAATCCGTCCATATGGCCTTCAGTCTGGGGGCCTCCAAATACATCGCCCTGCTCAATGACCACAAGGTTCCGTCCCTGGACGGACGCCCCATTGCCGCCATTCTGGAATCGGAAGTAGCGGAGCTGGCAGGAAACGTAACCCACCGCGAACTGCTTGACCAGGCAGCGGAAGCCTGCCGGGCGGGAATCCCCCGCGTGCATCTGCTGGACGGAAAAATGCGCGGCGTGCTGGTGGAGGAACTCTTCTCTGAAGAAGGCGTAGGAACCATGGTCCACACGGACTCCTACCGGGAAATACGCCCGCTGAAGGAAGAAGACATTCCGGAACTCCTCTCCATGATCGCCCGTTCCGTAGTGGACTCCAAATTGGTCAACCGGAACTATGAAGACATTGCCGCCAGAATAGACAGTTACTACGTGCTGACCCTAGACGACAGCATCGTGGGCTGCGTTGCCGTTTATCCCTACCCGGAGCACCATAGCGCAGAACTGGGCTGCCTGTACATCAAGCACCGCCATGAAGGCCGCGGCTATGGCCGCGCACTATGTGAATTTGCCAAAAGAAAAGCGGAGGAAATGGGAATGGAATTCATCTTTGCCCTCTCCCAAAGCGCCGTCCATTACTTCCGGGACCGCATGCATTACGCGGAATTTTCCCGCGACAGCCTGCCCCCGGAACGCCTGCGCACTCTGGAACTCAGCGGGCGCAAATCCGGGGTTTTCGGGTTAAGGCTGAAATAGTTTTCTATTTACCTCTCTGCCCCGTTCCTGCTTATGGGCGGAATCCCCTGCACCAAATGGACGGGTAGCTATTCCCGTCTCTCGTTAAAGGGTATATAGTAAATTCGGGAAAGGTCTTCCATTTTTCTTTTCCTCCTGAAATTTTCTGCCCGCCGAAAAAAATATCATCAACAATAATTTGATAATAAAAATCTTATAAAATAACCACATAACTAAAAAAGAATTATGCGGATTTTTAATCCGTCCCCGGCTACGGCTTCTCCGAGCCTTTCGGGTTTAGCTGCTCTGATGATGCGCTGCAGCATCTAAAACCCATTTCCCTCCCCTCCGCCGCATTTCCAAAAACAATGCGGTTTTTTATTTTCCAGTACCTGTCCGGTATCGGAGCCTTCACTTCATGCGGCATCCTGAACGGCAAAATCCTGAGAAAAGAAAACGCAGCTTCTCACAAGCGGGATTCCAATCCAACATTCATATCCCCGTGTGGATATATGCACCGGAATAACAGTACTCCACGGTTTTCCAGAGCGGAAAGTGCCGGGGGGAGGCTTCCAATTGTCAATCAAGCTGTGCATCATTGTGCATGCTTTTTTGACCATATGATACCCTTTTTCACTGTTTTCCAGCATGATGTGCAATATATGCACTAAAAGTAACAAGCCCCTTAAACCGTTGGATTTAAGGGGCTTTGAAGATGGTAGCAGGGAGGTGATTTGAACACCCGACCAAAGGCTTATGAGTCCTCTGCTCTACCACTGAGCTACCCTGCCGTTAAGTGGTTGATGCCGTAAGGCGGGGAAATATTTAACCCGGATCGGAAAGAATGTCCAGATTTTTTTATGGATCAGGAGCATTTTATCACGGCAACCCGCCTTCCCCTCCAGGGAAATCATTACGGATGAAGCATTTTTCACTCAACCGTTTCATACAGCCTGTGTCCCATGCCGTTTCCTGCATGCGGGCATTTACGGCACAGGACATTATGATGCCTTCTGTCCCATGCCATTGCCGCAGCAGGACAGGAAATAGAGGCCCATAAAGATTTTCGGGTCCACCACTTTTCCCTGTCCCATCTGCTCCATCAGCCAGTCATGCACCTGAGGAAGAGGAATGCGGTGCACAGTAATATTTTCGTGGGCCACACCGCCTCCTGCCGATATTCGATGCAGGTCTTCCGCCAGATAGAAGGATACCATTTCCGTAGTCAATCCTGGGGAAGAAGGCCCCGCAAAAAGATACGTCCAGGAGTCCGCCCGGTATCCGGTTTCCTCTTCCAGTTCACGCCGGGCGGATTGCAGCGTGCTTTCCTCCCCTTCATCCCCGGAAATGCCCGCAGGCAGCCCTACGGTCCGGGCATGCAGGGGAACGCGGTATTCTTCCACCAGCAGCAGTTCTCCTTCTTTCGTCACGGCCACGATCATGACAGCTCCGCTGGCATTAACCCGGCGCACGTATTCCCACCTCCCCTCTTTCAGAAGTTCCAGAAATTTCCCCCGGTAGAGAGACAGGCATGCTTCCCCTGGCTGTTCCATTTGTTCCATGATGCAGCCACGTTAGGTTTCCGGACGGCCGTTGTCAACCATGCGGACCGCCTCCCTCCTGCATCTTCCCGGACAGTTCCGTTCCGGTCCCTGTAAGTGGTTGATTTCCGGCGGCGTAATCATGCACTTTTCGTCACCCAGGCCAGTAACAAAACAACAACACATTGATGATGAGTAATTAACAATGTCATACAGAAAATATACTCAGGAGGACTAAATTATCGGAGGAAGCAAGAACAAAATATTTTTTCATGTGGAACCCCCGTGGAACGTAGAGCCGCAGAACGATGACTCGCGCTGTTTCAAAAAGATATTTTTTCCTCAGACGCAAATCAGTAATTTGGCGCTCCCGTCAACCGGGGTGTTGAGCTGAAAGCGGATGAGTTCGCCTTCTCCACCCCGATGGACGCCACGAGCTGTCACGGCTGCGGATGAACCTGATCCGGTTCCATCCGCGGGCGGCCTCGTAGCGGGACGGAACGCCTTACGGCTATTTCTAACCAGCAACATCTTTTATTTCCAATAACAATGACGCCGCCATCAGAACTGTCAGCCACCTGGTCCAAAATCACGGGAGCCTTGCAAACAATCATGTCCCCGGAGGTTTATGGATTGTGGTTTCCCAAGTTTTCCCTGCTGGAGGATTCAGGGAAGGCGCTGACGCTGGTATGCGACGATCCTATGGCCGCCCTCTGGGTGGAAAACAGCTATACGCCGGAGCTGAAGCAGGCCGCCATGCTGGCTCTGGGCACGGAACGCCAGATCAAGTTCGTCTGCACGGATGAAGTGGCTTCCATGCCCGCTGCAGAAGGCCAGCCGCAAAAAGCTTCTTCCCGGGCCAAAACGCCGCAGGCGGCGGATTCCCCGGCCGCACCGGTCAAAAAACAGCGTACACCGGCCGCCAGGGCATGCCTGAATGACTTATATACGTTCGATTCGTTCGTGGTGTATGAGGACAGCCGTTTTGCGTACCAGGCCGGACTGTCCGTCGCCCAGTCGGAACGGGCCCTGTTCAATCCACTTTTCCTGTACGGTAAATCCGGCGTTGGCAAAACCCATCTGCTCCAGGCCATTGGCCATGAGGTGCTCCATCAGGATTCATCCACAAATGTGGTGTACGTCACGGGCGAACAGTTCGCCAATGAATTTATTGACGCTTCCCGAACCCAGAACGGACAAAGCTTCACCAAACTGCGCCGCAAGTACCGCAAGGCAGACGTCCTGCTGGTGGACGACGTGCAATTTATCTCCGGCAAGGAAAAAACGGTGGAAGAATTCCTGCATACGTTTGACGAACTGTTCCATGCCCACAAAACCATCGTGATTTGCGCGGATGCCGCCGCATGCGATATTTCCAATCTGGACCCCCGGCTGGCGGCGCGCCTGGAATCAGGCCTTACGGTAGAATTGAACCTTCCGGACGACAATGCACGGCTGGAGATCCTGCGCAGCAAGCGCGACCGGGCCGGCATGAACGTATCCGACGAAATTCTGGAGTTTCTGGCAAGCCGCATCCAGAAGAGCGTGCGCCGCCTGGAAGGAGCACTGCTCCGTGTAGCCACCTTTACTTCCCTGTCCGGAGACATGCCTGACATCGCCAAAATTGAGCAGCTTTTACGCGACATCCTGCGGGAAGAAACAAGCCGCATCCTGACCGTAGATTCCATCCAGAAGCGCGTGGCGGATTTTTACGAACTCAAGGTCAGCGACCTGACCGGCAAGCGCCGCCCCAACAGCATCGCCTTTCCGCGCCAGATCGCCATGTACTTGAGCCGCCGCCTGACGGAACGCTCCCTGAAGGATATCGGCCAGGCGTTCGGCGGCCGGGATCACGGCACCGTCATCCATGCGAACAAGCTGGTCGCCTCCCGTATGGAAGAGGATGTGCGCGTGAGGGATATCGTCCAGAGGCTGGAAGAGGAGTTGAGGGATTGATTTTCCTTCCCTCCAGCCCTGCTGGAAAAGCATGGTCCCGTTGAATGCCCATGGCTTTTCAAGCGGAAGAAGCGCTTCCGCGGCGCAGGGGAGAATAAGCTTGAGGCGAAAGCGGTTTGGATTAGAATCACCCTGTTCCCATTGATTCCATGATCCACGCCGACCAGCTTTCCAAAGAGTTTGGCCGCTTTCAAGCGGTAAAGAATGCCTCCTTCCAGATTGAAAAGGGGGAAATCGTAGGGTTCCTGGGGCCGAACGGCGCAGGCAAGACCACGACTTTGCGCATGCTGACCGGCTATCTGCCCCCCACTTCCGGCACAGCCACAATTGCCGGGTTCGACATTGTGAAAAATCCCCTGGAGGCTCGCAAACATCTGGGCTACCTGCCGGAACACGTGCCCCTTTACGACGACCAGCGCGTCACGGAATACCTGAAATTCCGCGCCAGGCTTAAAGGCATCTCTTCCAGGCAGATCTGGCCTGCCGTCTCCAAGGTTGTAGAACAATGCGGCCTGGATCCCGTGCGCCGCAAGATGATCCGCACCCTTTCCAAAGGCTACCGCCAGCGCGTAGGCCTGGCGGACGCCCTGCTGGGGGAACCGGACCTGCTGATCCTTGACGAACCTACCAACGGTCTTGACCCCAACCAGATACGCCAGATACGCGAACTGATCAAAGGTCTGGCGGCCAACCATACCATTATTCTTTCCACCCACATTCTCAGTGAGGTGGAAATGATTTGCAACAAGGTCATCATCATTGACCAGGGAACTATCAAGGCAGCGGATACCCCCTCCAACCTGACGGCCAATCTACGGGCAGCCGGCAAGATTACTCTGGAATTCCGGGGAGACCTGGCCCTGATTACGCGGAAACTGGAAAACCTGGAACATGTGAAGAAGGTCATCCATGAAGGAACGGACGCCGACGGCTGGCATACGCTGACCGTACGCGCGGAGGCCGGGACGGATACCCGTGAAAAGGCTGCGCGCCTCCTTGCGGAACAGGGCTGCCCCCTGCGCCATATTTACCGCCACACCCCCACGCTGGAAGAAGTGTTCGTGGAAATGACCCGTAAAGATTAACCCCCCCCTTTTTCCATCCCCGCCTATCCACCACCTCCCATTTCCCTTTTCTCCCCATGTCTCCAGTACTTACCATTTTCAGAAAAGAACTCAGAAGCTACGTAATGACTCCGTACGGATGGGTTATCCTAGCTTTCGTCATGGCCCTTCAGAGCGTCTCCCTGTCCGGCACGCTGAAGGCTTTTCAACTGGCCCCGCAGAAGGAAGGCATCCTGTTCTTCATCCTGCATTCTCCCATGTTCTGGTTTTACTTCCTGTTCATCTTCCCTCTGCTCACCATGCGTTCCCTGGCGGAGGAGGAAAAGACGGGAACACTGGAATCCCTGCTCACCACGCCCATCAAGACATGGCAGGTGGTTCTGGGAAAATACTTCTCCGCATACGCCTTTTACATCATCCTGTGGCTGCCCATGCTTCTCTATCCCATCCTGGCGGACTGGTCCAACCTGATTGTGCAGTGGATTTACGGATATGACGCGGGCATGGTTCTGCCTTACCGCCTGGCGGACTGGGCCGGGGCATATGCCATTCTGCTGCTGGTCGGCGCCTGGTTCACGGCCATCGGCATTTTCGCCTCCTCCATGACGGGCAGCCAGATTATTTCCGGCATCATCACCATCGGCCTGCTGGTCCTGATTTTCTTCATGGGTCTGATTCCCGTGGTGTGGGGGGAATTCCCCGCAGCGGGGATTTTCCACTACATGTCCTGCTCGGAACATCTGGACCGCTTTTCCGCCGGGCTGGTTGACACGCGCCCCGTCGTGTTTTACCTGACCATGACAGTCCTGACGCTGGCCGTCACCATCCGCATCATTGACCACCGCCGCTGGAAACACTGACTCATCCCGCCTTCACCACTTTTCATTTTTATCTATGAGCGAAACACCAGACACCCCCGCCGCGGCCGCAGAAGCCTCCCAGCCCGCCGCCCGCAAGGTCAAACGCCCCTGGATGACCTGGATCAAGCTTTTCCTGCTGTTCCTTATCGTCGTATGCCTGAATTACGTAGGCTGCCACGAGTATTACCGCCGGGACCTGACGGAAGACCAGCGTTATGAAATTTCCCGTCAGAGCATCAACATGCTCCAGTCTCCGGAAATCCAGAAGCGCAAAACCCCCGTCAAAATCACGTTCGCTTTCCTGCGCACCACGCAGAACTACACCCGCATGCGTTCTCTGCTTGAGGAGTACGAACGTTATTCCAACGGCAAGGTGAAGGTGGAGTATGTGGATCCCCTCCGCCAGCCGAACAAGGCCCGTGAAATCTCCAATATCTACGGAATTGAATTCAAGAAGAACCTGGTCATCATTGATGCCCGGGAGGATACGGAAAAAGCGCTCAAGACGTTTGAAGGCACCCAGGCGGACGCCGCCCACGTGCGCATCCTGCCCGGAGACGCCTTCGTAGTATACGCACCCGGGCCGGACGGCAAAAGCATGAAGGCAGTGGCGCTCCAGATTGAAGACATGATGACTGCCGGCATTTACGGAGCGGCCAACGGCGAACCTCGTAAAATTTATATCGCGGCGGATAAGAGCAACTTCAACGAGTCCCTGAGCAACAACCAGGAAGAAAGCATTTTCACGACGCTGGGCAAAATCTGCCGTTCCGTCAACCTGCAGCTTGTTCCCATCCGCATGAGCGGTCTGGAAGAAATTCCGGAAGACGCCGCAGGATTCATGATTATCGGTTCCAAATATGATCTGTCCCCGCAGGAGGCGGAAGTGCTCCAGCGGTACTGGGCGCGCCCGAACGCCGCCATTCTGATCATGCTGGAACCCCAGAATGACACTCCCAAACAGCTTTACCGCTTTCTCCGCGAACAGGGGCTACGGCCCCAGAATGACCGCGTGATGCTCCGCAACAGGGGCAGCCGTTCCGTTTTTGAAATTAACTCCATTTTCGCCCCCTCCCTGAATTGCACCCGTGAATTCTGGAATTCCAGCACCGGACTGGAAGGGGAGAGCATCTCCCTCATTCTGGATTCCGACAATGCGGCCATGGAACAGAAGCGCATTACGCCATACCCCCTCCTGGTCACAACGGAGGATTATTACGGAGAAACCAAATACAACCAGTTCCCTGCCCAGTTCGACGCAAGGGAAGATAATCCGGGCCCTCTGATGATCGGCGCGGCCCTCATCCGGGGGAATGCCGGGGACGTGAACCAGAACAAGACTACCGGGCGCCTGGTTCTGCTTGGCAATACGGACCTGCTCCAGCCCCGGCAAATCAAACCGGAACAGAGGGATTTCATGCGTACGCTGATCGGCTGGATGACGGACCGTGAAGAATTGCGCGGCCTCGGCTCCCGCCATGACCTGACCGTCAAGCTGAATCTGGACCGCAACGCCCTGGGCGTTTTGGAACTCCTAACGAATATCGGACTCCCCCTGCTGGCGCTGCTGATCGCCCTGATTATCTGGAACACGCGCCGTCATTAACTCCACCCACGCCCATTACCGGAAGCACATGCGCACATTCCGTTTTATTCTTCTCATCCTCATCACCCTCGCTTCTGTCGGAGCAGCGGTGCTCCTTATGATTGACGGCAATCTGTCCCGCATCATCGGGCGCACCGCTTTCAGTTCCGGAGAACGGCTTTTCCCGTACACCCGGGAAGAAATGAACGAGGTTTCCTGGATGCGCATCAATTGCGTGGGAGATGTCGCGGAATTCCGCCGCAAACCCAACGGCGTCTGGTGGTGCGAAAAGCCCTGGAACGACCGTATGGATCCTCGCGCGGCGGCGGCCATTCTCCAGTACACGTACTCCACCAGCATCGTGGACGCATTGCCCCTGCACAAGATTGATTCCGCATCCCTGAAGGAATTCGGCGTGAAAACCACTCCCGTTACCATCACTCTCAAGGAAATGAGCGACGACGGAAAGCGTTCCTCCACTGTGGCGCGCTATACGCTGGGTTCCCCGGCGCCCTGGCTGGTGGACAATCCGGAGAACAAGACCACGGATGACACCACCTATATGCAGACGGATTTTTACGGCCGGGACACCCGCATTCTGGTGGGCACCGGCAACATCCTCCCTCTGTTCAAATCCGGCATCCGCCAGCTTCGGGACCACCGTCCCCTGCTACTGCATCCGGCCATGCCCGCCTCCATTGAAATCAACAACCGGGGCCAGCGCATCGCCCTGGAGCGCAAGACTCCTAGCTCCCCCTGGAAAATCACGTATCCCCTCTCCCTGGATACGGACCCGGCCATGATGGATGTGCTGCTGGGCACGCTCCAGAAGCTGACCGCCGTGCGCGTGTACAACCCGGAGGAAACGAGCGTGCCGGATATGACGGATGATCAAATCACCTCCGTCTCCATCAGGAATTTCACAGGCCGCCTTTCAGGGGACGGCAAATCCCTGCAAATGGAGGAACAGCCCGTCACGCTCCGAATTTATCCTCCCTCGGACAACGGAAGCCTGTCCGAACTGGTCAAAGCCACCGTTTCCGACCGTAAGGCCGTCTTTGAATTGGCGCAAACGACGGAAACCAACAAGGAAGTTCCCGGCGTACGCAATATTCCGCTGGATCTGGGCCTTCTGCGTTCCAAGCAATTGACGGACATCGGGGATTACAAGATTACCGGCCTTTCCATCCGTAAAAGTTTTCAGGATTACCCTACCATCGCCCGCTTCATTCAGGGGGATGAGAAAAAAGGCATCAAGCCCACCTGGCTGTACACGGCAGAGGGCGCCCGTTACCAGGAAGCTAATCCGGAGCATCTCATTTCCCTGCTGAAAACCGTTAAACAGGGAAAAGTGGCCGGCTTCGCTTCGGACAAAGTTACGGACCTTTCCGTGTACGGGCTGGATAATCCCAGAATGACGCTCACCATGTCCCTTCTGCCCAAGCCCGGTGAAGAGCCACGCCCCCCCGTGACGGTGTTTTTCTCCAAGGGTGCGGACGGTTCCTGGTATGCCCGCCAGGCCGGAAAACCCACCGTCGCCATACTGGACAACGCCTACATGAAGGATTTGCTGACGGATGCACTGGCCTGGAAAAAAAAGAGGCTTTTTTCCTTCAGCAGGTTTGACCTCAGAGAAATGCACCTGGAACGCATCGGTTCCGGAGGCCCCCTGGTCCTGAAATTCGACCGTCTGGACGATTCTTGGACAGCCTCCAAAGACGGGAAGGATGAAACCTTGAATATCAACCCGAACCGCGCCAACCGCTATCTGGATGAACTGGAAAAAATGGAGGTGAGCACCTGGCTCCCCTATACGGACGCCACAGCGCATGAAGCCCTGAAAAATCCCGTTTTCCGCCTGAAACTCATCCTCCAGTCTTACAAGGAGGCGGCCCCCGTGCAGTCCCAATCCGGTTCCAGCGACATTACCTTTGCCCCGGAACCGGAAACGGAGGACAAAGTCATCACGCTGGAAATCGCCCCGGCGGGAGAGGCCGGATACAGCAGATTTTATTACGGCAGAGTAAATACAACCCCGAATTATTTTATCCTGAACATGGACGCCGTACGTCTGCTCGGCGCCAGCCTTTCGGAAGACAACTAACCACTCCTCCCGCATGAGCAAGATTGAGCTGCACACCGCCATCTCCTTTCTGGACGGAATCCTCTCCGTGAATTCCATTCCGGACGCCCCCCGCGCCCTGAACGGCCTTCAACTGGAAAACGGGGGCACCGTTTCCAAGGTGGCCGCCGCCGTGGACGGCTCAGAAAAGGCCATTCATGCGGCCTTGGAAACAGGTGCGGACCTGCTCCTTCTTCACCACGGCATTTTCTGGCAGCCCATGCAGCCCATTACCGGCATCGCCTACCGGAAGTTGAAAGCCGCCATGGACGGGAACCTGGCGATTTACGCCGCCCACCTTCCTCTGGACGTCCACCCCGCATACGGCAACAATGCCCTGCTGGCGAAGGCCTGCGGCCTCCGGCCATGTTCCCATGATGGGCTGGACTACCACGGCGTTTCCCTCGGTACGCACGGAGAATTTCCAGGTACATGCGCGGAATTGGAGCAAAAACTGGAAACCGTCCTCGGCGCGCCCGTGCAGGCCTTCTGGAAAGATTCCCCGGAGGCTCCGGCCGGAGATATCTTCATCTGTACCGGAGGCGCGGGAGACGATCTTGCCCAGGCAGCGGCCCTCGGCTGCCGCACCTACGTGACCGGGGAAGGCTCCCACTGGAACATCCCCCTGGCCCAGGAACTGGGCGTCAATCTGGTCTTCGGCGGCCACTACTTTACGGAGACGTTCGGCGTAAAGGCCCTGGGGCTTCTTCTCAAGGATGTTTACGGGCTGGATTATACCTTTATTGACCTGCCGCCCTCCGCCTACAGCCATTGACCAAACGCCACGGAACATGAATCTGACTACGGACGACGCCGACGGGAAAATCCGCCTGGATCAATACCTTGCCGCCCACCTTCCGGAGCTTTCCCGCTCCAGGATCCAGAGCCTGATCAAAAGCGGTGACGTGTTGGTCAACGGCTCTCCCGCCAAGCCTAAAAACCCCGTCTCCCGCGGTGATTCCATCACCGTCCGCATTCCGGAACCGGAACCGGCGGAAGCCCAGCCTCAGGATATCCCCCTGGACATCCTGTATGAAGATGAAGACGTGGTAGTCATCAACAAGGAAAGCGGCATGGTCGTGCATCCCGCGGCCGGCAACCCGGACGGCACCATCGTAAACGCCCTGCTCCACCACTGCGGGGACCTCTCCGGCATCGGCGGAGTGGAACGCCCGGGCATCGTCCACCGCCTGGACAAGGACACCTCCGGCTGCCTGGTCATCGCAAAAAATGACGGCGCCCACCAGTCCCTGACGGCGCAGTTCGCGGCCCGAAGCACGGAAAAGCGTTATCTGGCCGTCGTCCAGGGTATTCCTTCCCAAAGTTCCGGCACGGTCTTCACCCATATCGGCCGCCATCCCGTCAATCGCCTGAAAATGGCAGTAGTCAATCCCGGTTCCGGGAAAGCCGCCATTACGGACTACGATTTGCTCTGCGCAGACCCGTCCACGGACTCCTCCCTGGTTCTGTGCACGCTGCACACGGGCAGAACCCACCAGATACGCGTGCACATGCTCCATCTGGGCCATCCGCTCATCGGGGATCCCATTTACGCCAAACCCGCCCGGCAAAAGGCAAAACCCGGCAGGCTCATGCTCCACGCGTGGCGGCTGGGCTTCGACCACCCGCGCACGGGAAAGCGCATGGATTTCGAAGCGCCCGTCCCGCCGGAATACACGCCGTGGCTCCAGCTCTTCCCCAACGGGCTTTACGGGGCCATCCCGGAGCCACGCCCGGTACAGGAAGACGGGGGACGGAACTAAACCTCCCCGCCATTTCCCGGCAGCGGAAGCCGCTTCAACGGACAGAATACGGGAAAGCGCCATATTCAAATCCCAGAGCCGGCCCGGCCTTCGTCAGCAATCCGCCGTCATCCGGCGCCCCCATCCTTGCGGACAAAGATGCGGCAACAGACCCGCCGTTCACCTTCTTACGCCCCCTTTCCGGCAGGAGCGTCCACGGTCACAGTCAGCCGGGAACAATACTCTTTTCATCAATCAAGGAGAAATGAACCTGCCCGGCATCTTCCGCGCATGCAAGAAGAATCCGCGGCGGAGACCTCCCCTTTAATCTTGATTTGCCCCCCCGGAACCGCTACCCTGACACGGCTTTAACCACACAGCTTTCACAGAGACATGGAGACCACGCACCACGGGGAGGACGCCTCTCCGGACAATCCCCCCAGGCAGCAAAAAAGCGGAAACACGGATGAACAGACCATCGCCCTGACAAAGGCGCGTCTGGCCATTGACGAGGTGGACGCCCGGATTGTAGAGCTGTTAAAAAAACGCGCCGAATGGGTGCATGAAGTCGGCCGCATTAAAAAGGAAAAAAATTCCCCCATCTTCGTTCCCGAACGGGAAACGGCCCTGCTCAACAAATTGAACCGCCTGAATGCGGGCGTGCTGCCGGAAGCCTCCCTCCAGGCTATTTACCGTGAAATCATTTCCTGCTCCTTCTTTCTGGAAGGCGGCCTGACCATTGCCTACCTGGGCCCCAAAGGAACCTGGAGCCACCAGGCGGCCCTCAAGCAGTTCGGAAAAAGTTGCGAACTCATTCCGTGCCAGAGCTTCAAGGACGTATTTGACATGGTGGACCGGGGGAAGGCCCAGTACGGCGTAGTTCCCGTGGAAAACTCTTCGGAAGGTTCCGTCACCGCCGTGATGGATCTTTTCGTCACCTCTCCCCTCAAAATCTGCGCCCAAATCAATCTGAACATCCGCAACAGCCTGATGGCGGATATTCCGCGGGAACACATCCGCATCCTGTATTCCCACCCCCAGGTTCTCGGCCAGACGCGGAACTGGATCCAGCGGCATTTCCCAAACGCGGAACTCGTGGAAACGTCCTCCACCACGAAAGCCAGCATTCTTGCCAAGGAGAACGCCGCCATGGGCGCGGCATCCCTCGGCTGTCCGCTGGCCGCGGAATTGTTCGGCCTGAACATCCTGGAAGAAGACGTGCAGGACCAGTCCTGCAACACCACCCGTTTTGCCGTCATCGGACGCCAGGAAACGCAGCCCAGCGGCAGGGACCGCACCTCCCTGCTCATCCGCATCCAGCATAAACCCGGCACCCTGGCGGAAGTAGTCAACTGCTTCCAGCGGCACAACAATAACCTGATACGCATTGAATCCCGCCCGTCCAAAGTCATCAACTGGGAATACGTCTTTTACATAGATGCCGCCGGCCACATTCAGGAATCCCCCTTACGGGAAACCCTTCCGGAGCTGGAGCAGCACTGCTCCATGCTGAAGATTCTGGGCAGCTACGCGGATACGGACGTCATTTAAGCAGGTTCAGCCTTCCCCCCAGCCTCACACCATTCTGAACAACCATGAACATAGCCACGATTGCCGCCCTGGCCGTCACTCTGGGACTTCCCGCCCCGGCCCAGCAGTCCGCCACTAAAATCATTACGGAAAACGGACAGCCTGCGCTGGCCCTGGACGAACAGTTCGCAGCCCGGCTGCGCGACGGCGGAATGAAGCAGGGCTCCCCGGCCACCGTTCCCGCGGAATTTTCGGCAGCAGCGCCCGGCCTCCCCCTCCCCGCGGATGCCAACCATGCTGCTGTCAGGGAAACGGCGGGGGAACGCAATCGGCGCATGGAATGGTGGAGGGATGCCAAATTCGGCATGTTCATCCATTACGGCCTGTATTCCGGATTGGCCGGGGAATGGAAAGGCAGGCCCGGAGGTTCCGAATGGATTCAAAAAAACGTGGAAGTGGATACGGATACCTACGCCGCGGAAGCTCTGCCCCTGTTCAAGCCCAGGGAAGGCCTGACGGAAGAATGGGCCCAGCTCGCCCGGGATGCGGGCTGCCAATATGTAGTACTCACCAGCAAGCACCATGAAGGCTTCGGCCTGTTTGACAGCGCCTTGACGGATTACGACGCCAAAAGCGCCGTGAACCGGGATATCATCCGCGAATATGTGGACTCCTGCCGCAAGCGCGGCCTGAAAGTGGGCCTCTACCACTCCGTTATTGACTGGCATCACCCGTCCTATGACAACACCATCTGCCCGGACCTCTGCTACCCTGCGGGACAGGCGGCAATGCTTAACAGGAAAAACATTCCCCGCGACCACGCCGCCTACCAGAAATACCTGCACGCCCAGGTCCGGGAGCTGATGACCCGTTACGCGCCCATCGACATCATGTGGTGGGATTACTCCCAAGGAGCCATGGAGGGGGCCAAAGGCTGGAAGGCGCCGGAACTGATGGACATGGTGCGCTCCATCAATCCCGGCGTCATCATGAACAACCGCCTGTACGCTTATTCCGGCCTGAACAAAAACCAGGCCGGCACGCTGGACCTGCGCTGCGGGGACTATATTACCCCGGAACGCTTCATCCCCCGGCGCGGATATCCCGGCGTGGACTGGGAATCCTGCATGACGGTAAGCGACAAATGGGGCTACAACCGCTACGACACCAACATCAAATCTCCGGAAACCATCATTGAAAAACTGGTGGAATGCGTTACCAAGGGAGGCAATCTTCTGCTGAACGTCAATCCCATGGCGGACGGCACCATTCCGGAAAAAGTGGCCGCCACCATGCGCGGCGTAGGCCGATGGCTCAACATCAACGGTGAAGCCGTGTACGGAACACGGGCATTCATGCAGCTGGACCAGCCTGCCACCATCAATCGGCAGGGGGATATCTTCGTCTTCCTGATTCCCCCGCCGGACAAGGAGCCGGCCCAGCCGCCCAGTGAAGGAACCATGAAAGAATTGACGGCGGGAGCGGAACACGCCCGCATGCAGCCGCTGGATGCCACCGGCTACGAAAATGACGGGGGAACAGCCGTCACCCTGCCCGCCGGCTATTCCAAAGCATTGCTTCTGGGGGACAACACCGCCCTTCCCGTCGTCAACGGAACGGTCCTGTTCAAGGCTCATGAATATTCCAAAACTCCCTGTTCCGTCATCAAACTGAGCAAATAGCCATTTTCCCCACTCATTTTTCCTATGGAGGAAGACCTTTTTTCCCTGGCAGCCGGCAAACAGCCTTCACAGCAGGTAACAAATGAAACGGCACCCCGGGCCGGGGAGGCGCGGGAAAATGCCGGCACCGACCACCCCGGAAACGCGGAGGACCCCGCTCACCGCCGCATAGACTATTTGCGTTCCGAACTGCGCCGCCACAACCGTCTGTATTACGAACAGGCGGAACCGGAGATTTCCGACGCGGAATATGACGCCCTGTTCCTGGAGCTGGAAAAATTGGAAAAAGCCCATCCCGAACTGTCGGATCCGGACTCCCCCACGCGCCGCGTAGGCGGCGCCCCTCTCCAGGGCTTCAACCAGATCAGACATGCGGTGCCCATGTTGTCTATTGACGACATTTTTGAGCAGCGGGACGCCCCCGTACCGGATGAAGAACTGGCGGAATTCTACCATAAGCTGGCCAGGGCGCTGCAAACGGAGAACGTGCCCGTCTCCGTGGAGCCCAAGATTGACGGAGTGGCCCTTTCCATCATGTACCGCAACGGGAAACTGGCTTATGCGGCCACGCGCGGAGACGGAGACGTGGGGGACGACGTAACACCTGCGGCATACCGAACAGCCCGTATTTCGGCAACGAATATGCCGCCGCGCTCGGTCTTATAGCGGCGAAGCCGGAGCTCGGACTCGAGTGCCTTGCGGCTGTGGCGGACGCGGATAACGAAAAGGCGCGCGAAATGGTCGCGGAAGGGCGTAAAAAGGTACGCCTCGGGATGATAAGCAGCCGCATATATATTGAGGCGACAGTCTTCAACGCGGAGCGCCGGGCGACAGTGCTCATAAAAGATTCGCACACGAACATCGTGCGCGTGACGGTCGACGGCAAAGATATACTGGCGCGCGATTCGGAAGCAGCAGAGGAAGAGCACGGCGATTGTCTTATCCATGAATATTCACTGGCCCAGCTGCTTGAATACGCCGGCACAATTCCGTACGATGAAATCGAGTTCGTCAAAAGCGCATACGATATGAACATGGAGCTCTTTCAGCTGGCCCTCGACAGCGGCGTTACGCCGTTCACGCATTTCCTTTTCAAAAAGAACGGCGAAAAGGTCATATCCGGCGACGAAGCCGCGACGGCCTCTCTGCTCTGCAACGGAGCGATAGAGGCGCGCGTGCTCGGGCTGAGCATGCCGCCCCGGTTCGACGTCATTGATCAGACGGCAGAGTACAACCAAGGAAAAGAGATGACAGAGATCACGCACGAATGTGGTAAAAAAGCAATGATGTTCCTC
>OGWU01000963.1_pt1 | contig 17799 bp, 16 predicted proteins | sample 1576071 | NCBI WGS metagenome assembly OGWU01 (sample SAMEA3541582, study PRJEB24748) | human gut metagenome | biome: human gut; feature: human-associated habitat; material: faeces | place: China | collected 2012
GCCGAACAGGAGGATGACCAGCATCATCACTGTCGAGAGTACGGGCCGGTTTATACTGGTTTCTGAAATATTTGCCATCGTTCTTCTCCTTATTCAGTCAAGTTATCAATAGGAACTTTCATGCCGGTACGTAACTGCATCACGCCGGACGTGATCAGCGTATCGCCCACATTCAACCCTTGCAATACCTGTACACGGCTCTCGGTTCGTATACCGATCGTGATCTCTTGAGGCTCGGCCACGCCGTTCTTATATAAGTAAACGATGTCTTTTCCCATCTCGGGGATAACGGCCTCGCTGGGGATGGCTAAAGCGTCCTTGATCTCCCGCTTGCTGATCTCGACGGAGGTATAACGGCCGGGTAAGATATTCTCGCCCGGATTCGGGTAAGTGGCACGTACTTTCAAGGTACGGGTCGCCATGTCGACCTTGCTTTCCACGGCGTAAACGGTCGCCTTATAGTTCTGCATCATACCGTTTTTCTCCATGCGGAACAGGATCGGGGTTCCGTCTTGTACCTCGGCCGCGTAGCTCTCGGGAATGGAGAACTCGATTTTCAACGGGGATATCTTGGTCAACTTCGCGATTACGGAAGAGGAGGAAGTAACGTACGCGCCCTCACTCACGGAGCGAAGTCCGATGATCCCGTCGAAAGGAGCCCGAAGCTCTGTCTGGGCGATATTCGCTTTGACTAGCTCGATATCCGCCATTAGCTTCTCATATTCGGTGGCTACTTGCTCGTAGGCTTCTTGGCTGACGGCGTCTTTCTCCAGCAAGGTGCGTTGGCGATAGACACGATCCTTGGCTAAAGGAACTTGGGCTTCCAGCTTCTTTAGCTGGGCTTGCAGCGGCTTGTCATTGATTTTAGCCAACAGATCGCCCGCCTTTACGTGGCTACCTTCCGTGAAATAGATGGCTACCACCTTACCGGAAGACTCGAAAGCCAAATCCACCTCTTCGTCCGGAAGGGTACTTCCGGTACTCATGATCTTATCGGTTAATGATTGGTATTTCAATACCTCGGCGTTGATGTTAAGTGTCTGGTTTCGCAGGCTCGTGCCCGATGTGGGTACGACGGAAGCGGCATCTTGGGATGCCTTGAACTTGTTTTTCAATTGAGGGTAAGCGATCATTCCCGCTATCATTAATAAGATAGCCGCCGTAACTCCCCATTTCGCTCTCTTTGTCATCATGTTCTCGTATGGTATTTACTGATAATTTACACTCGTTACTCCAAAATATATAACTAAACGCAAGTTTAGACTCTCCTTTCGTAAAAAGGTTTAATCAAAGATATTATTTTTTTGAGAGATGAATCCCCGATTGGGAAGAACGGGAAAAATAAGGGAATTAAAACGAATCTAGGGAGGAAGTCTGATCGGTTTGTGGTAGAAGAAATGAGTGTCTCCTGTCGTATAGATCTTTTCACCTATGTGAAAAGAACGTTTCACAGCCGTGATCCGATCGTTTCACATGGGTGAAAAGATCAGATCACACTTGTGAAACGATCTGTTATAGCTTATGTATGACTTTCATTAACTGCTCGCCCAAGCCAATTGTATAGCCTTGAGAGACAAATACGACACGATTGAACGTATCGGCGATCAAGAAGATCGGCAAGGTATTGGCGTTTTGCAATTTCATCGCTGTAGCCATCTCCTTTTGGATCGCCCCGTCGATATCCAGACCGTATGTGATCGTGCCCGGTAAATCGCCGAACTCTTTCGGATCGAAGTTCTTATAGCCTTTCTCGTCCGGGAAGAGAAGCACGATGCCTCGTCCCCAATCCTCCAGTTCCTTCTTCACGGCGGCGATATCACGCATCGCATGGTTTGTCGGTTCTTGGCGGGAGCCTAGAAGCGCTACGATATAGTAGCCACGTCCGGTAGTAGCTAGCAAGCTAGTTTCCTCGCCGTTGTCCGCACGTTTGAATTTATTCTCGGAGTTGAAATTACCGATCACCTGTATCTCGTCCTTGCTTTCGCGCATCTCCAATTGGATCGGGGTGGTCTTGTCTGCCTCCACATTGAAAAACTCGATCTCGGCCAATACGCTACCGTTTGCCATACGAGTACCGGTCACTAACATATAATTACCTTCATCCATGGATAACGGTTTCTTCAGTAATCCGCTCCAAGTATCTCCCAAGCCCATATCCACATTACCGCCTCTCTCGAAATTCAAGGTCTGTAAAGTACCGTTCGGCAAAACCTTGGCGATCGTGAAGTGACTGTAATATTTCGGGTCTTGCAGCGCCTTGATTGGTTGGTAAGAAGCGATTACCTTGCCTTGTTTAGCGGTCGTCTGTACGGCAGCCTCGAAATCGACGTCTACCCAAGCGTTGTCCTTGAAGTACTGGATCTTGCGGGCTACCGGCTCGATACGTGCCGGAATACCTAAGCTACGAGCCACGGCCACGAAGAAGATATTACGGGAGCCCTTATCAGCGATGCGGGATTTCCATACACCCATCGGCATGATCGGAATACGTTGTGCGTTTAGCGCGTCGTTAATGGAGACGTTATTCTTCACCCAATCCACCAATGCCTGTGGATTCTCTACGGCTTGTTTCGCAAGGGAAGGCTCAATGTTTGCAGCGAAGAAACTCTTATAAGGAGTCAGGAACTCATTGGCCACACGAGGATTCATGATATATTCATTGAACCATTCGCTTTGAACGGCCGGCGTATTGTTTAAATGGTCCGCGAAGACAGACGCAGGTGTATCACGTAGATCCTTAGCGGATACGACATCCAATAAAGCCATCGCTTGCGCACGCTTCTCGGCGGGAGTCTCCCGTAAGAACTTCTCGATCTCCATCCAGTTACCACGGCTACCGATCATGAAATCCTCCGTCTTCATCGGGTCGATACCCAATTCTTTCGCTAAAGCCTCTGCTTTCTCTTCCGTATAGAAAGTAGCTACATATTTATTACGGATAGCGTCTTCTTCCAATAAACGTTTGGCGTTCGCCTCCTTTTGCTCCGGTGTAACTTCTGCGGGGATAGAGCCGTCTACCGGTGGTACGATATCTAGGGCGATCGTCTCCACATCTCCCGGTTTCTTATTCAAGGCGATCGTAACCTCTCCGTCCTTGCCGAAAGAGACCTTGCTGTAGCCGAACTTGCCATCTTTGCTGGCCCATACCAGCATATCCCCTTTTCCGGCGGATAATGAGCATTTGCCATCTGCGTCCGTCTTCTTGCGGGCTACACTGTTAAACTCGGCATAGTTATAAATCTTGAATTCTACCAAAGCGTCCTTTACCGGCTTGCCATTGGCATCCGTAACCGTGATAACAGCTTTAGCCGAAGGTGCGTAATTATCGATCACGTTGATCTCGGTATACCCATCGGTACGTTCCATGACATCCTCCGGGCCATTGTATTTACCGAATACTTTCGTATGCATCAACATACCCCGGTAAGCAGGGCCGTTGAACCAACCCAGATTCAATACCGGTTCGGGCTCGCAAGCGCCGAAGAAATACCATTTACCATTCACCCAAGCTTCTACCCATGCGTGGTTATCATCCGTATGCGCCCAGCGAGGTGTATATACCTGACGTGCGGGGATACCCACGGAACGTAAAGCGGCTACCGTGAAGGTAGACTCCTCGCCGCAACGACCGTAGGCGGTCTTCACGGATGCCAAAGGGGAACTTGTGCGCCCATCGGAAGGAGTATAGATAACCTTCTCATGACACCAGTGATTCACTTCCAGTACGGCGTCGTACAACGAGAGACCCTTCACCCGGTCTTTCAACTCATCAAAGAAAACCATGCGGCTTTCATCCAGATTCTCATTGTTGATTCGTACCGGCAATACGAAATGGCGGAAGATATCCTCTGGGATGCTATCGCCCCAAGGCATCTCATTCCGTGCTTGGAAAGAGGAACGGATGTTTTTCAAATAGAAATCGCCACTATAGTCCGTGATGTCTCCAATCGGCATATAGGCGTACATGAAGGTTAACGCCTCCCTCTCTTCGGGAGTCATTTGATCGTTAAATACTGCGAAAAGGTTTCCGTTAGGCAGAGCGGCCTGTTTCGCTTGGAAATCGTTCTCAACCTCAGCTCGGTAAGCGGCGTCGGTAATAAAATGTTGTTGGTTGTTACAGCTCGTCCATACGAGTAATGTGAACAACAGCGCAAATAGATGTTTTTTGTTCATAAAGCGGATATGTATGTTTGCCAAAAGTAATGATTCTATGCGAGATAGAAAAATTCTCGAACAATTTGTAAGAAAGATTTGTTTTTCTATAGAAAGAATAAATCTGGTCTTCCTGTAAATTTGGGACCGGATTTCTTCTTTTTGTGTGATTATAATTGCAAAAAGTTTACGAACTTTGTGACAAAGTATCAAATCACTAATCATAAAACCCGTTTTGCGTATGTTTCAAAATCCTGAGCAAGTGCTATTAATAGCCTCGGTGATCCTGTTTTTTAGTATATTCGCAGGTAAGGCCGGTTATCGTTTCGGCTTACCCGCTTTGTTGTTGTTCCTTGGTGTGGGAATGTTGTTTGGCAGCGATGGTCTGGGCATCCAGTTCAGCGATCCGAATGTAGCCCAGTTTATCGGCATGTTGGCGTTGAGTATCATCTTGTTCTCGGGTGGTATGGACACGAAAGTTGCGGAGGTCAAACCTATCGCCTCGCAAGGTGTGGTATTGGCTACGCTCGGGGTGTTGGCTACGACCTTTATCACGGGCGGGTTTATCTATTGGTTATTTGGTTTATTTGGCAAATATGTTACGTTGACTTTCCCGGAATCTTTATTGCTGGCGGCGGTCATGTCCTCTACGGACTCAGCCTCGGTTTTCTCCATCTTGCGCAGTAAAGGGGTTTATTTGAAAGAGCGTCTGCGTCCTACCTTGGAGCTGGAGAGTGGTAGTAATGACCCGATGGCTTATATGCTTACCTTGCTTCTGATCGCTTACATACAAAGCGGAGGTATGAATATTTGGGAGGCCGGGCTATCCTTGGTCATTCAATTATCGGTGGGAGCTATCGCCGGTTTCTTATTGGGGAGACTGGCTGTGTTGATTATCAATAAGATCGATATAGATAACGAGTCTTTGTATCCGATCCTTTTATTGGCTACGGCTTTCTTCACCTTCGCCGCTACGACCTTATGTAAGGGTAATGGCTATTTAGCGGTTTATATCGCTGGTTTGGTGGTTGGTAACGCTAAGATTGTTCACAAGAAAAGTATGGGGACGTTCTTTGACGGTTTCGCTTGGTTGTGGCAGATCGTGATGTTCCTTACGTTAGGCTTGCTAGTGAACCCGCATGAGTTATTACCGGTGACGGGTGTAGGTGTTATGGTGGGAGTCTTTATGATCTTGATCGCCCGTCCGATTAGCGTGTTCCTTTGCTTGATACCTTATAAGAATTTCTCCTTCAAAGGTAAACTGTATATCTCATGGGTGGGATTACGCGGGGCGTCATGCAGTAGGCGTGCCGTGTGAGTTTGGGAAACGTATCTTCCGGGCGGCCTATTTTATACAGCGCGTATTTCTCTTCCTTCGGCATTACATTGCCTCCTTTTTCAGTTCGGTTATGAGAACGTCGTCCTTGTCTGCGAAAGCGTCGTAGGTCTGTTCTACGTCCACACCGTGAGCTATCGCGCTGAGCTTGCAGATGAAGCGGTGAATCTCCAGCGACTTAGATGAAAGTTTTTCTTTCTTGAAATAGAGACGCCGAAACTCTGAAATACGATTTTGCTTTATCAGTGCGTTTTCCTCGGCGGACATAAGCGCGATGTTCTTTTCAATGACCTCATAGCGCTGCTGTTCGCGGGCAATGATTTGAGCAAGGATGTCCTGAAGCTGCTTGCTCATGCTTCGCGTCCCTTCCTTCGCGGACACTCAGTAGCCCAGCGGTCAAGGTCCTCGATGTCGTAACGGATGATTTTCTTTTTGCTGTTCTCCTCCTTGCCGTCGAACTCAAGGCAGCGAGGTCCAAAATTTCTGTTGCGCCAGTTTTCCAAGGTACTTGGCGAGACGTTGAGATACTTCGCAGTTTGCGCCTCGGTGAGCAGCCGTGACGGGCGCTCTTTTGCCGCGTCAAGTTTCTTGATGGTATCGATGCAGAACACGGCTGGAACCAATGCCAATGGCTTCGGGGGCTTCGGGCACATCCTGCGCATACAATTGTACGACCTGGCGTTCGTCCATCTGCTCGAAGTTGGTCACATCGTACCCTTCCAGCATCAGGTCCACGATGCGGCGGGGAGCCAGGGCGCCCTGGAACAGACCGCTGCGGTCCACGTTGTAGCTGACGACCACCATAAATACCAGAATGGGAACTAGTAGCAGGCATTTGAAGGCTGTTTTGGTACCAAAGAACAACCGGCGTGCCAGGCCCTGGAAAAACCAGATGATCGGGTTGCGGCGTTTGGGCTTGCGCTTGGGCCGCACAGGGGCGGCAGTGGGGGCACCGCGCTGAATCTTGACAGGCGGTGTAGGGATGGGGGTAGGGGAATTTGCGGGCACGGGATACACCGCCTTTCGTTAGTATTGCTGATAGATAAAGGCCGACTGGCCGAAGGCTGCAAAGAACAGGATCGCGGCTGCCGCCGTGTAGTACAGTGTCCAGCGCAGCGGCCAGACCTGCTTGCGGATCCAGGCGGAAACATTCTGTCCGTAATGCTCCACCGCAAACACCACAAAGCAGCCAAACCACAGCACCACCGGCAGGCGACCGTCAATACCGCTGTCGTAAATCAGGGCCGTTACCTGGTGCCAGCTGCCGGCAATGCCCTGCCAGCCCTGCAGCATCGAACCATAGATGGCAAACGGGTCGGTGTTGTACAAAGCGCTGGCAAAGAAGACCAGCGTCAGGCAGAACAGGGCACAGGTGCACACACTCTGCCAGAACCGTTTGAACCAGGCGGCGCGATACAGCAGGTTGAACCGCTCCAGTTTCTGCCGCGGTTTGGAAGTCAGCACACCGAAGGCGGAAATCAGACCACAGGCAAGGCCCCAGACGAGGTAACGCCAGTCGGCACCGTGCCAAAGGCCAGAACAGAGGAACACGATGATGATGTTGAGATAATGGCGCCAGGGAGCGCAGCGGCTGCCGCCCAGAGAGAAATAGACGTAATCCCGGAACCAGCCGGTCATGGAAATATGCCAGCGGCGCCAGAATTCGCTGAACGTGCGGGACTCGAAAGGCGCCTGGAAATTCTCAATCAGGTCATAGCCCAGAATACGCGCGGCACCCAGGGCAATGTCACAGCAGCCGGAAAAATCCATGTACAACTGCACGGCAAACAATACCGTGGCGGCCACCAGATTGGGACCGCTCATTTTGGAGGCATCGCCGTACACTGTGGCAACGTACAGGGCCAGGTTGTCGGCAAGTACCATCTTTTTGGTGTAGCCCCACAACATACGGAAGGCGCCGCCGGCGCAGCGGTTGTAGCTGAAACGGCGGCTCTTCTGAATCTGCGGCCGTAACTGGGGATAGCGCTCAATAGGACCGTTGATCAAGGTGGGGAAGAAGCTGACGAACAGTGCATAGTGGAACGGGTTGTACTCCACACGGCAGCGGCGCTTGTACACATCAATGGTATAACTCAGTGCTGCAAAGGTGAAGTAGCTCAATCCCAGCGGCGCCAGCAGATTGTCGCGGTGCGCCAGCCAGCTGCCGCCAAGGCTGTCGGCCAGCAGGTTCCAGTATTTGTAGTAGATCAGTACGCCGATGCCGCCGAAAATGGCAACCAGCAAAGCAACAATGCGGACAGCCTTGTTCTTGACCCGGCCGATGATCAGCCCGCACAGCCAGGTGACCAGGGTGGTGCCCAGCAGGACCCATACCAGCGGACGGTTGGCCGGGGTGTAGCAGAAAAACGCATAGCTGACGACCAACAAGAAATAGGGTCGTGCTATGCGTGGCAATGCGTAGTTTACCAGCGCCGTTGCCGCAAAGAAAACGATAAACAACAGCGAGGTGATTGCCATTGTCTGGTCCCCGCTCAGGAAAGCGAGGACCTGTTCCCAAGTGATTGTCATACTCTTTCTCTCCGTTTGCTCAACCGATTCCCCGCCGCAGGGTCAACGTTTTTCTTCCAGGTCGCGTACGCGCTTTTCCAAAATGGCGTTGGCCTGCGTCAGGCGCTTGCATTTTTCCGCCAGCTGGCTGATGGCGATGCTCAGGGAAAGCAGCACAACCAGCACAAAGCAGAACATCAGGAAGAATACCAGATTGACCGGCATCTCGATGTCCAAAAGGTCCCGCAGCACAAAAACTACATAGGGGAACAGCGCAAAAATCACCAGGCCGACGGCCAGCGCCAGCCACAGCAGGCTGTATTTGACGCTCATCAGGCCGCGCTTCAAAAAGGCGAAGATGATCAGCAGCAGCGCGACCGCGCCCAGGATCATAAAGAATTGCAGTTGTGCGGTCATGCCTTGCCTCCCCGTGTTTTGTGGATGGATAGACGATCAATGATCAGCGCCAGCGATACCTTGACCATGTAATAGACGCTCTTGAAGCTGGAAATGCTGGACACACCGCCCTGGCGCTCTTTCATGATGACCGGGGCCTCGCCGACGGTAAAACCGGCCAGGGAAGCAGCCAGAATCGCCTCCGGCTCAGGGTAGTCGGTGGCATAATGGTCGGCAAAGTAAGCGGTCATCCGGGCATTGGTGGCACGGAACCCGCTGGTCACGTCCAGTACGCGCTTGCCGCACAGAAGATGAATCAAGCCGCTGAGGAAGCGGATGCCCACCCGGCGCATAAAACTGGTCTGGAAGCCTTCCTTTTTGATAAAACGGCTGCCGATGCACATATCGCATTCACCGTTCAGGACCGGGCGCACGATCTCTTGCAGGTAGGCAGGGTCATGCTGGCCGTCACCGTCCATCTGTACGGCGATGTCATAACCATAGCGGGTGGCGTAGCGGTAACCGCACTGCACGCCGCCGCCGATGCCCAGGTTCACGGGCAAATCCAGGTACGGATAACCGCGGCTCTGCAGCAAGGCGGCGCTGCCATCGGTCGAACAATCGTTGATGACAAGAAAATCTACTTCGGGGCAGGTGGCCTTCAGGCGCTCCACCGTGTTGACAATGTTCTGCTCTTCATTGTAGCAGGGAATCAACACCAAAATTTTTTCGTCCAAAAGGGTACCTCACATCCGGGCGGGTCATTCGCCCTGCAAAATAAAAGTTTCCAGCCGGCGCAGCAGTTCAGCCCGGCGGTAATGGGCCAGATAGTATTCTTTGGCCTTGGTGCCCAGTGCGGCGCGCTGGGTTCTGTCCATGGTGTACAGCTTGACCATATTTTCGGCCAGTGCCTGCTGATCACAGGCGGGGCTGGCTAAGCCGCCGCCGCTCTGCTGTACAGCGGCAAAACCGGCACCGTTCATGCTGGCCAGAATCGGTTTGCCGGCGGCCATGTAGCTGGCAAGCTTGCCGGGAACCGTCAGGCCCAGGTCGGGGGAATCCGAAAGGGAAATCAGCAGGGCGTCCGCCAGTGCCGTGAATTTTGGCACCTCTTTGGCGGGTACGCTGCCATAGAACGTTACGGCGTCGCCTGCGTTCAGCTCCCGCGCCAGATCCTGCAGGCTTTCCCGGCTCATGCCGTCACCCACCAGCAGCAGATGCAGCTTATCGGCCCCCATGGAGCGGGCCTGCAGCACGGCGCGCAGCACCATATCCAGGCTTTGGGCCGGGGTAAAGGTGCCGGTAAATACTAGATTGAACCGTCCGGAAAAACGTGCTTCCAGCCCAGAATCCCACTGGGGTACCGCGTAAAAGTCCTCGCAATATTGGGGGATGGCAGCCACAGCGCTTTTGGGCTTGCCGGTGCGCTGGCACAACCGCTGTTGCAGCGGCTCGCTCATGGCGATCAGGCGATCCGCCTTTTTGTAAAGATAATCGCTGACCCCCTGAGCAATGCGGCGCAGCAGTTTGTTTTGTACCGGCAACACGCTATAAAGGTTTTCCGGCCAGAGGTCCAACACATAGTTGGTAAAGGGAATTTTGTACTTTTTCGCATAGCGGATGGCGGGCCAGCACATCAGTACCGGGCTGGTGTTGAAGCAGAACACCGCATCGTAGCCGCCCGGCAGACGTTTCAGTGCGGCCCAGGCATACAACGGCCAGCTGACATAGTTGAGGAAGATGTTCACGCTGGTGTTGCCCTTGCGCGGCCATTCCTTGGCGCGAAAGACCTGGGCGGTGCCGTAGTGCTCCTCCCAGGGGCCCTGGGCACCGTATCCGTCAAACCATTCGCCTTTGGGGTAGTTGGGCAGGCCGCAAAGCACGTCCACTTCCAGTCCGTCCTGCAAAAAGCCTTCCACAATGTCATTGATGCGGAAATTTTCCGGCCAGAAATGCTGGGTCACTACAAGGATACGTTTGGCCATTTCAGTACTTTCTCCACACCATCTTGTTGACCACGCCGGTATAGCTCTGGATAATCTTGACCACCTTGGTGGAAACGTCCTCGGTGTAATAGGGTACCGGGATGCCGTCATCGCCGTTTTCGTTCATGGCTACGGCGGTGGCGACGGCCTGCTCCACACCACCGGCACGGATGCCGGCCAGCACAAAGCAACCCTTGTCCAGTGCTTCGGGGCGCTCAGTGGAGGTGCGGATGCAGACAGCGGGGAAGGGATGGCCCACGCTGGTGAAGAAGCTGGATTCTTCCGGCAGCGTACCGGAATCCGAAATCACAGCGAAGGCATTCATCTGCAGATGGTTGTAATCGTGGAAGCCCAGCGGCTCATGGAGCTTGACGCGGGCATCCAGCTGGAACCCCATGGCATCCAGGCGCTTTTTGCTGCGGGGATGGCAGGAGTAGAGGATGGGCATATTGTAGGTTTCGGCCAGGTGATTGATGGAGGTGAACAGATCGATGAAGTTCTGCTCGGTATCGATGTTTTCCTCCCGATGGGCCGAAAGCAGCATGTACTTGCGGGGCTCCAGACCCAGGTGGTCCAGCACGTCGGAAGCTTCGATCTTTTCCAGATTGGCATGCAGCACTTCCGCCATGGGGCTGCCGGTCACAAAGGTGCGTTCCTTGGCGGTGCCTTCGGCGTTGAGATAGCGGCGGGCATGCTCGGAATAGCACATATTCACGTCGGCAATATGGTCCACAATGCGGCGGTTGGTTTCCTCGGGCAGGCACTCATCAAAGCAGCGGTTGCCGGCTTCCATATGGAAGATGGGAATGTGCAGCCGTTTGGCAGAGATGGCAGAGAGGCAGGAGTTGGTATCCCCCAGAATCAGCAGGGCGTCGGGCTTCTGCTCCACCATCAGGGCATAGGATTTGGCGATGATATTGCCGATGGTTTCGCCCAGGTCCTTGCCCACGGCATCCAGATAGAAGTCCGGCGCGCGCAGGCCCAGATCCTCAAAAAAGACCTGGTTCAGGTTGTAGTCATAGTTCTGCCCGGTGTGCACCAGAATCTGGTCAAAGTATTTGTCGCATTTTTTGATAACGGCCGACAGCCGGATGATCTCCGGCCGGGTACCGATGATGGTCATCAGTTTCAGCTTGTTCATGGTAAAACATCCTTATTCAAAGTTATACCGGCAGATAGAAGGTGTCGGGGTGGTCGGGGTCAAAGCACTCGTTGGCCCACATCACGGTCACCATATCCTCGCTGCCCACATTCTCGATGTTGTGGGTATAGCCGCAGGGAATATCTACCACCTGCAGCTTTTTGCCGCTGACATGGTATTCGATGATCTCCTCGCAGTCGATGCGGCGGAAACGGATCACGCCCTCGCCCTGGACCACCAGGAATTTCTCATTTTTGGTATGATGCCAGTGGTTGCCTTTCACGATGCCGGGCTTGGAGATATTTACGCTGACCTGCCCGCGTTCGGGGCTGCGCAGCGCTTCGGTAAAGCTGCCGCGGTCATCGCAGTGCATGTTGAGGTCGTAGGCAAACTGGTCGGTGGGCAGATAGCTCAGATAGGTGGAGTACAGCTTTTTCTCAAAACTACCTGGTGCCAGGTAGGGAACTTCCAGGCTGCCCTTGCGGCCTTCGGCAAAGCCTTCGATGAGTTCAGCCAGATGCCCCAGTGTTACGCGATGCACAGGATGGATACGGCAGTAGCCTTCCGCATCCCGCTCCGCGTGGTGGTTCTGCATGGCATCCAGAATGCAGGCTACCACATCATCAATGTAGACCAGCGGCAGCTCGTAGGCGGGGTCCCGCACTTCGATGGGCAGGCCGCGGGCAATGTTATGGCAGAAGGTGGCGACCACGCTGTTGTAGTTGGGGCGGCACCATTTGCCGAATACACCCTCCATGCGGAAGACATACACCGGGGCACCGGTGGTCTCCCCATGGGCAAAGATGGCGTCCTCTGCCTGCTTTTTGCTCTTGCCGTAGTCGTTATCCAAAGCGGCCTGGATGCTGCTGGTCACCAGAACCGGGGCCTTGTTGCCGCTTTCCGCCAGCAGATGCAGCATGGTGTCGGTCAGCCCGGCGTTGCCGCTGTAAAATTCGCTGGGGTCCTTGGGGCGGTTGATGCCCGCAAGATGCACCACAAAAGCAGCCCGGCGGCAGTAGTCGGCCAGGGTATCCACGGTATCGTCTTTCTCAAACAGCAACAGATCTTTGCAGCCCATGGCATGCAGCGTTGCCACCAGGTTGCGGCCTACAAAACCGCCTGCGCCGGTAATCAGGATCGGCGTGGGCAGGGCAGGGGTCTCATTGGGCATTTTTTGCCAGCTCCTCTTTGATGTAGTCGGTGGTCATGATCTTTTCAATGGTCTGTTCCACATTCAGGCGGCGGGTGTTGTGGCTGGTATAATCCTCGTCAGCCTGGGTGTGTACCTGGCCTTTCACAAAGAACTTGTCATAGTTCAGGTCACGGGTATCGGCCGCCACACGGAAATAACCGCCCATATCCTCGGCGCGGGTGCGCTCTTCCTTGGTCATCAGCGTCTCGTACAGCTTTTCACCATGGCGGGTTCCGATGATGCGAGTGCCGGTGTCGCCGAACAGCGTCTGCACAGCCTTGGCCAGATCGCCGATGGTGGAAGCATCGGACTTCTGGATAAACAGGTCGCCGGGGTTGGCGTGTTCAAAGGCAAACATGACCAGATCAACGGCTTCATCCAGGTTCATGAGGAAGCGGGTCATGTTGGGGTCAGTGATGGTGATAGGGTTGCCTGCACGGATCTGGTCCACAAACAGCGGAATGACGCTGCCGCGGCTGCACATGACGTTGCCGTAACGGGTGCAGCAGATGACGGGGCCGCCGCGCTGGGCGGACACACGGGCATTGGCGGTGATGACATGTTCCATCATGGCCTTGGAAATGCCCATGGCGTTGATGGGGTAGGCAGCCTTGTCGGTGGACAGGCAGACCACACGCTCTACGTTGGCTTCAATGGCCGCATGCAGCATGTTGTCGGTGCCTTCAATGTTGGTGCGCACTGCCTCCATGGGGAAGAACTCGCAGGAGGGAACCTGCTTGAGCGCCGCCGCATGGAAAATGAAGTTGACGCCCGGCATTACATCGCGCAGGCTCTGGATGTTGCGCACATCGCCGATGTAGAACTTGACCTTTTCATAATGCTCGGGATAGTTGGCCTGCAGTTCATGGCGCATATCGTCCTGCTTTTTTTCATCGCGGGAGAAGATGCGGATCTCGCCGATGTCGGTGGTCAGAAAATGCTTCAGCACGGTATGGCCGAAGCTGCCCGTACCGCCGGTGATCAACAGCGTTTTATCCTTAAAGATCGTGTTTGCCATGATGGCCTCCTTATTTTTGATGCGTCAAGACGCAAATCTCCTTTATAATCTCCATTATTCTAGCACATAAACCGACATTTGAAAAGTGTACCACCTTGGAAAATGATGCATTTTGTGCTATAATACCGTGGAAAATAAAACAGGTGCAAAATTTTGCCCGTTTGTCAAGGAGGAACTTTATCCTATGCGTGCTTATGAACGGTTGCTGAATTATGTAAAAGTACACACCACATCCGACCCCAACTCGGGTACACACCCCAGCACGGCCCGCCAGTTTGACCTGGCCCGCCAGCTGGTGGAGGAGCTCAAGTCGCTGGGCCTGACGGATGCTCATGTGGATGAGCACTGCTATGTGTATGCCACCCTTCCGGCCACGCCCGGGCAGGAAAATGCCAAGCCGCTTGGGTTCATTGCCCACATGGATACAGCCGATGATGCCAGCGGTGAGAATGTAAAGCCGCAGCTGCACCCCAATTATGACGGCGGCCCTGTTACGCTGCCCGCCACCGGCGCTGTTCTGGACCCGGAAACTTTCCCCTTTCTGAAAGAGATGAAGGGCCAGACCCTTATCACCGCAGACGGTTCCACGCTGCTGGGCGCCGATGATAAGGCCGGTATCGCCGAGATCATGACGATGCTAGAGCGCGTGCAGAGCGAGGGCTGTGCTCATGGCAAACTCTGCATCGGTTTTACGCCGGATGAAGAAATCGGTGAAGGCGCCAGCCTTTTTGATGTAGAGCACTTCGGCGCGGCTTATGCCTATACTGTGGATGGCGACGATGTGGGCGAAATCAGCTATGAAAACTTTAATGCGGCTGCTGCGGTGGTGACGGTGCATGGTTTCAGCGTGCACCCCGGCAGCGCCAAAAACGCCATGCGCAACGCCCAGAATATTGCCATCGAATTCCATCAGGCACTGCCTGTTTTCTCTCGTCCCGAACACACCGAGGGCCGCGAGGGCTTTTTCCACCTGACCAGCATGCAGGGCGATGTGAGCCTGGCCCATCTCGGTTATATCGTGCGTGACCATGATGCCGTCAAATTTGCCGCCCGCAAGGCACAGATGCAGCATATTGCGGATTGCCTGAATGAAAAGTACGGCGCGGGCACGGTGGAACTGGACGTGAAAGACAGCTACTATAATATGGAGGAGAAAATCCGCCCCCATTTCCACCTGGTGGAGAATGCCCGCAAGGCGATCCGTGCCGTAGGGCTGGAACCCATCGAGGCACCGGTTCGCGGTGGTACCGATGGTGCGACGCTGAGCTTTATGGGCCTTCCGTGCCCCAACCTGGGCACCGGCGGTTTCAACTTCCATGGCCCGTGCGAGTGCATCACGGCCGAAAAGATGGATCAGAGTGTGGAAGTCCTTCTGAACCTGGTCGATCTCTACAAGTAATTCTGCCTTTGGCAGGAGCGGTGTTTCGGCACTGCTCCTGTTTTTTGTATTCGTTTCTACTTTATTATATAAAGCGGTAAACGCAAAGAAGCTGCGGATTTCCTCTTGACAAAACGGCACCGGCGCGGGTATAATACTCATTACCGTGCAGGTGTCGTACAACGGCTAGTACATCAGCCTTCCAAGCTGAGGACGAGGGTTCGACTCCCTTCACCTGCTCCAAACAAACGCCCTGCGACGTATAACGCCGCAGGGCGTTTTGCTTTTGTCTTCCGGCTTTAATCAGCTGCTGCCTTTTTGCAAAAGGGCGGCAGTTTTTGTTTGTACAAATCCAAAAGATTTGACCAATGGGAAAGACCTTTTGTGCATTTGAGAGAAAAGAAAAATCTCAAGAAAAATACCTAAATAAATTAAGATAAATATATTGACAATTCCGCAAAAGGCTGTATAATGATATCGTTCTTTTAGCTAAATAAATTTAGGTAAAATTACAGACAAACAATCTTGAATCAACACGATAAGGAGCGTATTACCATGACTTTTGAAGAACTGAAGAACGTGATCGTTGAGACCCTGAATTCCGACGCCGATGCCGTTACCATGGAGGCCAGCCTGGCTGACGATCTGAACGCCGACAGCCTGGATGCCGTGGAACTGAACATGGCCCTGGAAGAAAAGTTCGGCTCTGCCATCCCCGATGAGGAGCTGGGCAACATGAAGACTGTGGGCGATATCTTCAACTACCTGACCCAGAACGCCTGATCCCTGATACATCCAATGACAGGAGGATTCCACGCATGAATGTCGGCAAACTTTTTGCTCTCTCCCCCCGGGAACGGACATTCCAGCTCAAAGCCCGGCGGGATGCCGGTACCGATAACCCGCGCTGGCGCGCACCGGACTTTTTCACCTGCAAAAAGTGCGAGCGCCGCGCCACTCGTCAGATCTGGGCCAGCACATTGTATGTTTGCCCCAACTGCGGGTACCATCACCCGGTGGGCGGGTATTATCGTTTGAGTATGGTGCTGGATCACGGCACCTTCCGGGAACTGGACGGCGAGCTGGAAGGCAAGAATGTGCTGGAGTTCCCCGGTTACGATGAAAAACTGGAAAAACAGCGCGCCAAAACCGGTTTGAACGATGCAGTCGTTACCGCCTATGGTAAGATCGGCGGTGTCCCGGCGGTGGTGGCTGTGCTGGACAGCCGCTTCTTTATGGGCAGCATGGGCACAGCCGTAGGGGAGCGCGTTACCCGCGCGGTAGAATACGCCACCAACAAGCATCTGCCGCTGATCATTTTCTCGGCCAGCGGCGGCGCCCGCATGCAGGAGGGCATCTTCAGCCTGATGCAGATGGCCAAGACAAGCGCGGCGATTCAGCGCTTCCAGGCCAGAGGCGGTCTGTACATCAGCTACCTGACCCATCCCACCACCGGCGGCGTGACGGCCAGCTTTGCCAGCCTGGGCGATATCACGCTGGCCGAACCGGATGCCCTGATCGGCTTCGCCGGGCCTCGTGTCATCGAGCAAACCATCGGCGAAAAGCTGCCCAAGGGCTTCCAGCGTGCGGAGTACCTGTTGGATCACGGCTTTGTGGATCAGGTAGTGCCCCGCGGCGAGATGAAAAAGACTCTCACGCAGCTGCTTCGGCTGCACACACAAGGAAGGAAGCGCGGCGCATGATCAAAGATATTCTGAAAGAGGTTGAATCTCTCGACCGCCGTATCGACGCTCTGCAGAACCCTACGCCGGAAGACGATGACGAAAAGCAGCTGCTGGGGGAGGATTCTGCGCCCGCTGCGGCTGAATCGGTGGAGGAACTGGAGGCGCGCCGTGATGCGCTGCTGGAACAGTGCCGCGACCTGACGCCCGCCGACCGGGTTTTTCTGGCGCGTCATCAGGGGCGCCCCCGCGTGGATGAGTACATCCAGGAGCTGTTCACCGACTTCTTTGAGCAGCGCGGCGACCGTGAATGCAGCGATGACCCGAGCATCTTCGGCGGCATTGCACGCTATAAGGGAATCCCGGTTACGGTACTGGGGCACCGCAAGGGCTCCACGCTGGAAGAAAATATGCACTATCGCTTCGGCATGCCGGAACCCGACGGATACCGCAAGGCTCTGCGTCTGATGGAGCAGGCGGAAAAATTCGGCCGTCCCATCATCACCTTCATCGACACACCGGGCGCTTACCCCGGCAAAGAAGCGGAGGAACGCGGCCAGGGCGAAGCCATTGCCCGCAATCTGGCGGAAATGAGCGGCCTGACGGTGCCCATCATCTCAGTGGTCACCGGCGAAGGCAGCAGCGGCGGTGCTTTGGGCATCGGCGTGGCCAACTGCATCCTGATGCTGGAAAATGCCGTGTATTCGGTGCTCAGCCCCGAAGGCTTTGCCAGCATTTTGTGGAAGGACGCCAGCCGCAGCGGGGAAGCCTGCGAGATCATGAAGCTGACCGCCGGGGATCTGCTGGCGGACGGCGTCGTGGAGGAAGTGATTCCCGAACCGCTGGGCGGTGCACAGCGCGACCATCAGGCACTGTTTGCGGCGCTGGATGCGGCCCTGGAACGGCATCTGACCCAGCTGTGCAAGATGAACGGTAAGGCACTGGCCGACCAGCGGTACAAAAAGTATCGCCAGATCGGCCTGTGACACACAACAGATCGAGGGAGCTTAC
>OGWU01000969.1_pt1 | contig 17761 bp, 19 predicted proteins | sample 1576071 | NCBI WGS metagenome assembly OGWU01 (sample SAMEA3541582, study PRJEB24748) | human gut metagenome | biome: human gut; feature: human-associated habitat; material: faeces | place: China | collected 2012
GATTTGAACCTCCGACCCCACGCTTAGGAGGCGTGTGCTCTATCCAGCTGAGCTACTGAGACATTTATAAGGTTTATGCAATTTTCAAGGCTCGAAGGAATCGAACAATCTGCCGCTTAGGAGGCGGACGCTCTATCCAGCTGAGCTACGGAGACAACTATGAATTTTCCTTGATTTTACGCGGCTTTTCGCGTTCCGGTCAAGGTCCCGGTTTATATTCAGAGGCGAAAATCCATTAGAAAAATGGCCTTTTTTCTAATGGATTTTCGGCCTTTGAAGGCTGTTTTTGAAAAATTGTTCATGCCACCAATATTAGAAAAACGCTTAAATCACGATGCCATTCGAACCAAAGTTCAGATTTTTAAAAATCATTTGGCGCGTGATATCCTTTTTCTTAGGAGGCGTGTGCTCTATCCAGCTGAGCTACTGAGGCAGGTAACAGTTGCTATTATACCTGTTTTCCGTCCGGATTGCAAGTGCCCGCTGCAATTCTGTGCCCGGTTTCTGATTTTACAGGATGGGCATGAACCACTCCACGGTCTCCGGCTACGGCACCTCGCTCGCCGTATCGGCACTTAGAATTATGCGGTATTGCCTTAACATTCTGAAAGCAGCAGAAAAGGTTGGCAACAAAAAAATCCAACCGCCCGGAAGCAGTTGGACATCTCTATAAAACGCACTTTGAAAATCGGTCATCGCCTTTGCCGGTTTTGTGCGATACAGCAAAGAAAAAAAGCCGCGGCAATATCTTTGCCGCGGCTTTTTGGTGGGAGCTGGTGGATTCGCAAGCCGCGGTCTAAAAAACAGTCCGCAGGACTGTTTTTTGCCGTCTGCGGACGGCCGACCTGTTCGAATCCACCAGCTCCAGCACAAAAAAGAACCCGCAACCTAAGTTGCGGGTCCCTTTTGTCTGAGTGTGATAAAAGAGATACCCTGTTCTTCTACTCTTTTGGCTTCAGAATTCTTGATACATCAGTAACTTTCCGTTTTTCGTTCTTTATTCAGCCTTTCGATTTCTTATTGCTTTTGTGGAATTTCAATTTTCTGAAGTTCATGTGTCATTGGTTCTTGCCTCAAAAACCAATCTGCAATGTCATGTACATTCTCTATATCTACAACACGCCTTCTTACATAGTATTATATTCTTTTCTATTAGAACTATAGGAAACAAACTATAAATTTTCCTATTAACTTCTAAACACATTTATATTTTTCGGGTTTTCGTATATAAAATCTTCAATAGCTTGTCCTTTGGGAATGGTCAATCCCAAATGCTTTGAGTAATCCCGATTTCGCTTTCTGGGTTCAATTACATCAAACATAAGCGCAGTAAAATTGCGTTCTTGTTTCCAAAGTACTGAAACATTACTATCATCAACAGATTTTAATGCAGTATTGTAAAAGTATACTAAGAATTCCAAACAAATATCTCTATACCCCTGATATGCAGATGGCTTATCATGCCCAAAGTAATCTCCCTTGATAACATTGGGAAAATAAAATCTTCCGATTTCTGTCAGTGCAGATAGTCTGGAAAGCATTTCCGTTTTCTGTGGCTGAAATTCATCAGAAAAGAATTCTTGACTTTCCATAGAATGGATAATCCGTATCATAATTTCTACCACAGAAGTATACCATTGCAAAAGCTCTTTTCTATAATTTTCTGTCAATTCATACTTTTTCGTACTTGTTACAATTTTATATATTCCACCAATGACAGGAATAAGTACAGTTACTACAATTCCAATGATAGCAATTATTGAATCTGTGCTAAGAGAAAGGCTTACGATTTCATTTTTCATCTAGAAGCTTCTCCGAATTCTGTAATGATGTCACATCTGTACTTGCTTCCAGCATCTCCGTCACAACATGATTCAACTCTGCTGCCCCCTTACTGGTAATTGCAGGCCGTCCCGTCTGCTGTTCAATTTGCTTCCGCGCTTCACCTGCAATCGAACCGCCACGGCGCGCCACATCGCGGTTTTGCTGTAAGCCTTCCGGCTGCTCAGTCTGGGAGATTTCTTTTGTGGACACTTCTGCCAGCATATTCAGCACCAATTCCAAGGTACTCATATTATCCCTCAGGCTTTCCTTTTTCAGCCCTTTCAGGTTCTTATACTGCCGGGTACTCATACCACTCCACGCGCGGGTGATTTCGTCGGTCAAAATCGCATACTCCGCGTTTTTCTCGATGCCGCGATCCTTCCATTCATCAGTCAATTCCTTGCGGGCCGAAATTGCCTGCAAACGCTGATTGATCCATTCCCGCGTGTACCCTTTTCGCTCATAGGTGGAAACCAATCGTTCCGCAATGCGTTCCGGGTCCAACGTTTCCTCTATGCGCTCCCGCCCAACCTGCGCAAGCCACAATTTCATCGGTTCCGCCTTGGGGGATGGGATGGACTGGATGATGCGGAACAACTGCTGTGTGTTGGCTACGTCTGTTTTGTAGCGTTTACCGTCCTTGGGGGATTTCAATTTCAGTTGGTTACAATCTGTTACCAGCTGACCGCCCTCGTCTTTCAGCCTCTTTTTGGTGACTTTCCAGTAGTTACGCGCCGTGTCATAGTCCTTTGCATCAGTCAGCACGGATACCACATCCACAACAGAGAAATACCATTCTTCGTTTTCCTCGTCCCACGCGGTACGAATCGCCTGATCTTCAAAAAGCTGAAGCTGTTCGTTTTCATTCATTATAAGGTCACCCGATTTCCAAGAGATTTCCTATTAATAGGATAGCAAATTTCACACGGATTAGCAAGAAAAACTCTCCATGTTTTTAACTCAAACCAAGCATCTTACATTTTGTGTTTCCGTCTTTGTACATCTTCAAATATTTCTTTTGATACAATCGGCTCATGCGCATTTTCCACCAGAAACATACTCTGCTCACCACAATTTTTCTTTTGTATTCCGGTCAGGAAATCCGGGGTGCAGGTCTTTTGCAGTAAAAGGTTTCCCACATATTTTTCATTGCTTAGCATACGGTCTATTGTGGATGTGCTCCACTCGGATTTTCCGGTGACAGTCTTTATGCCATTTTCCTCCAGATACCGTTTAATCTTGCGCACACCATAACCCGCCAAATACAACGAGAATATCTTCCGTACAATTTCAGCCTCTTCCGGTACAACTACCAGTCTACCGCCTTTATCCTTAGTATAGCCTAAAAAGCGGGCATGGTTTAACACAGCTTTGCCACTGCGCATACGTTGGCGAATGCCAAACTTGATGTTCTCACTTTTCGCGGCACTTTCTTCCTGTGCCGCCGCAAGTAAAATGGATAGCAACGCTTCGTTGACTTCCATTGTATTGATTTGTTCTACATCGGATAACATTGCAACATTCATTTTTTTCAGTCTCCTTATCGTGGATAATGTTTCTACTGTATTTCTTCCGAACCGACTTAATGACTTAACCAGAATCAAGTCAAATCTGTGTTTTTGGGCATCCTTTAGCATTTCAATGTATCCATCACGCCCTTCTCTCCGTGTTCCTGACCCAACATCCTTATAAATTTTATAAAGTTTCCAATCAGCATTTTCGCTTACCAATTTTTCAAAATATATTTCCTGTATTTCAAGGCTTCGCAACTGCTCCGGTGTGTTTTTACTCACTCTGCAATATATAGCCACTTTTAGAATTTTGTGCTTGGTTTTCTTGCTGCCTTCAATCCTTGGTAAAATTATGTGTATCTTTTTCTGCAAAAAAATTCCCCCATGTTAACTATAACATGGGGGAAAGCACTGTACAAAGCAAAAAATAAAAGCTACATCCAAAGTAAAAATTGAATGTAGCTTTTAACATGGTGGGAGCTGGTGGATTCGAACCACCGAAGCATTAAGCAGCAGATTTACAGTCTGTCCCCATTGGCCACTCGGGAAAGCTCCCTTATCTAGTTGTCTGCGCTCGACTTCCGAGTGCTTGATTATTATAGCAAAGGAGTTTGGAAAATGCAAGCCTTTTTTGGGATTTTTTTTAATTTTTTTGAAAAAATCTTATAATTGATGCAGCTGCGATGAATTTTCTTTTGGGATAGGGGAGCAAAAACCGTTACAAGGGGACGTTGATCGTAAAATTGAAGGGAATGGACTATTTTAGGTGGATGGAATCGCGGGAAAATGCTGCTATCTTGCATTTCGGCGTACAATCCGCTATAATAAATAAGCCGTCAGGGAAATGTAGGCTGATATTCAGTCTTGGCAAAATTTCTGTCGCAGGCCAGATTGGTGGTAGTTTAAGGTTACGCTACAACAATCACCTTGAAGAAAAAAGTGAATGTCAAAAACAAAATAAAATTTATCTGTCTCTGTAGCTCAGTTGGATAGAGCGACCGCCTCCTAAGCAGCACCGACTTCAGGTCGGTAGAGGCGAGAAGTTTAGGGAAAATTGAATAAGAATGAAATGAGTCTCAGTAGCTCAGCTGGATAGAGCACGCGCCTCCTAAGCGGCAGTTCGTTCGAATCCGGCTGGACCCGAAAATTGAATATTTTTTGTATAAGCCCCCGTAGCTCAGTTGGATAGAGCGGTCGCCTCCTAAGCGACAGGCCACTGGTTCGAACCCAGCCGGGGGTGCCAAAAGCACCGCTGCAAGCCATTTTTTGCTGGTTTGCAGCGTTTTTTATTTTTCTTCTCCCGGCCTGCCACTCGTTTGAGGCCGGGAGAATTTTATGCGCTGCTATGTATATCCTGCTAAGAAGAAACGAACGATTTCCACGTTCCTGCTAAGAAAAATCCCATCTTTGCTAATTGGAGTTTTCGGACTTACCTGCCGCCTGGTGCCGCCGAGAGCAGCGCAGCCAGGGTATTTGCCAGTTCCGGCGACTGCCGGAGCTGTTCCACCAGGGCCTCCAGGTCAAGCGTCGCCGGTGCCGGTTCCTTCGGCTCCTCCGGGGGACGAACCGCGCGCAGGTTGGGATTTGCGTAGAAGGCGCTCTCAAACTTCTGGGCGTTGATCTTGCGGTCCTCGTCCAGGATATGGGCATACACACTGGTAATCATGTCGATCTCCGCATGACCCGTGTCGCCCTGGGTGGCCTTCAGGTCGCCGTGGTTCAGTTTCAGCTTGTAGGTGGTGCTGGAATGACGGAGGGAATGAAAGACCACCCTGGGCAGCCCTGCCTTCTCCCGCAGCTTCTCAAACTCTTTCAGGATGATGCGGTCCTCGCAGGGTCGGCCGTTGGGCAGCGCCACTACCAGGTCATAATCCTGATACTCGTCACCGAGAAAGCCCCGCAGCTCATCCTGGGCTTTCTTCCATTCCCGCAGGATGTAGGCCAGCGTCTTGGGCAGCCACACCTTGCGGATACTGGAGTCCGTCTTGGGCTTTTTCAGAATCACCCTGGTGCTGGTGTTGGGAAACAGCGGCGTAAAGATGTGGTAGACATCCTTCTGCCCCAGCATCTCAATGGCCCGCTTGGAGGCCCGCGCCAGCTCCTTGTCGATGAAAACATAGGCGTTGTCATCGGCAATATCGTCATCGGAGATGTGGACATTGTTCCAGGTCAGCCCCAGGATCTCACCCATCCGCAGGGAGCAGGCAAAGGACAGGTTCATCGCTACATAGAGCTTGCTGTCCGTACACTGGTCCAGGGCGGTGCGGATCATATCGGCGGTCCAGATGTCCCGCTTCTTATACTCCGTCTTGGGCAGAACCACATTGTCAAAGGGGTTCTTGGCGATCAGCTCCCACCGGACCGCCTGCTTGAAAGCGCAGCGCAGGAGCTTGATAATCTTCTCAATGGTGGCGTTGGTGACCAGGTCTGTCTTTGCGTGATGGGTCCTGGTATTCACCGCCGGGGTTTTTTGCAGGGTCTGGATGTACTTATCCACTACCCGCGGGGTGACATCCTGCACCTTCATATCCCCGATGATGGGGTTGATGTAGTTGGCAATCAGCGAGTTTTGGCTGTCGTACATGGACACGCCCCACTTCTTTTCCCCATAAAGAGAAACAAAGTCCAAAAGAAATTCTGCGATGGTCTGGTTGCTGGGCGGAAGGAAGGTCCCCGTGAACTGCTGGTTTTCCACCTCCGCCTTGCGCTTCAATGCGTCCTGGTAAGAGGTGCGGGTCTCCCATTTCTGCCGGGTCTCACCATTTTCATCCGTATAGTTGTAGACAATGGAATAATTCTTTTTCCGTTTGATAATCGAAGCCATAACGATACTTCCTTTCTAAGTCATAGATCAAGTGACTCCAGCCACTCATCGAATGACCGCTTGGAAATGCGTATGGCGTTGCCAATTCGTACGATCTTAAAGTGTCCTTCCTTCACGAGAAGATAAGCGGATGTTCTGCCAATGCCCAGGATATGAGCAATGTCCTCCACCGTATAAGTTCTTCGCTCCGGGGACTCCTTCTTCGTACCGTTCCATGCTTGTGACATGGCAGCCCCCTTTCTTAAACAAGAACGGCGCGTTGAAGGAAAGTCATAACTTGCCTATCCTCATTCTAACGCGCCATTCCGGGTTTGTCTGCTGCTAATCAAAAAGTTTATGAATTATCCATAAACCTAAAAGCAACAGGATTACTAAAAAAAGAAAGAGGCAGAAAACGGATGGCTGCTGGCCGCAGCTCCACGGGAATTTCACCCCGGCCCATGCTGATGGGTGCGGCGCACGATGCTTTGTGGGCGTCCAATGCGCGAGTCTCATTATCCTGCCTGCGCATCCTCGCCCACAGGCTGCCACACCTGTTTTGCGGCCTGGTTTTGTCGCTCACCTGTTTGGTAGGGGTCCCGTCCTGCGGACTTGCAACAGGGTCATGGCGCACCGGCCGACCGGCTCCACACAGACAGATCGTATCCGTCTGCCTTATGCTGCCCGAAGGCTTTCTTTGTCAAGGTGGGGATGGGAAGCTGTATGGAAAGGGGCTCATACAGCTTGTCCCGAATCAGTTCAGATCAAATCCCAGAATAGAAACGATGAGTTTCGTTTCCAGCCGCTTGCGTAAATCTTCATCCACCTGGAAGTGGGGAAAGCCATTTGCATCATAGCTTGTCCTCATAGATAATGCGGCTATGTAACTGGAATAGTGCCGGATTACCCTTGCTATTGCGTCGGGATTTCCTCCCACCGCAGCGGCAATGACAGGGTAAGGGAGCAGCGCCACCCGCATGTTTGCAGATTTAGTCATCCGCTTCACCTCCCATCAGCTCCTTCAGCAGCCGATAGGCACTTTGCCTGCGGGCATTGACCGTCCGGCGAACCATGTGCAGATGTTCAGCGATCTCGCGGTCTGCCATTCCCAAGAACCAGTACATCAGGAAGATGTCCCGATTATCCGGAGGCAGCGCATTCAACGCCTCGGCCAGCCGGTCATCCTTGATTAGAACGACATCGCCGCCCACAGGGAAAGCGGTGTATTCCCAGGGATAGCAGTCATATACCGCAAGCTGGGCCAATTCTTCCTCCGACAACTCGCTGAACGGTGTTTCGCGCTTCTGGCGGCGGCTGATCTCTCGATAGCCGTTGTACGCTTCGCATTTCAACACCTTTTTGCAATAGCTGTCAAAGGCGTGCTGTTTGTGCTCGTAGTGGCGGTCAGATTTCAATTTCTCACCTCCCTCCGTGCCAGGAGGCAGGTCTTTTTGTCCCCTTTCGCCTACTACTCGTTCACCAAAGGATGCGTTTGGCAGCCCTAAACCGTGTTTATCAGAAAAAATTTTGTTCTCCATAATTGCTCCTTTCGCTTCGTGCGGTTGATGGCCGGATCGAAGCGAAAGGGCGGAGAGCGGCAGCCGACGGAAAAATAGAAAAAACGACAATAAGCGCCCGTCCGCAAGATGCGGACAGGCGCAAAGGAGATGTAAGAAGTATTTAGATGTACTGATAGTTCATAATCATGGTCGGAATATCCCGCTGGCTTATACTGGCTTTTTTTGACTGCAAAGAGTTAGACAAGTCGCAGTAAAAAATAGACACGGCGGGACCTCCTTGATACCGCCGTATCCTTAAAAAAGGGTGACTTTAACACACCCCCCGTATTCTCATTTTTTGAAAAAAGAAAACGGCGGCCTTGATTTCTCAAAACCGCCGCTGAAATTATATTTAAAGCGTGAAAATTGATCTGCCCAGCGATGGTTTTTTTCTTTTCTGCCGCTGGGCAGATTCATTATTGTTTTAAATGTGCTATATCACAAATCAACTTTATCGAAATGCTTTATAGACATATGATAGGCAAGTAATAGGAACACCGTGTAGCAAAGGATGCCTACAGCCAATATAGGCAACTGCATTATCAAATATTTCGGCTGATAACTGTCCAACCAAGCGAGCTCCGGTATATGGGCGGCTGCCTCCACCGCAATCATCAACACTACCATAGGGATTGATGCCAAAATAAAGGATCTTCCCGCCTTGTAGCCGCTTTTATAGAATGTCGGAAAGAATACTAAATCAAAGACAGCGTACACGATAAGGCCGAAGCCATACCAAGCGAGCGTTGCATCCAGCCCTACGGGATTGTTTTCAATGTTTAGAGCATTGCGAAGAAAAGCGAATGGGATAGAAAATAGCAACTGAAATATCTGAACGGAAACAATCAGAAGGCATTTTCCCAAAACACTTTCGCGCTTTGTCACTGGAAGGATTGCAGTGTACCAAGCGTCATTCGTCTCACGCGCATTCAGAAATGTGATATAGGGTGCCAGACAGCCAAACATAAAGATTACACTATAGGGATAGGCTGGCACAAGAACAAGGCAACCTAAAAATGCAAACACAATCGAGGTTGGATGGGCAGCAAGTCTGATTTCCTTATACAGCAGCGTCATCATCCCACTCACTCCTTTCCGTCCGCAGCATGATTTCTTCCAGAGTGAGCGGCCCTATATCCTCTGGCGTTTTTAAATGCTCAAAAGAGCGCAGGAATGTGTCCTTGTCCGCACTTTTCAGCACACGTCCATTCTGAATATAGGTGATGTCATCTGCGCATTTGTCCAAGTCAGAAGTAATATGCGTAGAAAACAAAATGGAACAGTTTTCGTTTTTCACGATTTGGCGGAAAATGTGCAGCAGCTCCTCACGGGATACGGGGTCAAGGCCCGAAGTTGGTTCATCCAGAATCAACAGCTCCGCATGGTGCGACAGGGCCAGAGCAAGCAGATATTTTACTTTCATACCGTTTGAAAGCTCTTTGAATTTCTTGCTTTCATCTAAAGAAAAACGTTTGATGTACTTCTGGTATTGCGCCTGATCCCAGTCAGTATAAAACTTTCGAGTAACAGCTGTAATGCTAGAAAGTTTCTTTAACGGGTAAAAATCAATCCCGCCAAATACAACGCCGATTCGCTGTTTACACTCTTTTTCATACTGAATAAAATCCTTTTGAAAAATCTCCACGCTCCCACTCTCTGGGGACACCATATTGAGGATGCATTTTAAAGTCGTGCTTTTTCCGGCCCCATTTTTACCGATCAGCCCCATGATACGTTTGGGGGCAAGAGAAAAACTCACATCCTCCAGCGCAAATCCAGAATAATGCTTGTAAAGGCCCTGAACGCACAGCACAGCTTCCATCATTTTCTCTCCTTTTCATCTGGGGCATCGGCAATATTCAAGGCAGTATTGAATAACTGAGCAATGCCCAAGAAAAATTCTTCTTTCATCAGGGCAATTCCTGGATGTTCCAGAGATTCATCCCCTAAAATGACCAGTTGATCTCCCGGCTTGATTCGGAACACTTCTCTGGCTTGTTTGGGAAGTACAATCTGTCCACGTTCGCCCACACGGACCGTACCAAAAATGTGTTTGCCTTTGGGTGGAACATTTAGCCCGGTTTGTTCCTGATCGTGATGAATCAGGTCATTAAGCTCTACATTATATAACTGCGCCAGTGCGTCACAATTTACAATGTCCGGTACGGACTCGCCGGATTCCCACTTTGCTACGGCCTGGCGGGAGACACCAATTTGTTCAGCTACATCTTCCTGAGAATATTTATTAAGCTGACGCAACATGGTTAAATTACGAGCAATATTACTTTTCTGCTTTTTCATACTTTTCGCACCTCTTAAAATCATTATATCCATTGACACACAGAAGTTCCACCAACCGATGCAAGCAAAAAATGTTATACTTAGTTGCGTAAAGCATCTCGTCACATTGGTGAGGAACATCATTATTAATCATGCCATGTTTTTCTTTACTTGTCTGCGCCTATTAACAATTATATGCTTGGGCCGCTAAGTACAGCAAGGCTTTCACTTCAAAAATAGGAATTATATAAAGCAATAATATGAATTGAGTAGACATATCTAAAAGCAGAGGTGAACTGTAAAATGCAATTGGGTGAATTAAGATGGCAAAGAGACCTGTACCAAAATATGACTTCAGGGCGTTTGGAGCGGCAATTAAGGCGGCTCGTAAAGAACGCAAAGAAAGTCGCAAGCAAGTAAGCGATGAGATGTATATTTCTCCGCGCTATCTTGCCAATATTGAGAATAAAGGGCAGCATCCGAGCCTCCAAATTTTCTATGAGCTTGTTGCCCGTTACAATATATCGGTAGATCAGTTTTTCTTCCCGGATAATGAAGCCGAGAAGTCCACGCAGCGCCGCCAGCTTGATACGCTTTTGGACAATATGAGCGATGCCGGACTCCGGATTGTGGCAGCTACCGCAAAAGAAGTAGTGGAAGTTGAAAGCGACAAAGATTGATTTTCTGATGAATGTTTGAACGCCGTAACCTATGGTGGTTGCGGCGTTTTTCTTTGCAGATCTTCCCCTTGTAGTTGCCATTTGAGGTGTTGTGAATTGTAGTATTAGTAGAGGGGAAAACGGTTGGAGAGAAACGATAGCAAGCACAGCAAGTGAGTACCCACTTGCAATTTTTGGCTTTAGGGAACCCTCCCCCTAAACTCAAAAAATACTTGTTGGGAACATCCCAAACCCTGATACAAAAAGAGGCGAGATATTACAATGGGAAACAGGAAACGGAATATCCAAGTGAAGTTCTATGTCACCGCCGAGGAAAAGGAACTGATGGAACAGAAGATGGCCCAGCTCCAGACAAAGCGGATCGGCGCCTACCTGCGGAAGATGGCGATTGACGGATATATCATCTATGTGGACACCAGAGACATTAAGGAGATGAACAAGTTCCTGTCCGCCATTGGTCGGAACATTAATCAGATCGCCAAACGGGTCAACGTCGGAGGTCCCACCTATCAGGCCGACATGGAGGAAATCCGGGAAAGGCTGGATCAGATATGGCAGTTACAAAGACGCATCCTATTAAGTCAACGCTGAAAGCGGCCATTGACTATATCTGCAATCCCGACAAGACGGACGGGAAACTGCTGGTGTCCTCCTTCGGATGCGCCGCCGAGACCGCCGACATTGAATTTGAATGGACACACCGCCATGCCATTGACAAGGGCACGCACCTGGGCCGCCACCTGATCCAAGCCTTTGAGCCAGGGGAGGTTTCCGCCGAGGAAGCCCATGAGATCGGGATGCAGCTGGCAAAAGAAATATTGGGTGGCAAGTACGAGTTTGTACTTACCACCCATATTGATAAGGGACATATTCATAACCATCTGATTTTCAATGCGGTCAGCTTCACCGACCACAAGCACTATCATTCCAACAAGCGCAGCTATCACGAGATACGCCGGATCAGCGACCGGCTGTGCAAAGAACACGGCTTGTCCGTCATCGTCCCCGGCCGGGATAAGGGCAAGAGCTACATTGAACATCAGGCCGCACAGAATGGCACCAGCTACAAGGCAAAGCTGAAAGCCGCCATCGACCGGCTGATTCCCGTGTCCTCCAACCTGGAAGATTTGCTTGTCCGGTTGCAGCGGGAAGGATACGAGATCAAGCGGGGAAAGTATATATCCGCCAGGGCGCCGGCTCAGGAGCGGTTTACCCGGCTCAAAACTCTGGGCGCCGATTACACAGAAGAAGCCGTTACCGCCCGGATCGCCGGAGGCCCCAAGCCCTCCAGGCAGCCCCGGCAGCGCAATGGGAAGGTCAGCCTGCTCATTGATATTCAGAACAATATCAAGGCCCAGCAAAGCGCCGGATACCAGCGGTGGGTAACCATTGAGAATCTGAAACGGGCGGCCGCCACCATGAACTTTCTCACCGAACATGGCATCAGCACCTATGAGGAATTAGCGGAACAGTGCGACGCCGTTGCCGCTGCCTCCATCCGTACTAGGGAGAGCCTACGGGATACGGAGCAGCGGATCGCCGACCTTGCCCTCCTGAGAAAACAGATCGACACCTACCGCAAACTAAAACCCGTCTATGATCGCTATAAGGCGTCAAAGGACAAGGAAAAATTCCTGCGCGGCTTTGAGAGCGAAATCATCTTGTTTGAGGCGGCAACCAGAGAAATCAAGAAGGCCGGACTCACCAAACTTCCTTCAGCCGAAAAGCTAAAAGCAGAGTTGGATGGGCTCGCCGCCCGCAAAACCGTCCTGCAAGCAGAGCTTCGGAAGGTACAGCGTGAAGAAAAGGAGTATGATACGATACAAAAAAATATAGATATATTACTTTCCGTTCAGAATAAGCGCAGCAAAACCAAAAAACACGAAATAGAATAAGTGGCTATATGCGGTTATTCATAAACCCCAGCGTAAAGAGGATATGTGAGTCCTGCTGTATATAGGACAATTTTTTGTTTGTTTGATATACACTTGATAACGATGCAATTCCATCTACCACTGGAGTCAGCGCGAGATGCAAAAGCATATTTTTCATAGCAGTGCTGAGGCTTTGATATATCTCTGCACAACAAATCAAATTCAGACTGTTCAAGATTAATACATAATAATTCTATATATTCTATCTTTTTGCAATTTTGGGATACCTGTTGCTCGTTGTTTGCTTCTAAATCCCACAAGGTTGTCCCCGCAAAAACCCTCGAAAAATGGCAAAATGGCACCGTCTTCCCCTCCTTTAGTATTGATGGCCTGTAAAGAATGTGCTACAATTATTATGAGTTATTGTATCCAAATATGAGGTGCTATTATGGCAAACGAAAACATTTACATAGACATTTTTGCAGGATGTGGAGGCTTGTCTACCGGTCTGTTAAACGCTGGTTGGACAGGTTTATTTGCCATTGAAAAAAATGCTGATGCATTTGCTACTTTAAAACATAACCTCATTGATAATAAAGAACACTTTCAATGGCCGAAATGGCTGCCGGTGAAAGAGTGCGATATTAATGTTTTATTAAAAGAGCATGTGGATGATTTGATGGCACTTCGAGGTAAAGTCACTCTAGTGGCAGGAGGCCCCCCGTGCCAAGGCTTCTCTATGGCAGGTAAAAGGGATAAAAATGATCAGCGAAATAAGCTTGTCAAATCCTATATTAAGTTTATAAAACTGGTTCTTCCACAGGTAATCATATTTGAGAATGTTCATGGATTTACTGTGAATTTTAAAGGAAAAAAAGGGACGAAGCAGTATTCATCATACGTTGAACGCGCATTAAGGCGCCTCGGCTATAAAACTATGCATCAAATCGTGGATATGTCCGAATATGGGGTTCCACAAAATCGGAAGCGTTTTATATTAGTTGCAATGAGGGGCTACTTTCCAAAGGATGTTTTTGAAACTTTAGCGAGAAATAAAGAGGCCTTTTGTTTGTCTAAGGGCATCTCCTGCACCACAAGTATTAGGGATGCTATCAGTGATTTGGAGCAAGCCAACGGATCAATGCCGTCACCCGATACGAAGGGATTTATGGCTGGTATATATGGGCCAGAGCAATCAGGCTATCAGCACCTAATGCGATCAGGTATACAATCTACCGGCTTAATTGCAGATAGTCATCGCTTTGTTAATCATCGCAAGAATACCATAAAGCTTCATAAAGAATTACTTGAAAAAGCTCCAGTAGGTAAACGCATTACACCTAGCGATAATATAGTTGAGAATCTGAATCGAAGAGGCGTTACCGTTTTAGACGCTAACGCCCAAGCTCCAACAATTACATCAATTCCTGATGAATTGGTACACTACAAGGAACCTAGAATCTTAACTGTAAGGGAGCATGCTCGTATTCAAAGTTTTCCTGACTGGTTTGAGTTTAAGGGACAATATACATCTGGTGGTAAACAACGAAAGCAGGAAGTTCCGCGTTATACACAGGTCGGTAATGCAGTTCCACCTTTATTTGCGGAGCAAGTAGGCCTTGCTATATTGGAGGTGCTGTCACATGAACAGCCAAAATAAGGAACTATCTTTTCGTATAAGTTCTGGCTTAAAAAACCTTATTGGCCGTGACTTAATTAGCGATAGATATATAGCCGTATTTGAACTGGTTAAAAATTCTTACGATGCCGGAGCAAGTAAAGCTACAATTTCCTTTGAACAGTCTGACGATGGAACGGAAAGAATTATTATCTCGGATAATGGTTGCGGTATGACATACGCAGACATTATTAACAAATGGTTGTTTGTAGCATATTCGGAAAAGAAACCTCAGCATCGTCAGCAGTCTTCTTTTCGAGATAAAATCAAGCGGGAAGTAGCGGGAGCAAAGGGAGTAGGTCGCTTTTCTTGTGATCGCCTTGGTGCACTATTAACCTTAGTAACTAAAACAGAACAGGATAAATACGCTAATAGAGTAGAGGTAAACTGGAATACATTTGAATTAGATGATAGAAAAGAATTTGTAAACATACCAGTTCATTATTCCACTACGGAAGCCCTTCCCAGTGGCTTTAAAAGTGGTACTACGCTGATTATAGAGCAATTACGGGAAGAATGGGATCGTGATGCGCTCTTGCGTTTAAAGCGATCCCTAATGAAGCTTATTAGCCCTGATGCTAATGAAGGAGAACTCCCGTTTGATATTGAACTTATTGTCGAATCAGAACGTGAAAATGATGACAAAACTTTAAAGAAAACGGGAATAAATCCAGATAGAGACATAGTTAATGGAATAATCCATAATGACATTTTTGAAAAACTAAATATTAAAACGACTTGCATTGAAGTAAATATATCGCCTGATGGGGAATTGATTTCTAGCAAGCTAACAGATAGAGGTGAGTACATTTTCTCAGTTGTTGAGCGTAATCGTCAATATCGTGAATTGCAAGATATTAGCATTGTCGTTTTTTATTTAAATCAAAGTGCAAAAGTAAGTTTCACTCGCCAAATGGGAGGCGTAACTCCTAAAAGTTATGGGTCGGTTTTTATTTATAAAAATGGTTTCCGTATTAATCCATATGGAGATCCAGGACAAGACTTTTTTGGTATTGATCAGAGAAAAGCTCAGGGATGGCGCCGCTTTTTAGGAACTCGAGAAATAATGGGTCGGATTTCAATTAAGGGAGAGAACGATCAATTTGTTGAAACAACTAGTAGAGCGCATGGCTTTATTCGTACTAAAGCAGTTGAAACGCTAACAACCTTTTTTATTGAAAAGGTTTTAAAAGTTCTGGAAAAATATGTTGTGAATTTAATTGGATGGGGTGAGCCATTAAAAAGTGACCCCACACATACTATTTCCCCCGAGGAAGTAGGAGAACAAATTATATCCCAATTTATAACCAGCATTGATTCTAAAGATATTGTTCGTATTGACTATAATCCAGCTCTGCTATCAAAAAATGATGAAAAACAAGAAAGCCTTACCACCTCATTAAAAAAGCTTGAGAGTGCAGCTGAGCAGGCAAAGGACGCAGGGCTTATAAGTTTAGCCCAGAATCTAAAAAGACGAACAGAAGCTATAGTTTCTCAAAATCTCGAATTGGAAGAAGAAAATGCAGTTCAAGAGAGAAAACTAGCTAAGGCGTATCGTGAAGGGCAGGCAAGAGAAAAACAAATTTATTTTCTTCAAGGCAGTGCCAATCAAAATGTCACGAATTTGATTAACGGTTTTCACTCAATATATACTCTTACAGATGCTTCAAAAGGATATATTAACTATTTGCGCGAAATATTAGCACCCATAGAACTTGAAAACAAGGATTTTGTGTTATCCATTATTGGCCAAATTTATCAAGCAAATGAAAAAGCCCATAAGTTATCTGATTTAGCTATACATGGAAATCAATCATTGAAGCAGAGTGGAGTAAATAGCGTATATGATTTTATTCGCCAATATATTGATGAAGGACTTACAATACAGGGACTCAAATATGATTTAGTTCCTTCTAATGAGGCGTTTAATTGTAAATTTGATGCTTCTTCAATCGGAGTTATTATTGACAATATTGCAAGCAATTCAATAAAAGCAGGTGCGACAGTCCTACAAATTAAGATGTCTGAAACGGCGAAATATGTTGAAATAGTATTTTCTGACAACGGCATCGGTCTTGACGAAAGTATTGACCCATCTACTTTATTTGAGTGGGGCTTTTCTTCCAATGTTAAGAAAAAAGGTTTTGGTATTGGACTTTACCATATTAAACAGCTCGTAGATGAAATGAAGGGCTCTGTCAATATTGACACTTCTTATCACGATGGTTTTAGATTGGTTGTGAGGTTGAAAAAATGAACACTACATTTAAAATATTATGGTTTGAAGACGAGCCTGTTTGGTTTAATATGGAAAAATTGCGGATTGAAGGAATTCTGAAAACGCACTATCTCATTCCGGTTATCGAACGGAGAGATGGTGATGATTTTGATTTGGAAGAGCTAACCGGTAACGACTATGACTTGATTTTTATGGATTATAAATTAGCAGAAGGGAAAACTGGTGATACTATCGTTGCTGCTATAAGAAATAGCGATATTTTAACTGACATTCTGTTTTATTCATCTGAAGAACAGAATATGCTATCGGCTATTAGAGAGCAGATGCCTCCTATTGATGGTGTTTATCTTACAAAGCGCGATTACACCATTTTTACAGAGAAGGCTCAAAGAATCATACAAAAGATTGTTAAGCGCTCAGAAGATGTTGTTAATCTACGCGGTTTTGTCCTAGATAACACTAGTGCTTTTGAAGTGCGGATAAGAGAAATTCTCAATATTTGTTGGCAAAAATTTACTCAAGAACAAAAGAACACTCTAACTCAAACTCTTACAAAGCTATTAGAGGGTAAAAAGGCTTGGGTTTCAAGTCAGATTGATACTGCCCAACAAGCAGAATGCACTTTTACATATGCTAACAATGGTGAATACATATTAAGCATAGCTGATAGGCTGGATATTCTTCAAACTGTTTTACCAATTCTGGTGGAAGAATATAGTATGCCAAACACGATAGTCCCAGGAAAATTCAAGCAATATTATATTGAGCAAGTGAATATGTATCGTAACAGACTGAGCCACATTACTCTTGGAGAAAAAACCATTCGCATTAAGGGGCGGGATGTAGAAATCAATCAAGATCTCCATAGGCTCTTACGAAGAAATATTTCGGAAGTAGATTCTAAAATTCAGAAGCTTGAAACATACCTTACTAACCATATCTAAAAATAGGCAGCAGCGCCGCCACCGAACCACTTTGATCCGATGGCGGCGCTCCCATTTTATCTAAAGATGAAAATCTGGCATTTTTCCTATGCAGAAACGCCTTGCCGTCCCGCATTGGAAATCATACTGCCCCTACACGGAAAAGCCGTCACAGGCGGTTTTTCGCCCATTTTGAACCTTAATCCCCGCACTTTTTGGAACGGCGGGAAAGATAGTGCGGGCAGGACACCACCACCGCCCGGAAACTCTGCTTGCAGGGATGGACACAGCCCTTGCATAGCTTGTTGTACTGGCGCCTGCCGTTCTCGCCCAGAAAGAACGCCCATTCCAGACGCCATTTCTTGCTCCGGCTCATAAGTCGCCCAGCTC
>OGWU01000975.1_pt1 | contig 17727 bp, 18 predicted proteins | sample 1576071 | NCBI WGS metagenome assembly OGWU01 (sample SAMEA3541582, study PRJEB24748) | human gut metagenome | biome: human gut; feature: human-associated habitat; material: faeces | place: China | collected 2012
GTTCTGTTCAGGAAATCCGTTATATCAATCGCGATGAAAACACTCATTTGTGGCTGTTCCGCAGCATGATTCTGGAACTGCGCAAGGAAGAACCGCAGCTGTTCACATCAGAACGGGAACAGCTTTACCGGGAGATGCTAAAGCAGGGCGTCGAGGAAGAAATCGAATGGGGCTGTGCGATCCTGGGCGATGAGATCCCGGGGCTGAACAAAACGATGATCCGCGATTATATCCGCTATCTCGGCAATCTGCGGGCCAAGGCGATTCATCTGGAAATTCTGTATCCGGGTGAAGAAGAAGAACCGGTATCCATGAAATGGGTCAGTCAGTATGCCAACGCCAACCTGATCAAAACGGATTTCTTTGAAGCTCGTTCCAGTGCCTATGCGAAAGCTTCCGCGCTCAAAGACGACCTGTAAGCCGCTTTCATCCTTATTTTAAGGCGATTTTTCACAAGAATCTTTTTTGCTGCAAGAGAAAATTCTTTCAAATTTTTATTCAAAATTTCGTTTTTAGCTATTGCATTTTGATGTGCATTGTGCTGTATTTTGTCTTGACATCGAATTGCGCATTGGGCTTATCACACAGGAGATAAGCTTTTTTGCGGTTTTTACGGCTGCTCCGTCCGGCCAACGCAGAATAATCCCCGGGAGTACATATTATAATGAGTCATTCGTTTAAAAAAATTTGGAATGCAGTCAGCACGGTGCTGGTGGTGCTGGTGGTGCTGCTGGCCGTGGCCCTGGTGGGCGTCCGGCTGGTGGGGCTGAATACATATGTCGTCCTTTCCGGCTCCATGGAGCCTACTTATCACACCGGCTCCCTGCTCTATGTCAAGAGCGTGGACCCGCAGGACCTGCAGGTGGGGGACCCCATCACCTTCATGCTCAATGAGGATACCGTGGCCACCCACCGGATCATCGAGATCCTGCCCGACGAGGAGGACAGCTCCGTCCTCCGCTTCCGCACCCAGGGGGACGCCAACGACGCCCCGGACGGTACGCCCGTGCATTATAAAAACGTCATTGGCAAGCCTGTGTTTTCCGTCCCCTACCTGGGGTATTTCGCCAACTTCGTGCAGAACCCGCCGGGGCTGTATTTTGCCATCGGCTTTGCCGTGGTGCTGGTGCTGCTGGTCTTTTTGCCCGACCTGCTGGACGACAGCGATAAAAAGGGGAAAGGGAAGGGCAAGGGCGATGGGGCAGCCCCCACCGCCCATGACTGAGGGGTAACGCCGCAAGGCTCCCATATATATTATTCTTTATCAGGAGGTTTTTGTGATGAAAGCAAAAACAAAGACTAAGGCGCTGCTGATGTCTCTGTGCGCGGTGTTGCTCGTGGCCGCTTCCGTGCTGGGCACCATGGCGTATTTGACGGACAGCAAGGATGTCAAGAACACCTTTACTGTCGGCAACGTTGCCATTACTTTGGACGAAGCGAAGGTCGATGACAACGGCAATGCCATTAACAAGCAAGGCAATCAGGTAACGAATTTGGCGGATGCTGAGCGTGTTCCGGGCAATGCGTACAAGCTGCTGCCCGGCCACACCTACACCAAGGATCCTACCGTCACGGTGCTGACACCCAGCGTGGCGTCCTATGTGAAGATGACCGTCACCTTCACCAAGGCCAATGCGCTGGATGCCATCTTTGCTCCCACGGGCGCAGACCTGACCAGCATCTTCGGCGGCTATGATGCTGCGACCTGGATCTATAAGGGCAACACCAAGGAAGGCGATACCCGCACCTATGAGTTCTGGTACAAGACTACTGTGGATGCCACTGCCGCTGCTCAAACGCTGGAGCCTCTGTTCACCTCCATCATTGTGCCCGGTACTATCAACAACGATCAGCTGAAGTCCATCGACGGCATGACCATCAACGTGAATGCCTATGCCATCCAGGCGGACGGCTTCAAGGATGCTGCGGAAGCTTGGGCTCATTTTTAAGCAACTTTGATCTCCTGTGATTTTAACAGGGAAACCGGAAACCCCGGCGCCTGTTGAAATAAAATAACCCCCAAAATCAATTCAGGAAAGGAAGAAAAACACATGAAGAAGAAAGTTCTTTCAATCGTGGCAGTGGTTCTGGTGCTCTGCTGCGCCATCGGAGGGACCCTGGCCTGGCTGACGGATAAGACCGACCCTGTGGTGAACACCTTTACCGTTGGCGACATCAACATCGAGCTGACAGAGAGCGAAAATCTTGACCTGAAGATGGTTCCCGGCAACACCATTACCAAGGACCCGAAGGTCACTGTTCAGGCCGGTTCTGAAAAATGCTGGCTTTTTGTGAAAGTTGAGAAGTCTGCTAATTATGGTGACTTCCTGGAAGACTATAAGATGGCTACAGATTGGACTGCACTTACTGGCGAGAAAGGTGTTTATTATCAGATAGTAAATGCATCTACGGCGAACCAGGTTTTCGAAGTTTTGCTTAATAACCAGGTTGCGGTCAAAGGCGCTGTCACCAAGGCTCAGATGGAAGACATCAAGAACAACACTATTGCTGCTCCTACCCTAACTTTCACTGCCTATGCTGTGCAGTTTGATAATGTTGCCACTGCTGCTGACGCTTGGGCAAAGGCCAACGCCAAGCCCTAATAGTCACCCCCGTTCTTCCAAGTTTATTTTATTACATAAATGAAAGGAAAAAAGAACAATGACTAAGAAGAAGATCGTATCCCTGTGCCTGGCGGCCGTGCTGGTCGTTATGGCCATCGCCGGCGCCACCGTGGCGTATTTCACGGATACCGATGCTAAAGACAACACCTTCACCGTTGGCAACGTTGATATTACCCTGACTGAGCCCAACTGGGAAGGCAGCGGCAAAGAGGATGCTCCCGAAGTATACCCCGGTGAGCCCCTTGCCAAGGATCCCACTGTCACCAACGTTGGTAAGAACCCCTGCTTCGTCCGCATTAGTGTTGCAAACCTGATGCAGTTCGGCGACAAGGGCGATATTACCTATCGTACCAATTATGTTACCGGCGCTCTTGGCACCGACTGGATGCTGTACAATGGCTATTTCTACTACACCAAGGTTCTTGCGGTCAACGAAGCTACCCCTGCTCTGTTTGATCAGATCGTGATGCCCACCGGCCTTACCGGCAATGAGGCCACTCAGCCCATTACTGTTACCGCTGAGGCTGTTCAGGCTCAGGGCGCCAAGCCTTCCTTCACGGCTGTTCAGGCTATGACCGTTGAGGAGATCGCTGCATGGTTTACCACCTGCGGTATGTAAGGTGATTTACCCCATCGCATATCTGTAGCTCTGCATAATATGACCTGCGCCCTCCGGGGCGCAGGCCCTGGCCACCGAAAGGCCTGTCATTGCGAGCCAGTCCACAGACTGGTGTGGCAATCCGTTTCCTAAACGCTGCATGGCGCATTCTTCCCTGGCATTCCGCCGAGGGGAGTTGGATTTATGGATTCCCACGTCGCTCCGCTCCTCGGAATGACAAAATGGGCCGATTCACAAGCCAACCTGACCTGCGCCCTGCGGGGCGCAGGTCATAGGAGAGTACCCGGCGCAGTGCGCCGGATATTCTCCTATGACCTCAATACTGGAGAATGAGGAGTGTAATTATGAAGAAAAGAAGTCTGAAAACCAAGCTGCTGGCGCTGTCCGTGGTGCTGATCCTGGCGGCGCTGTCGGTCTACGGCACCCTGGCCTATTTCACGGCCCAGGGCACCGCCCGGAACGTCATCACCACCGGCGATATCAAGATCGCCTTGGAGGAGCGGATGCTCACCCCGGACGGGGAGAAGACCGTGCCCTTTGAGGATCAGCTGGGCGTTATGCCCGGCAGCGATGTCTCCAAGATCGTCACGGTGACCAACACCGGCGGCCAGCCCGCCTGGGTGCGTGTCTCCCTGGACAAGGCCATTGAGCTGGCCCAGGGCGTGGAGGGGGAGGCGGACCTTTCCCTGGTCACCTGCGACCTAAACACGGAGAGCTGGACGGAAAAGGACGGCTATTACTATTATAACGCCGCCCTGGAGCCGGGCCAGACCACGGAGCCGCTGTTCACTGCGGTCCACTTCGCCGAGACCATGAGCAATATGTACCAGGAGAGCCGTGCCATTCTGCAGGTGAACGCCTTCGCCACGCAGACCGCGCACAACGGCACCACGGCCCTGGATGCCGCCGGCTGGCCTGAAGCCTGAGAAGGGAGGAAATGCATATGAAACTGAAAAAATTCCTGTCCCTGCTGCTGGCACTGGTCATGACCGCCAGCCTGCTGATCCTGCCCGTCCACGCGGAGGATATCGGGGCCGGGGAGGGTGGCACTGTCACCACGGTGAATTTTACCAATGTGGCGCCGCTGGTGAAGGGCGATTCCGCCTCTGCGGCCAATGCGATCCGGAAAGCACCCCTGCTGGCGGCGGGTTTGGCCGATGACGAGACAGATCCCGAGCCCATTAAGGGCGAGTCGCCGGACGGCCTGGAGATGGATAAGAGAATCCTCTCGGTAAATGATGACGGCAGCTATACCATCCGGTTGGAGGCCTATACCACCGGCTCCGTGACCTCCGTGGACACCACGAAGCCCACGGACATCATCGCTGTCATTGACCAGTCGGGTTCTATGGCACAGGATATGACCAGCTATACTTATAATGAAGTATATTCACTTAAGCAAAGTCAAACGTATTATGTGCAGAGGAACGGAAGCTATATTCCTGTAACATGGTGCTCAAATTGTAAAGCCTGGACTAACGGATGCGGCAGTATTCTGTTTTGGCACGATTCCGGCACAAGCTACACGCCGAAAACCTCTGCGGCGGATACCGCAACCGATCATGTGCAGTTTTACACCCGAGGCGGAGCAACCACTACTACCCGTTTGGACGCGCTGAGGGCTGCTATGACCAACTTTGCCAAATCCGTGGCAGAGAAGGCGAAAGGTGCGGACAAACAGCTGGGGACGAACGATGATGTGGATCACCGCATTGCCATCGTCGGCTTCAGTTCGGATGTTAATAGCTATGAAAACACTGAGCTGCTGACAGGCGTGAATATTACTACTGGTCAGTATTACGGCAAGAACCCGGTTACGAACGTTTCAGCACCGTACTATTATCCGACTGGTTATAGAATGAACGGTGCGCAGTATGGCAACATTACATCTACCCAATATGCGAACGCCCTACAGAGCATGCAATTGGAGTCCGGACGCACCAGCGTAACCAATGCGATAGGTGCTCTGACGGCCCACGGCGGCACAGAGACGCTGGACGGCCTGACCATGGCGGAGAATATTCTGGAAAACAGCGCTGGAACGGGCAGAAACCGTGTGGTGATCCTGTTTACCGATGGTGATACCAACAGTGACCGAGTAGATGTAATTAACAAGGCGTATAGTCTGAAAAACACCTATGGAGCCACCGTTTATACTGTGGGTATTTTCGAGGGCGCCAATGGCAAGCCGCCGATCACGAAGGATACAAGTAAAGAAAATGCATTGATGCACCGCGTTTCCTCTAACTATCCCAATGCTACCGCCGAATATGGATTTTTTGGTAGTTATAAATATAAAGATGGTGTGCTGAATCCGAATCTGAAGGGCGACGACAGCTACTACCTGTCCGCCAAGGATTCGGATGCGCTCAACAACATTTTCCAGAAGATCAGCCAGCAGGTCAGCGAGAGCAGCATGGACCTGGGCAGCACCACCCAAATCAAGGATGTGGTATCGCCCTACTTTACCATGCCGACCAATACCTCGGATGTTACGGTGGAAGCCGTTGCCTGCACCGGATATGTGAATGGCGAGCCCACATGGGCTGCTGACGGCACGGCGCTGACGGACGCTGTATCTATTGATCCCGATACACGCACGGTAACGGTATCGAAGTTTGACTTCCAGCGCAATTTTGTGGCGGAAAACGGCCGCGATGAAAGCGATGCGACACAGAGCGGAATTTTCCACGGCAGAAAACTGGTGATCACCTTTACGGTGAAGCCGCAGGAAGGCTTTTGGGGCGGCAACAATGTCCCCACCAACGGCGCTGACTCCGGTATTTACAAGGACGACGGCACAAAGGTTGGGACCTTCGATGTTCCTACCGTCAACGTTCCGCTGAATGTTCCTGATTTGACGGCGGAAAACAAGAATATTTACCTGTACGGTGAGACGCCTGCGGCATCCGACCTGGGTACGTTCCCTGTTCCCACAGGTGAGGATGCATGGAAGACCGCATATGTTGATATTGGCTCGTTGGAGATGAACCCGTCGACGATCAGCAATACAGAGGATACTACCGGCATCAAACTGAGCGTCACGGTGGAGCCGAAGTATACCGGCGCTAACGCTGAGGGCACTCCTGCAGGAAAAGTAACAAAAACCGCGACCGCCAAGGTCGATGTGTTCACCCCGGAGCTGACATACCAGGATTCCACCGCCTACTATGGCGAGACTGTCAGCAATGACTACAGCGGCAACTTTGTTTCGGAAGTGTGGAAGCACGGTGACACAGTATCCACTTCTGTTACCATGTTCGGCGTTAAGCCTACCCTGGACCTTACCTACACGGCGGACAGCACCAATCTCGATGGCGACAAGTACGGCAAGCAGGACGTGCCTGTAACGGCAAAGGTGAGCATCAAGGGCGTGGATGTGACCGGCTACACCACCTTCCTGCATGAGGATTGCGATGTAGAGGGTTGCACTTGGGCTGAGCCGACCACAGGCGGCGCCCCCGCGTTCCTGATCCACATTAAAACCTGCACGCTGACCATTACCAAGATCGGCGGCAATGAAAATGAGCCCTATGTGTTCGACGTTTATAAGGACGGCAAGAAGTACACTCAGGTGACCGTGGTGGGCAACGGCAGCGAGACCATCTACGAGCTGCCTGTGGGCACCTACACCATCCAGGAGGACACCAACTGGAGCTGGCGCTTCATTCCGACCATCGGCAATGGCGTGGAGCTGAAAAACGGCAGCGACTCCGGTACCATCACCTGCACCAATAAGCTGGATACCAACCAGTGGCTGAACGGCTTCAGCCAGGTGATCCGGAACATCTTCGGCGCGAAACACTGAGAAAGGAGGGATAGAAGATGTATCAAGACAAGCACTTTTCACAGGGCGGCAGCCGCAGATATAGGGGCAAAAAGCCCGCTCTGCTCATCGTGGCCCTGGCGCTGATCCTGACAGTGGCCGTTGGCGGCACGGTTGCCTATCTGACGACCAAAACGGACAGCAAGATCAATACATTCACTCCCTCCCAGGTGTCCTGCGAGGTTAAGGAGAATTTTGACGGCGAGAAAAAGACAAACGTCAACGTCACCAACACCAGCAATATTGACGCGTTCATCCGCGTCAAGCTGGTGACCTATCGGGTGAATGATAAGAATCAGCACATCGGCGGCCTGGCGGAGATCCCGGAGTTTACGCCGGGAACAGACTGGGTCAAGTACGGCGAGTATTACTACTATACCAAGCCCGTGGCACCGGGAGCATCCCCGGCAGCTGACCTGATCAGCAGCATTGTGCTGGCCGGAAGCTATACCGATGCAGACGGCGGCAAGCAGGCCATTGACGTCATGGCAGAGGCCATCCAGAGCGTTCCCGAGGCGGCTGTGAAGGCAGCCTGGGGCGCAGGATTCTCGATCAACGCAGACGGCAGCCTGAACGTACCGGCTAACGGAAGTGAGGTGATGGGAGGATGAAAAAGACAATGAAAAAGCTGTCTTGCATCGTTCTGATGGCGGTTATGCTGCTGACACTCTCCGTCACCGCTTTTGCTGACGGCCGGGTCACCTATGACGGCAATGCCCGGGAGTTCATCTTTGCGCCCGGCAGCGAGTATTCTCCCACCGACCTGTTTACGGATTTTAAGAATGTCATGCCCGGTGACTCCATCACCCAGAAGGTCACCATTGACAACAAGGTGGAAAAGAACGTCAAGATCAAGGTTTATATGCGCGCTTTGGGCGCGGTGGAGGGCTCGGAGGAGTTTCTGTCTCAGATGAACCTGACCGTGAAGCTGGACGGTAATTCTAAGCTGTTTGCCGCTCCCGCCCATGAGACCGCGCAGCTGACCGATTGGGTCTGCCTGGGTACCATCTATTCCGGCGGCAAGATCGACCTGGACGTGACGCTGAATGTGCCCATCACCATGGAGAATGATTTCCAGGCTTCCGTGGGTTATTTGGATTGGCAGTTCAAGGTCGACGAGCTTCCAATAGAGCCCAGTGATCCCACCCCGCCTCCCACGGGTGATACCTTCAATGCGGCCCTGTGGGTGATCGTGATGGTGGCCAGCCTGGCCGTGATCGTGTTCCTGTTTGTGAGCCGCAAGCGGAAGAATAAGGCCGACAATTAAACAAAATAGTGCAGCAACAGGCTGCAGCAGAAAGCATCCGCTTGGAACTCCATGCGGATGCTTTTTTGGGCAAGTGGACAATCTCTCGATCATACTATAGGATTCGGGAGGTGGCATATGAAAAATAAAAGTATTCTGGTTCACTGCAGCTACTCGGATACCGGCCCGGCGCTGGAGGAGTTGGTCAGGGAATCCTTTCGGGTCTATCTGAAAAAGGAGCTGCCGCCATGTGGGCAGGCACAAAAGCCGGATGAGGCAGAGCGGGGATCTGACCTGGGGGAGAATGTATGCTTCAGGAAATAAGCAGCCCCGCAAGTTACCGCGCAGCGCTGTATATCCGGCTGTCCAAGGAGGACGAAAGCGAGGGGCCGTCCCAAAGCGTGACCAATCAGCGGTCCCTGCTGGAGGAATTTGTGAGAGAGCATCATTTGCAGATCTATGACACTTATATCGACGACGGTTGGAGCGGCACAAGCTTTGACCGCCCGGCTTTTCGGCGCATGGTCGATGACATCGAGGCCAAAAAGGTTAACATGGTCATCACCAAAGATCTCTCCCGGCTGGGGCGCGACTACATTATGACCGGCCATTACATGGAGAGATATTTCCCGGAGCATCGTGTGCGATACATCTCACTTTTGGACGGAATTGACACGGGCGTTGAATCCAGCGCCAATGACATTACGCCCTTCAGGGCTATCATGAACGACATGTACGCCAAGGATATTTCAAAAAAAATAAAGTCTGTCAAACGGGATAAGCAGCGCAAGGGACAGTTTATCGGAGGGAAGCCGGTTTACGGATACAAAATGCACCCCACGGAGAAGAATCGGATCGTCATCGACGAGGAGGCCGCATCCACGGTGCGGCGGATTTTTTCCATGGCGCTGGAGGGCATTAGCTGCCGAAAGATCGCTGCGGCCTTGAATGAGGAAGGCGTGGCTGCGCCCTCTGCCTACTGTGGTCGGGTTGCAGGGTGCAAAGGCCCCTACGAGGGATTATGGAGCGGCGAGCGCATTTCTGAAATGCTGCGCAATGAAACCTATATCGGCAGTATGGTGCAGGGCCGACAGGTGAAGATTAGCTATAAATCGAAAAAATGCCTCCACCAGGATCGGGAAAACTGGATCGTGGTGCCCCATACCCACGCACCGCTTATTGACGAGGAAACCTTCCGCAAGGTGGGGCTGCTGGTCAGCAGCCGTAGGCACACCCGTTGCCGCACTTATGATTTTCTGCTGAAGGGCTTGATATTCTGCCATGAGTGCGGCTACCCGCTGGCCGTGCTGAACCGGCCTAACGCCAAGGGGGAGGACGTGCTGTACTTCGTTTGCCGCACGTATCAGCGATTTACCAAGGACGGCGCCTGCGCCACGCATTATATCAAGGAAAAGACAGTGACAGATGCGGTGATTTCAAGGATGCGGGAGGTTTGCAAAGATTTCTTGGATGGCCAGGTGCTATTGCCTATGGCGCAGGAGGCGGTTCGGGAGACATCCAGGCAGAGCAGATGCTCTGCAAAAATGGATGCGCTGCAAGAAAAAATAGATAGCTTGACGAAAAATATCGACCGGATGTATACGGACCGGCTCTCGGGACTTCTGCCGGAGGCGGACTTTCAGCGAATCTTTATCCGATTGAAAGACCAACGGGGAAGGCTGGAGAAAAACCTTCAAGAGTTGGAGCGGTGGCAGAAATATCCCATCAATCAAAGGGATAGGGCGCTGGAGTTGACACAGCGATACAGGGATACTGCCTGCGCCAGCCGGGAGCTGCTGGTGAGCCTGATCGAGCGGATCGAGTTGACGGAAAATAGAGAAGTCCTCATTCAGCTTCGCTTTGCGCAGCCGCATATAACGAAAGAAACCACAAATGCGGCAAGCCGCGATCAGCCTTCTGCGCCACAGCCTGAGGCGGGAGGTACCTTACAATAGCTGCGGCGCTATGTATCCCGCATTGAAAAGCGGGCACTGCAAAAGCTGGAGGAGGCGCTGAAGGAGGAGATGCCAACAAGAAACAATAAATAATTACAACCGTGCGAAGCAAGTTCGCATATACCCCCTTGCACAGAATGGACAAAAATGGTATAATGCTATATGGCAAAGTATACAAAGAACAAGGAAGGTACGCGCATGAGAAACATTTACTGTGGGATTGCAGATATTCGCAAGCGGGTTTTTGCGGAAGTGGCAAAGCTCGCCTACGAAGGCGGCGACTACCATCGTATCGATAAACTGCCGTATGAGATTCTGCCGGGTGAAGTGGGGAACGAACGGGACTCCATCTTCCTGGAGCGGGCCATTGTGGGAGAGCGGATTCGATTGGCCATGGGCCATAGTCTGCGTTCCGCTTCGGAGCAGGGACTTCTGTCCGACGGTGTGGACAAAAGCGCAGTGCGGGAAAAGTATTACGAGCCGCCGCTGATTAACATCATCAAATATGCCTGCCACGCCTGCCCGGACACCCACTACGAGGTGACAAACGCCTGCCAGAGCTGCCTGGCGCACCACTGCTCCAATTCCTGCCCCAAGGGCGCCATCAGCTTCCGCTATGGCCGGGCTGAGATCGACCAGAGCAAGTGCATTAAATGCGGCAAGTGCAAGGCGGCGTGCTCCTACCAGGCCATTATCCGCTTTGAGCGGCCCTGCCAGGAGGCCTGCGGTATGGATGCTATCGGCAAGGACGAATATGGCCGGGCAGAGATTGACCAGGATAAGTGCGTTAGTTGCGGCATGTGCCTGGTGAACTGTCCCTTTGGTGCTATTGTAGATAAAGGACAGCTGTTCCAGCTGATCCATTCCATCCGCAGCGGTGACAAGGTCGTGGCTGTGATCGCTCCGGCCTTTTGGGGTCAATTCGGCGATGGCGTGACCCCGGGGCAGATCGTTTCAGCCATGAAGATGCTGGGCTTCCATTCCGTGGAGGAGGTCGCCGTAGGCGCAGACCTGTGCGCCATCGAGGAAGCGGAGGAATTCATGCGCCATGTACCGCAGATGCAGCCTTATATGGCTACCTCCTGCTGCCCGGCGTGGTCCGTGATGGCTAAGAAGGAGTTCCCCGGCGCCGCGCCGTATATCTCTATGACCATGACTCCCATGGTGCTTACGGCTCGACTGCAGAAAAAACGTGACCCGGGCTGTAAGGTGGCTTTCATTGGGCCCTGCGCCGCCAAAAAGCTGGAGGCCAGCCGCCGCACCGTCCGCAGTGATGTGGACTTTGTACTGACCTTCGAGGAGCTGCGGGGGATGCTGGAGGCCAAGAACATCGACTTCACCGATATCCCTGATGTGCCGGCCAATTATGAGGCGTCTGCCCTCGGCGTGGGTTTTGCCGCTTCCGGAGGCGTTGCCAAGGCGGTGGAGGATGTGATTCACCGGCTGGACCCCGACCGGGAGGTAAAGACGATGTATGCCGAGGGGCTGCGGGAGTGCCGCAAGATGCTGCGTATCGCACGGACAGGGAAGTATGACGGATATCTGCTGGAGGGTATGGCCTGTCCGGGTGGATGTATTGCCGGCGCAGGCACAATCCAGCCGCCGGAGAAGTCCCGGCGGGTGCTGGAACAGTACAAGGCCAGCGCACCCAAGGATAATCCGCTGGATTCGGACTATAAGGACGACCTGTATCTGCTCCACGATGGAGAGGATGATTGGAGCTTTGTAGGCAGACATTGAGAGGATGCTAATGAACGAACTGATCCTGTTGTGTATGGAGATGGTGGGTACCGTGGCCTTTGCCCTGTCCGGTGCTATGACGGCGCTTCGGAGGCAGATGGATTTGCTGGGCGTTATGATCCTGGGCCTTATTACCGCCGTGGGCGGCGGTGTGCTGCGGGATTTGCTGCTGGGCATCACACCGCCCAAGATATTTGACGACCCGCTGACGGTATGTGTAGCGCTGGTTTCCTCCGCAGCTGCGTTTTTGCCCCCGCTGCGCGGCCTGCTGCTCAGGAGCACGCTGCTCTTTGAGCGGCTGCTGCTGTGGGCAGATTCCCTGGGCCTGGCGGCATTTACCGTGGTGGGCGAACAGATTGCCTATAGCCATCTACCGGAGGGAAGCTGGTTTGCCGTGGCTCTGCTGGGGACCATTACCGGCGTGGGCGGCGGTGTGGTGCGGGATTCCCTGGCGGGTAACGTGCCGTACATATTCCGCAAGCATATCTATGCCCTGGCGGCCCTGGCGGGCGCCGCTGTGTGGGTGGTATGCCACCTGTATTGGGACGACACGGCTGCGCTGCTGATGGGCAGCACGGTGGTGGTGGCCATCCGATTGCTGGCGGCTCACTTCCGTTGGAGCCTGCCGAAGGCCAAGGTCCCGGAGGAATAAGAGGTTTGCTTCAAAAGCGTTTCGATACGGAAAAGAAAAAGCTCCCCCTGCCGTAATGAACAGGACCAGTAAAAACAGACAATAGACAAAACACCCCCTGATGTAGTTATTATCCTACATCAGGGGGTAATTGCATGTCAGGAAGTGCCGTGAGGCGGGGGGGCTTTTGATGCTTTTATCTATGGAACAGGCCGTGCTTTTCATAGGGCTTGGATTCTACAGCCTTGACCTCATAGCCTGTTTCGGTGATGGCCCTGCGCAGGGCCTCCTCGTCCAGCGGCTCCAGGGAAATAACGGTGGCCGTACCCTTGGAATGGGACGCGCTGACCTTCTTCACGGCGAACCTGTTGCGAATTACATCACACACATGGCTCTCGCACATGCTGCACATCATGCCGTCGATTTTCAAAATGGTTTCTGTCATATACTTATGCCTCCTTAGCAGAATTATCCCTTTTCTTGAGAGGAAGATCCAGCTGCGCCAGCACCACGGCAATGAGCATCAGCACGCAGCCAATCAGCTCCTTGCCGGTCATGGTTTCATGAAGGAAGATGGCGCCGGACACTGCGCCGAACACGCTCTCCAGGCTCAAAAGCAGAGCCACGATGGTGGGGTTGGAGTCCTTTTGTGCCAAAATCTGCAGGGTGTAGGCCACACCGCTGGAGAAAACACCCACATACAGGACTGAGCCCATACAGGGGACAATGTCCGCCCAGGTGGGGTTTTCAAAGATCAGCATGAGTATAGCCGAAAGGATAGCGCATGTCAAGAACTGGATACAGCTCATTTTCACGCCGTCCACCTTTTGGGTGAAGTGGTCAATAACCAGAATGTGCAGCGTATAGCCGAAGGCACAGAGCAGCACCAAAAGGTCGCTAGGAGCGATGGTGAAGCCGTCCTTGATGCACAGGCAGTAAAGGCCGGCCACGGCCAGCAGGACACTGATCCAAACGGTGGGGGAGACTTTTTTCTTGAGAAACAGGCCACAGATGGGCACCAGCACCACATAAAGCGTAGTGATAAAGCTGGTTTTTCCGACGCTGGCACCGGCCACCAAACCCAGCTGCTGCAAATTGCAGGACAGAGCCAAGGCGATGCCGCAGCAGATGCCGCCTAAAATCAGGTCCCTCCGCCCAGCCTTTTTCTCCGCAGCGGTCTGCTCCGCCGGGGGCTCCTTGCGCAGCATTTTAAAGATTTGTACCACTACCAGCAAGGCCAAAAAGCCCACGAAGGAACGGGCGGCGTTGAAGGTGTACGCGCCCACGTGCTCTGTGCTGGCGCTTTGGGCAACGAAGGAGGAGCCCCAGATCATGGCGGTGATGATGGGGAATACCACCTGACGAACCTGATTGTGTTTCATAGTGCTTTCCTTTCTGTATTCTGCCTTCTCGCAGCTAATGATTTTCACCTGTATCGATGGGATTCACATGCCACTTGAATTTATTTTCTGTGCCGTGCAGCAGACGGCGGATGTTCTCCCGGTGGCAGAAGATGACCAGGGCTGCCACCACTGCGCACAGAGCGGTCAGCAGTGGGTCATGGCCAAAGACAAAGAACGCCGACACCGGCATACTGGCTGTGGCCACGATAGATCCCAGGGACACATAGCGGGTCAGAAGCCACAGGAGGACGAAGAGCCCCCAGGCGATAAGACCTATGCGCCAATCAAGCATCCACACCAGCACTCCGCCGGAGAGAATGCCCTTGCCGCCCTTGAGTCCGTAGTAGGCCGGGAACATATGCCCCAGCTCGCAGCCGATGCCGCCCAGCAGCACGCCCAGGGTCCAGCTGCCGTTGGTGCAGAGCATCAGATACCCGCCTATGAGGCAGGAGAGCAGGGTCTTGCCCATGTCACAGAGAATCACGATGAGGGCAAATTTGGCCCCATAGGTGCGGTAGAAATTGGTAAGCCCGGCATTGCCGCTGCCGTGCTTGCGTACATCATCCCGGATGATGAAGTGGGAGGTGACCACCGAGCCGTTGAAGCAGCCCAGCAGGTACGACACCAGCAGCGTCAATCCCACCACAAAGTAGATGGACAGTTTAATTGTCATCGTCTCCCTTCTGCCGGATGGAGAGGATAATGGGGGTGCCCTCCAGGCCGAATACGCTGCGGATCTGATTTTCCAGGTATCGCTGATAAGAGAAGTGAAAGAGCTTCTTGTCGTTGCAGAAAATGACGAAGTGAGGGGGCTTGATGCCCACCTGGGTCATGTAATAGATCTTCAGGCGGCGGCCCTTGTCCGTGGGAGGCTGCACCCGGGTCTGGGCATCGGCCAGAACGGAGTTGAGCATGCCTGTGGTGATGCGGGTGGAGGCCTGGTTATTCACATAATTGATGAGCTCAAACAGCCGCGTTACCCGCTGGCCCGTAAGGGCGGAGATGAACAGGATGGGGGCGTAGGTCATGTAGCTCAGATCCCGACGGATGTCCTCGCGCATACGGTCCATGGTCTTGTCGTCCTTTTCCACCATGTCCCACTTGTTCACCACGATGATGCAGGCCTTACCCGCCTCATGGGCCAGGCCCGCGATCTTGGTGTCCTGCTCGGTAACGCCGTCGTTGGCGTCGATGAGGATCAGGCACACGTCGCTGCGCTCGATGGCCATGGTGGCCCGGAGGACGCTGTATTTCTCGATGGCGTCATCCACCTTGGACTTTTTGCGCATGCCGGCGGTGTCGATGAAATTATACTTGCCGGTTCCATTTTCAAAATAGGAATCGATAGCATCCCGGGTGGTGCCCGCCACATTGCTGACGATGACCCGCTCCTGGCCCAGGATGCGGTTGGTAAGGCTGGATTTACCCACATTGGGCTTGCCGATGATGGCCACCTGGATCACGTCGTCGTCATCCTCCGTCTCGTCCTCCGGGGGGAAGTATTTAAGACACGCGTCCAGCAGGTCGCCGGTGCCGTGGCCGTGTACGGCGGATACGGCGATGGGGTCACCCAGGCCCAGGTTATAGAACTCATAAAACTCCGGGTCCACAGTGCCGGTGGCGTCCATCTTATTCACTGCCAGCACAATGGGCTTTTTGGAGCGCTGGAGCATCCCGGCCACCTCTTGGTCGGCGGCGGTCATGCCTGTCTTGATGTCCACCACCAGGACGATGACGGTGGCGTTATCAATGGCGATCTGCGCCTGCTGACGCATGAAGGATAGAATTTGATTGTCCGTATTGGGCTCAATGCCGCCGGTGTCTACCAGGGTGAACTTGCGGCCGCACCAGTCACTTTCGCCGTAGATGCGGTCTCTTGTCACGCCGGGGGTATCCTCCACGATGGAGAGACGGCGGCCAATCAGCTTATTAAACAGCATGGACTTGCCCACATTAGGCCGGCCCACGATAGCGATCATAGGTTTTGCCATAGTTTTACCTCCTTACAGTTCAAAAACGGCATCGCACAGGTCGAAGCCGTCAATGCCCACCACCTGTACAGGCGTCTCCAGCGCCTGGGAAAGCTGGGGCACGGTCCAATCATCCAAGAATACATCCTCCTGGTGCCGGAGCATGTGCAGGGGGATCAGCACACGACCCAAGGGCTTGTGCTTTTTCAGCTGGGCGGCCAAGTCCTGCCCGGTCAAAAGGCCCGCCACATCAATGGTATGGCCGAAAAAATCGTTGTCTATCCCGATTACCCTGCCCTGCACCTGGGGAAAGCGCTCCTGGATCAGGTCCAGCAGGTGCCCCATGAAGCTCTCGGCGGCCCGGCCCGTGGCGATGGTAAAGGGGGTGGGAGCGGGCGCATCCTCCATGAGGTCCATGGCCCGGAGCAGGTCGCTTTCCAGGGAGCGGAGCATACCCACGCCGTTTTCTAATTGCCGGTAGCCCTCGTAGTAGCCCTCCCCCGGCAATTCCCGCCCGGCTCGGAGAAACAGCTCGTCGGCGCAGAAGAAGCGCCGCGTGCCAAAGCGGCGCAGGTTTTCCTGACCGAATTCCTCAGCTATGTCCAAGATTTCCCCGGCGCACCGGGCGTCCACAGGCTTCAGCTTGGCCAAGCCCTGGCGGTACTTGGTGATGCCCACGGGCACCAGGGAGCAGGAGGAGAACTGCATTTCCGTCAGATCCCGCAGGGTACGGCGCAGCTGATCGCCATCGTTCCAGCCGGGGCATATAACGATCTGCCCATTCATCACGATGCCTGCCTTGCAGAAGGCGCGGATGTAGTCCAGACTGCGCTCGGCATTTTTGTTGCCCAGCATGGTGCAGTGGAGCTTCGGGTCCGTGGTGTGGACAGAGACATTGATGGGGCTGATACGCAGGTCAATGATGCGCTGGGCCTCCCGCTCGGTGAGATTAGTGAGGGTGATATAGTTGCCTTGGAGGAAGCTGAGCCGGGCATCGTCGTCCTTAAAGTACAGGGTCTCGCGCATGCCCGGGGGCATCTGATCCACGAAGCAGAAGATGCAGTGGTTGGCGCATGAGCGCATCTCGTCCATGAGATAGGTGTCAAAATTCAATCCCAGATCCTCGCCCTCGTCCTTATGGATGGTGAGCGATTGGGTTGAGCCGTCCTCATTTTTCAGGGTCAAATGGCTTACGGGATCGTACCCGTAGAACCGGTAGTCCAGCACATCCACTACGGTGTGACCGTTGATGGACAGAAGCTGCTGGCCCGGCCGCAGACCCGCCCGCATGGCGGGGCTGCCGGAATCTATGGAGGTGATAATGGTGCTCATAGGTGCGTCTCTCCCGAAAAAACGGCATAATGCCACATAATAACTATATAATTATAGCCGCTTTTGTACCGGGGCGCAAGCATTTTCTATATTTGATAGTATAGGCGCCTTTTAAACAAAAGTAAAACGAATGATTTTTATGGATGAGATGAAAAATATGAATGGGGGAGTAGGGTATTACGGATTGCCACGGGCGCAGTGCGCCTTCGCAATGACAGGGATTTTTACATGGGGGTGCAGTGGTCATGGGGCGGGCGACCGCAAGGATCGCCCCTACGAAGTCGTGTGTAGGGGCGGACGACCCTGTCCGCCCGATGCGGTGCAAAGAAGAATCCCCCAGTCACGGCTTCGCCGTGCCAGCCCCCTTTAGGCAAGGGGGCC
>OGWU01000976.1_pt1 | contig 17703 bp, 15 predicted proteins | sample 1576071 | NCBI WGS metagenome assembly OGWU01 (sample SAMEA3541582, study PRJEB24748) | human gut metagenome | biome: human gut; feature: human-associated habitat; material: faeces | place: China | collected 2012
GTAACCCCGTTTCCCGTATTGAGTGAGGAAGGAAAGGAAATCCCTTTTGCCGAACGTGCGGCGTGGGATGAACTTTGGATTGTGGACCCACTGGATGGAACGAAAGAGTTTATCAAGAAGAATGGTGAATTTACAGTGAATATCGCGCTCGTGAAAGAAGGAGTGCCTGTGTTGGGCGTTATCTATGTCCCGGTACGGAAGGAATTGTATTTTGCCGTCGATTCGCAGGGAGCTTTTAAGCTTACCGGAGTGGATAGCAGTAACCAGCCGTCAATGGATGAGATGCTGGCGAATGCCGTGCGTCTGCCTTTGTCGATGGGGCATCAGGGAGTTGTCGTCGTGGCTTCCCGTTCGCACCAGACGGAAGATACGACCGCTTTTATAGAAAACCTGCGTAAACAGGGGCAGCCGGTTACGCTGATAAGCAGCGGCAGCAGCCTGAAAATCTGTTTAGTAGCAGATGGGTCGGCCGATGTATATCCCCGTTTTGCCCCGACAATGGAGTGGGATACGGCAGCCGGACATGCAATTGCACGGGCAGCCGGATGCGAGGTTTTCCATATAGACGGAAAGACACCTTTAAAGTATAATAAGGAAGACCTTCACAATCCTTGGTTCATAGTCAAGCCGCTTTGACGGACGTTTGTTCCGTTTGCTGAAACTTTTGGTCTGTAAGTAAGAAATCCCTAAAAATAGGTTATTGTAATGAGATTGGCTTTAATATTCTTATTACATTTGCACCTTATCTAAAAACTTATACTTACAGATTGGGTAGGCATGAACTTTGAAATAATATTTGTATTGCTGGCTTTGGTCGGCATGATAGCGGCGTTGATCTGGGATAAGTTGAGACCCGGGATGGTGTTACTCACGGTTGTAGTGCTGTTCTTGTGTGCCGGTATATTGACGCCGAAGGAAATGCTGGAAGGTTTTAGCAATAAAGGAATGATTACCGTAGGGATGCTTTTTCTGGTAAGCGAGGGTATCCGGCAGAGCGGTGCATTGGGACAGCTTATAAAGAAACTGTTGCCGGAAGGGAAAACGACTGTTTTCAAGGCTCAGTTCCGTATGTCTTGCGTGGCTGCGGTATGACGGTCGAGCAGGGCCGCACGGATTTCTTCGCGGCTGACGAGCGTGGTCGGGTCGGGCTGGTTGTCGAAAGCGTGCTGGCGGGCGTCGATCTTCGCCTGCGATGCGGATGGTTCAAAAGTCATGGTTGTTCTCGTATTCTCGTTTTCCGTTCGTGCGTTGTTTTTGCCGGGTTGGTTGTGTTTTGTATGTTCTTGCGATTGTTACGCGTGCATTGTGCCGGTCGTAATCGCAAGAAATTTTGAAAGTGGTTCAGCCGCCCTGCACGAACGTGACGATTTCCAACGTATCGGTGCCCTTGAGCTGCGTCTGCGCACGCTGGGTGCGAGGCACGATCTCACCATTGAGCTCGACAGCCACGCGGTCGGCGCGCAGGCCCTTGCTTTCGATCAGTTCGGCCACGGTGATTGGCGTGGCGATGTTCTCTTCCTTACCGTTGATGATCATTGCGGTTCCCTTCTGTGTCTGTCGTGACACATGCTTCCTGCACTCCAAATGTCCGTTTCTGGTGAATCGGACATCCGGAGGTTCATTGTTGGTCTTTAAATGTCCGATTCTGCAGAATCGGACACGCACGGCATCTATTTCAGTCCACGGATGTCCGTTTCTGGTGAATCGGACACGTAGACGCTTGTTCGAGCCGCTTGTGCGTCCGTTTCTGCAGAATCGGGCACTCAAGGTTGGTACGAAAAAAGGGTCGCCGAAGGAACCGTACCCTATGAGGTGGTGCGCCCCTCCGTGACCCTAATCACGCGATATTCGGTTATCGCGAACGGAAGATGAGATACGTCTTGCGGCGTGAACAACCCGTCTCCTTACGGCGGCATTACCCGCATCAAGTCCTCGGTCGAAGCTCTATGAGCTCCCTCTCAGCCTTTCGGCTCCCGTTCGGTTGTGCCTTCATCTTCGCGCACGCGCCCGACAAGCTTGCGCCGGTTCACGTTGGGTTAGTCTTGATGTGAACATGTGCGAATCGGCTGAGTGCTTGCAAGGAAGGGGAAGATGATGATGGACGGCGAGTTGGCAGGATTTGCGATTCCTCGGCTTGGTATGGGAACGATGGCTTTGGCGATTGAGGGGCGCCCGGATCGCGATACCGCGATTCGTACGATTCATGCCGGTTTGGACGCGGGTGTTCGCTATTTGGACACGGCTTGGTCATATTATCTGCCGAGCGAGCCTGGCACCGGCACTGCGGAAGACCTTGGCTACGGCGAAAAGTTGGTGCGTGATGCGCTCACTTCGTGGAATGGCCCCCGAGATGAAGTGCTGGTCGCCACGAAAACTGGCTATCGACGCACCATGGAGGTCCCCGCTTTTGTTGCTCTTGTGTCCGATTCTGGAGAATCAGACAAACAGGGTGCCGGATTTGGGGTACAGATGTCCGATTCACCAGAATCGGACACTCAGGGGCGGGATTCTGAGGGATGCAGCCGTCGGCCTGGCGAGGAACGCCAGCATTTGCAGGCGGCGGGCAGTCAATACGGGTGGATGGCGGATTCGCGCCCCGAAACCATGATTCGTGACGCCAAGGAGTCCGCGTTGCACTTGGGCGTCGATACGCTCGACCTGTTGTATTCGCATGGCCCCGATCCCGCGGTGCCTTACGAAGACCAATGCGGCGCGTTGAAGCAGCTGCTCGACGAAGGCGTGATCAAATATGCGGGCATCTCCCGTGTGAATAACGAGCAGATCGATCTTGCGCGCAGCATTATCGGCAGCGGCTTGGTCGCCGTGCAAAACCAGTTCTCGCCGTCGCATCCCGATCCGGAACATACGATGGAGCATTGCGCCGAATTGGGGCTCGCATTCGTCTGTTGGTCGCCGCTCGGCGGATTCCTCGATACGTTCGATCAGAGCGCGTACGATCCGTTCCGCACGGTTGCCGCGCAACGTGGTTGCTCCTACCAGCGTGTGGTGCTGGCGTGGGAATTGACCCGTTACGAACGTCTATTCACCATTCCCAGCGCTCGCAATCCGCAGGAAATCAACGATTCCTTCGCTGCAACGCAACTTCAGCTCACTCAAGAAGAGCTTGCGATGCTTCCTTGCTGATTATCGTTTCCTTTTTGGGCGTTTTCCTGTACTTGCACGTTGCGATCGAAAAATGTTTACAGTAAAAGATATTATCGAGACATAACTGATGGGCATCGAATAAGGCGAGGTGAAGCGTGGGCTTCGAGCGGGAGTCGTTTGACAAGCTGATGAAAGTGGTCTGGGGTAAGAAGTCTCAGATGCAGCAGGCGATGTCGCGTGATTCCAAGGGCGAGCCATTCATTATTCGCGAGCTTGAGTTCAAGGGCGCGCAAACGCCTTCGCAGTTGGCTACCGCGTTGAAGGTCACGTCGGGCAGGATTTCCACGCTGTTGGCTGCGTTGGAAAAAAAGGGTCTGATCGAGCGTGAGGTCGATCCCAACGACCGACGCATTGTGCATGTGAATCTTACCGAGCAGGGGCGGGCGAAGGCCAAGCAGCAGCGCGAGGATATGCGCGACGCCGTCTGCTGGGTCTTTTCGCAGATGGGGGAGCGTCGCACGCGCGAATTCGTGGATCTTACCGAGGAATTTGCCACATACGTGACCATCTGCATCCCTGGCCAGCCCCGCCCCACCGCCGAAGAAGTAAAGCAAGCCTTCGCAAAAGCCGAATCTGAAGATCCTGCGTAGGGACTGCCTACCACGTAAGCGTGCGACCGGCATGCGCCGCTCGCGACTGTAAGCTTGGCCAAACGGCCTTGAGTGTGTCGCGAATGGTATATGTTGGCCGCGCGCGACCGAGCTGAGAAGAATCGCTCTCAGCAAATACACAGAAATATGAGATTGTCTTACACTGTAAGTAATTAAATATCGTAAGACAATTCAATAGGACTTATGTAAATCATTAATCGCAATTCGATCAACTCATGTAGTTGATCCAACCAATCCATCAATCGCAAAAACTTCAAACGCAACACAAGAGAAGGAATCCAAGCATGTTCCGTATTATGCGATACCTCTCCAAAGCGGAGATAGGCCAGATGCTCATTGCACTGGTCAGCATCGTCGGGCAGATCTGGCTTGACCTGACCCTGCCGGACTACATGTCCGACATCACCACCCTCGTGGAAACCCCTGGCAGTGAAATGCACGATATTTGGATCGCCGGCGGCAAAATGCTGCTTATTTCGCTTGGATCGGCAGCATGCGCCATCATCACCGGCTATTTCGCGGCACGCATCGGCGCATCGTTCAGCCAGCGTCTGCGTTCCATGGAATTCCGCAAGGTAGAATCGTTCGGACCGGCTGAAATGAGCCGATTCTCCACAGCCTCGCTGATTACGCGTTCCACGAACGATATTACGCAGATTCAGATGTTCATCACCATGGGATTGATGATGATTGTCAAATCGCCGATTATGGCGGTTTGGGCCGTCTGCAAGATTGCGGGAGACGGTCTCGAATGGACGCTCGCCACCGGCATCGCGGTAGTGGTGCTGCTGGTCTCCATCACGATCCTCATGGTTCTCGTCATGCCGAAGTTCAAGTCCATGCAGCGACTGACCGATAACATCAACCTTGTGGCGCGCGAGAACCTCACCGGCCTGCGCGTGGTGCGCGCCTACAATGCCGAGGATTACCAGGAAGCCAAGTTCACCAAGGCCAACAAGGAACTCACCGACACCCAGCTGTTCACCAACCGTGCCATGGCCTTCATGATGCCGTTGATGAACACCATCATGAACGGTCTTATGCTTGCCGTGTACTGGATCGGCGCCTACCTGATCGACGCGGCCGACGCGGCCGACAAGCTCACCACCTTCTCCAACATGGTGGTGTTCTCCAGCTACTCCGTGCAGGTGATCATGAGCTTCCTGCTGATGAGCATGGTGTTCGTGCTGTGGCCGCGAGCGGACGTGTCCGCACAGCGCGTGCTCGAAGTGCTCGACACCGAGCCGCTGATCACCGACGGCACCCGCAGCGACGCCGGCGAAGCAGGCAAGCAGGGCGAAATCGAATTCCGCAACGTGTGCTTCACTTACCCGGATTCGCGCGAAGCCATGCTCGAAGGCATCAACTTTACCGCCAAGAAGGGCGAAACCGTGGCGTTCATCGGTTCCACCGGCTCCGGCAAATCCTCGCTCATCAACCTCGTGCCGCGTTTCTATGATGCGACGCAAGGCGAGGTGCTCGTCGACGGCGTGAACGTGCGCGACTACACGCTCAAGGCATTACGAGACAAAATCGGATATGTGCCGCAACAATCCTTCCTGTTCAAAGGAACGATCGCATCCAATGTCAGCTATGGTGACAATCCGCTCGACACCACCGATACCGGCATCGTCGACATGGCCGATACTTCGACCGCGGCCGGCAGAAAGCGCGAAAAAGAGCTGATCGCAACGCAAAACGAGCATCGCACACTCACTTCGGAACAGCGCGCCGACGTGCGCAACGCATGTGAAGTTGCACAGGCGACCGAATTCATCGCAACCAAGGAAAAGCAGTACGATTCCGCGATTTCGCAGGGTGGATCGAACGTGTCGGGCGGGCAGAAACAGCGTCTGTCGATTGCACGTGCCGTCTATCGTCATCCGGAAATCCTGATTTTCGACGATTCCTTTTCCGCACTTGATTTCAAAACCGACCGTGCCGTACGCGACGCGCTCGCCAAGGAAGCGAAAGATTCTACCAAACTGATTGTCGCGCAGCGCATCGGCACCATTATGGACGCCGACCGCATCGTGGTGCTCGACGACGGCAAGGTGGTCGGCCAAGGCACGCATAGCGAACTGCTGGAAAACTGCGATGTGTACCGTCAGATTGCGCAGTCTCAGCTGAGCGAAGACGAATTGAACGGCGGCAAGTCGGGCGAAAGCAAGCTGCCGGGCGAAACCGGCAAACCGATTGAAACCGGCAAGCCGTCCGTCGAAAGCGAATTGAACGAAAGCGAGGGTCGCTGATATGCCAGGAGGACCTATGGGACGCGGCCGCGGAGCCGTTGAAAAACCGCAGGATTTCGGTGGTGTGATGAAGAAACTGGTGCATTTCTGCCGCCACTACATTCCCGCCATCATTGTGGCGCTCGTATTGGGCGCGATCGGCACGGTATGCCAGATCGTCGGTCCGGACAAACTCAAGGACATGACCAACGAGATCGCCAAAGGCCTGCCTGCGCTAGTCAATGGCAAGCCGGTGCTCGGTGCGATCGACATGGACGCGGTCACGCACATCGCATGGCTGCTGGTGGCGCTGTATGTGGGGTACGCGGTGCTGTGCTACGTGCAAAGCTGGATGATGGCGAACGTCACGCAGCGCACCGCACAGGAGCTGCGCGAAGCCATCAGCGTGAAGATCAACAAGCTGCCGCTCAAGTATTTCGACAAGGTCAGCTACGGCGATGTGCTCAGCCGCATCACCAACGATGTGGACGCCATCGGCCAGACGCTCGGCCAGTCGGTCGGCTCGCTGATCACGTCGGTCACGCTGTTCGTGGGCGCGCTCATCATGATGTTCTACAACAATGTGATTATGACGGTGTGCGCCATCGCTTCCAGCCTGGTTGGCCTGCTCATCATGGGCGCAATCATGAAGGTTTCGCAGAAGTACTTCTCCCGTCAGCAGATCGCATTGGGCGATGTCAACGGTCACGTCGAAGAGATGTACGCCGGCCACACCGTGGTCAAGGCGTATTGCGGCGAGGCTGATTCGATTCGCGCGTTCGAAAAGTACAACGGCGATTTGTACGATTCGGGATGGAAGAGCCAGTTCCTTTCCGGCCTGATGATGCCGTTGATGAATTTCGTCGGCAATTTCGGCTACGTGGTTGTGTGCGTGGTTGGCGCTGTGCTTGCGATGGATGGCAAGATCGAGTTTGGTGTGATCGTTGCGTTCATGATGTACATTCGACTGTTCACCCAGCCGCTTTCCCAGTTCGCGCAGGCATTCCAGAACCTGCAGCGTTGCGCGGCCGCTTCCGAGCGCGTGTTCAGCTTCCTTGAAGAGCCGGAGATGGCCGACGAATCCGACAAGCAGGCGCTGCTCGGCGTGAACGGCAAACCGGTGCGCGGTGACGTTGAGTTCAGTCATGTGAAGTTCGGTTACGATCCGAGCAAGACGATCATCAACGATTTCTCCGCTTCGGTGAAGTCCGGTCAGAAGGTTGCGATTGTTGGTCCGACCGGTGCCGGCAAGACCACGATGGTGAATCTGCTGATGCGTTTCTATGAGATTTCGGGCGGTTCGATTGCGATTGATGGTGTGGATACGAAGTCCGTGCCACGCTGGAACGTGCATGACCAGTTCTCCATGGTATTGCAGGATACGTGGGTGTTCCGTGGAACAGTGCGTGAAAACATCGCGTATTCGAAGCCGGGCGTCACCGACAAGCAGATCGAGGACGCATGCAAGGCCGTGGGGCTGCACCACCACATCATGTCGCTGCCGAATGGCTATGACACAGTGCTTGACGACAAGGCCACGCTTTCGCAGGGTCAGAAGCAGTTGCTCACCATTGCGCGAGCCATGGTTGAGGATGCGCCGATTCTGATTCTCGACGAGGCCACCTCTTCGGTCGATACGCGTACGGAAGAGCTGATTCAGAAGGCCATGGACGCGCTGACCGTGGACCGTACGTCGTTCGTGATCGCGCACCGTCTGTCCACCATCCGCGATGCGGACATGATTTTGGTCATGAACCATGGCGACATCGTGGAAAGCGGTACGCATGAGGAGCTGCTCGCCAAGGGCGGCTTCTACGCCGACATCTACAACAGCCAGTTCGCCCTCACCGACTGATTCACGGGGTCGACTGGTTCACGGGGTCGACTGGTTCACGGAGCCGCACGCTCCCCAAAGGCGTGCGGTCTTTGTTTATTTCGGCTGTTATTCGGCTGTTATGCGGATCGCAGGAAAAGTTCGGCCGGGAAGTTGCGGCTGGCTGCGATTTGACGGGATTCGTTCAATGTTGCGTATGCGAAATCGAACGTGCGCTGCAATTGCGTTGCGTCGGAAACGAACAAGGCTGTGGCCAGGCCGTCCGCGACGGCGGCGGGGTAGTCGCGTGCAAGATTGAGCGTTGCGTTTGCTGGAATGTATGCCCAGCTGGCTTCGGTTTGTTGCGCGGGCAGTCCGTCGATGGCATTGAGCAGATGATGAATGGCGATTTGGGTGCGCTCGTTGACTGCCACGTTCCAATGGCGTCGGCTGGGTGCGCTCGCGCACAATGCACCATTTACGATGTGCGCAACTCCAATCGCACGAGATGAATCTTCCGGATCCTCAAGTGCGATGGAAATAGGCTGTTCCGCATGAATCAGCAAATCACCCCCCGCATCAATCACAAACTGTGTCGACCGCAACATGCGCCCAAGCAAATCGACAAGATAGCCTTTGCCGCATGCGCCGAAATCCAACTGCACCGGGCCGCGCGTGACCAGTGTTGTTCCGTGACGCTCCACATCCTGCCCCCATGTGGCGCGTCCACGCAATGCCCCCAAATGTTCGGGCGCATCCTGCGTAACCGTGAAACTCATCGACGCATCGTATCCAAGTCGGATCAAATCCTCGCCGACGCATGGATCAATCGCACCGGAAGTGGCGGAAAATAGCGCATCATACAGGTCGAACAGCGGCGCGCACCAATCCGGAAAATCGAAACTTCCGCCATGCTCGGCCTTGCCAATCGTTGCGGTCAGCGAATTATTGCGGAATCGAGACAGCACGCGTTCGTAATCTTCAATGAGCGATTCCATTGCGGAACGCGACTCGTCACCGATCGGCGAATCCGCGGAAATCATCATGCCGGTGCCGAGTGCTTTGGAAAACGCCGTAACATACGGCATGCGCTGCCCCAAAAAATCCATGCTTCCGATGCTAGCGTGTGTGCAATGAGAAATCAGCTTATTCTGACCGCACGATTCAGGGTTTCGCTCTTTCTGATCGCATGATTTCGATTATTTGACCGCACGATTTTAAAAAAGCGGCGAAAAACAAAATCGCGAGGTCGGCAGTGTCGAGAAAGAGACGAAGCTGTAAGTCAGGTGGTACAGTGGTTGACAAGGTGTCAACAGGGAGGTTGGTATGGGGCACGTCGATAACGCAGGTACGGTCACGAACGCAAACACAACCACGCGCACAACAAAAACGGTGAAGAACCTGCCGATGCCCAAAATCTGGGCCTTCGCCGTCGGCCAATTCGGCTGGGCGCTACTTTCCGGCATTATTTCGAATTGGCTCGTCTACTTCTACCAGCCTGACAGCGAAACCATCTCGCAAGGGCAAACCGTGTTCGTACCGCAAGGTCTTGCCGTACTCGGCGTGGTGACCGTAGTCGGCGGCATCACCGCGTTCGCCCGCTTCTTCGACGCATTCGTGGATCCGGCCGTGGCAAGTCTTTCCGACCGTTGCACATCAAAATCCGGTCGTCGCATGCCGTTCCTCAAATTTGCGGCCCTTCCGCTCGCCCTCGTCACCGTGCTGGTGTTTTGGAGTCCAATCAACGATACGAGCTGGATCAACGGCGCGTTCCTGTTCGTCACGGTGATCGGCTACTACATTGCGCTCACGTTCTACTGCACGCCCTACAACGCGCTGATCGCCGAGCTTGGTCACGATTCCAAACAGCAGCTCACCATCTCCACCGCCATTTCGTTCACGTGGGTGGCCGGCACCGCCATTGCATACGTGGCACCGGTGATTTGGGCTGGTTTCGTGCCGGGCTTGGGGCGTGTGAACGCCATTCGTTTGACGTTCACCATCATGGCGGCCATCGCATTCGTGTGCATGCTGGTTCCGCCGCTCACCATCAAGGAACGCGATTACGTCAACTCGCAGCCCACGTCCGAATCGACCATCGAATCGTTGAAGCAGACGTTCGGCGACGGCGAATTCCGCAAGTTCGTCTGCTCCGACGTGGTCTATTGGGTTGCGATCACTACATTCCAGACTGGTTTGCCGTTCTTCGTGACAAGCCTGCTCAAACTTCCCGAGACCACGACCACCATCTATTTCGTGCTCATGACCGCAGTGTCGGTGCTGTTCTACATGCCGGTGAATGTATTGGCGAATCGTGTTGGCAAGAAGCGGATTCTGCTGGTCGCTTTCGTGATTTTCACATGTGCGTTCGCGTTTGCGGGCGCGCTTGGCTCCGGTCTGCTCGCTGCGATTCCGCCGATGGCGCAGGGCTTGATTCTCTCGATTGTCGGCGCGATTCCGATGGCCGCGTTCGGCATTCTTCCGCAGGCGATTGTTGCGAATATTGCCGACGCGAGCTCGAAAACGACCGGTCAGGATCGTCAGGGCATGTTCTATGCGGCTCGCACGTTTGCGATGAAGATGGGTCAGTCGGTGGCGATGCTGCTGTTTACCGGCGTGAGCACGATTGGCATGGCGTCGGGCGCCGGCTATCGCATTGCGGCTGTTTGCGCCGCGGTATTGTGCGGCATCGGCGGTGTGGTGTTCGCGTTCTACGACGAACGCAAGGTGCTTGACGTGCTCGAATCCTGATTCCGTCCATGCGCCCGCTGGCCTCACGATTTTGTTTTTCGTTGCTTTTTCGGAATCGTGAGGTCACCAGGGCGGAATCGTGAGGTCAGAAAGTCCAGCTCCATCCCAAATCCCCCAATTCCCGAATCTTCCAATCGCACGAATATGCATGGAGAGGAACGGCGAAAGCGCCTCAAAAAATCACTATGTGAGACGACTCGCGCGGATTACAGAAAAGAAGAATGGCGGAATTCCGCCATTTTAAAGGTTTCTACAACAAAACTGCCAAAAAATCAAGACTGTTCTTTCGATTTTTTTCGTTTTATCTTGTGAAGTCGGTGCGCACTGTGCGTATGGCAAAGGTGGCGCACTCGTGAATCGGATTGTGAACGGCTGAGAGAGGAAGCGGTCTTATGTCATCCTGCGATACGCAGCGGGCTACAAGTGTGTCCGGTCGCCTTGTCGCGTTCATTGCGGCATTGATGATCGCGTTGACCACGCTTTTCGCGACTACCGCAGTTCCGCAGCCGGCAATTGCCGCCGATGACGGTCAAACGAATTTCGATTCCTGGACTGCCGCTGCGAAGAACATCGAAGACCAGCTTGCGACTGCCGAAAAAGACTACAATGACGGCAATTACGGTCAGGCCGGCACCGATTTCCAGACCGCGCATTGGATCGGTTACGACGCATCCAACTTCTCGAAAGTCGTCAACGACACCATCAGTGCCGACAAGCAGAAGGAACTGCTGCAGCAATTCACCGATCTTGAAGGTCTTGCCTACCAGCAGGGCCAAGGCGACGCCATCGCAGCCAAAATCGGCGCGCTGACCGCCGAAATCAACGCAACCGCGCAAACGCTCGACGCGAACGCAGACCTCGCCAATCCTAAGGAATACGCGAAGCAGCGTGCCGCGCAAACCGCGGAAGAGCGCAAGAAGCTCGACGCGGCCAAGAAGAATTCATCCAAAGGCAAAGGCGACCGCACGTGGAGTGAGGTTGCCAGCGAAATGACCGTCATTCTCGACCAGGCATACGAGGCTGCCGCTGCCGGCAAGGGCGACGAAGGTGCCACGCTGGTCAACAACGCCTACTACCAGTACTACGAGAAGCTCGGCTTCGAAAAGAACGTGATGAACGCGATTTCCGGCGACCGTGTTTCGCAGGTCGAATACCAGTTCAAGATGACTCGTAAGACCATGCGCGACGGCGGTTCCGACAAGGAAATCAAGCAGCTCGTCGACGATTTGAAAAGCTGGCTTGTGAAAGACGCGGCCATCCTCGACGGTGGTGCGTCCGGCAATGTCAACGGCTTCACCAAACTCGTCACCAGCTCCGCCGGCCAGGCGTTCCTCATTCTGATCCGTGAGGGTCTCGAAGCGCTGCTGGTGGTGGCCGCAGTGATCGCCTACCTGGTGAAGTCCGGCAACAAGCGTTTCACCAAGTGGATCTACCTTGGCGTGGTCGCAGGTCTGGCCGGCTCCGGTCTGGTCGCCGTACTCTTCACGTTCCTGTTCGGCGGTTCCGGCCCGATTCAGGAGATTTCCGAAGGCGTGTGCGCGCTGATCGCCACCCTCATGCTGCTGTGGACCAGCAACTGGATGCTCAACAAGAGCTCCGTGGAAGCGTGGAACAACTACATCAGGAACAAGACCGAAGCGGCTGTGGCCGGCGCGCAAAGCAAGGTCGGATCCGGTCAGAGACTGGGCTTGGGCATGATCGCCTCGCTTGCCATGCTGAGCTTCCTTGCCGTATTCCGTGAGGGCGCCGAAACGGTGATCTTCTACGAGTCCATCTACTCCATGAGCCAGGATGCGCACGGCATGTGGGTTGGCGGTCTGGCCGCCGCCGCGGTGCTGATCGTTATCTTCCTGATTCTGCGATTCACTTCGGTGAAGATTCCGATCGGCCCGTTCTTCCTCGTCACTTCGATTGTGATGGCCGCATTGGTTGTCATTTTCGCGGGTGGCGGCATCCACGCGCTCATCGAGGGTGATCTTATTGAAGGCACCTACTTGAGCAGCGTGCCAACTAACGATTGGATCGGCTTGTATCCGTACGTCGAAACGATTACGGCGCAGGTGATTGCCGCGATCGCGGTGGTTGTGCTGTTCGTGGTCGGTTTCATCAGGAAACACAGGATGAAGTTGGCCGCGCAGGCGGAACAGGCTAAGTAAGCGCCAATCAATAATCACAAGTAAAGATTTAGAGATTTCCATAAGTTTCCAACGTTCCTCAAGGAACCAAAGAAAAGGAAGAGAACACAATGAAGAATAAGAAGATCGCCGCCCTGCTCGGCATCCTGTTGGCAGGCTCCATGGCCTTCTCCCTGTCCGCATGCGGCAATTCCGACAATGCCGCATCCAGCGGCAAGTCCAGCGCCTCCACGTCGGAGACCAAGGGCGCCGACGACTCCAGCTCCAGCGATTCCGGCGCGGGCTTCGAGGAGATCCAGGTCGATGAGAACCATTCCGACCAGGAAGTCGGCCCGCTGACCGTCAACGCCGTGTACTTCCAGCCGATCGACATGGAACCGTCCGGCATGGGCCTGAAGGCCGCCGACGCGAGCTTCCACCTCGAAGCCGACATCCACGCCAACAAGAAGGGCACCGAGCTCGGCTACGGCAAGGGCGACTTCGTGCCGGACCTCACCGTGAACTACGAGATCATCAACAACGCGAACAACGAGACCGTTGGTTCCGGTACCTTCATGCAGATGAACGCTTCCGACGGCCCGCACTACGGCGCCAACGTCAAGCTCGACGAGGCGGGTTCCTACAAGCTCGTGCTGAAGATCGAATCTCCGGAGAAGAAGGGTTGGATGCTGCATGTTGATCCGGAGACCGGTGTCAAGGGCCGCTTCTGGACCGAACCGCTCGAGGTCACTTTCCCGGAGTGGAACTACACCCCGCAGGAGTGGTGATCTGAAACGCGAGTTCCGGCGCATGCCAAGCGAAACGGTTTGGATGTAAGCCTGAATTCATGTTGAGATTCAACTCGTGGTTAACGCCGTTCACGTATCGCGAAACGTATGCAAGTAGCGCGAATATGGGTACGGCGTTCGCGGTTGCCTGGATAGTCGTTCGACGCACTCAAGGCCGTTCGGCCGAGCCTACGGTTGAACAACCATCCAAGCAACCGCTCTCTTGCGTTTGAGGGGATGCGCTTTTGGGAGATAACGCGCTTTTGGGGGAATCTTGGTAAGGGGGTTCCTTTTGTGTGCCGAATTCACTAGGCTTTGACAGGGATATACAACGAAAGGTGTGAGATGCTGACGCAGTACGTCACGGTGTTGCAGGGAACGCTGGCACCGGCTTTGCTGATTATGGCGCTGAACGTGATGCTCACGGTCGGTGAGGGGCGTGACAAGCCGTTGAGCGCGTACTGGCGTCTTGCGGGCTTCATTATTGGATTCGCGGGTGCCATTGTGTTCGCCGCGTTGCGTGCATCCGCGATGATCAATCAGCGTACGTTCGTCAATTACCCCACGTTGTGGTGTTGTGTGATTTTCGATATCGCAGTGTTCGTTGTTGTGCTGTTCGCACGTCGCATCACTACGAATTGGCATGATCATCGCGCGTTGCTCGATATTGCGAATGCGATTGGCGCTCTTGCGATTGCCGCCACCACCTTCCGTGCGTTGCCTGATGTTATTTTGCGTTTGACGATTTTCGTGGAGCCAGGAGATCCGATCTTCACTTCGGATATGCTGCTTCGTGCGCTTGGTTTCGCATTGGGTGCGGCCACTGCGATTGTTGCGGCGTTGATTTTCCGTACGATGCGTTCCACTGCGATTCGTTGGTCGTTCACTACGGCCGTGCTGCTGCTGATTGCGCTGCTGTTTGTCTCGCATTTCACTGATCTTGCGCAGATTCTGCAGTCCAAGCGCATCGTTCATTTCCCTACGGAAGCGTTCCTGGCGTTGGTGTGGTGCATCAATCATCAGCGTCATATGGTCATTGCCATGGTGTTGGTGTTCATCATTCCGGTGGTCGCCAGCATTGTGATGGGCTTCAAAATCAAGCCGGAAGGCGCAAACGAGGCCATTGTGCGATCGCATATCGCGTTCCGTCGCCGTGCGAAGGCGGCCGGCGCATGGAGTCTTGTTGCGATGATCGGCATCACGTTCGCGCTCACGTATGGTGTGGCGCAAACGAAGAAGGTCATTACGCTGTCTCCGCCTGAGGATTATTCGCTGAGCGACGGCGTGGCCACCATCAAATTCAGTCAGATCAACGACGGTCACCTGCATCGCTTCCAATACAAGGCGAAAGATGGCACGGTAATGCGTTTCATCATCATCAAAAAGAATGGTGGAGCGTACGGTGTCGGTCTTGACGCATGCGATAACTGCGGTGACGCGGGCTATTACGAGAAGGATGGCAAGATCATCTGCAAGAAGTGCGATGTCGCCATCAACCTCGCCACTATCGGATTCAAGGGCGGCTGCAATCCTGTGCCGTTCGATTATCAGGTTGAATCCGGCAAAATCGTAATTCAAACTTCGACGCTCGACGCATTGTCGACGCATTTCCAGTGAGCGGAAAGAGGTAGTCATGTTCTTTTTTCGAATGATTTTCCGCTCGTTCAGCAGGCAGTTCAAACGCAGACTGCTGATCGCGGTCACCGTGTGCCTGTCGGCCACGGTCAGCGTGGCCATGCTGGGTGTGGTGTTCGACGTTGGAGACAAGCTGAACGCGGAACTGTCGACGTACGGTTCCAACATCACCGTGCAGCCCAAGGCCGATGCCGTCGTCAACGACCTGTACAACACGGGGGGTGACGCGAATAGCAACGCTTCCGGCACTTCCGAATCCGATCCGACCACATTTCTGAAGGAATCGGACGCACCGAAGATCAAAACCATCTTCTGGGCGTTCAACATCACGAATTTTGCCCCCGAACTTAATATCCATGCTGACGTGAACTGCGCGTCCGAATCGGTGGATTCCAGCTCCTGCAAGGCTTCCGGCGTGCCGATCGTGGGCACATGGTTCGCCAAGACCCTGCATATGGATTCCGGTGAATCCACGGTGGCGGGCATGAACGGCATGCGTTCGTGGTGGAAGCTTGACGGCTCCTGGCCGAAAGACGATAGCGCGCAAGGCCTGATCGGCACCACGCTCGCATCCAAACTCGGCGTGACCAAGGGAGATACCGTAACCCTCTACAAAACCACCGCCGACGGCAGCCGCAACAAGCAGCGGATCACCATCACCGGCATTTACGATTCCGGCGATAGCGACAACAATGCGATGTACATTCCGTCATCCACCACGCAGGTGCTTGCGAATCTGCCTGATTCCATCGACAAGATCGAAGTCAAGGCTCTGACCACGCCAGACAATGATTTGGCGCGTAAGGCGTCGAAGAATCCGAATGCGCTCACGCAAGATGAGTGGGAAACATGGTATTGCACCGCGTACCCTTCGTCCATCGCCTATCAGATCGAAGAGGTCATTCCCGGTTCCGTAGCCAAGCAGGTGCGTCAGGTGGCCGCATTGCAGGGCGATGTGCTGCAGAAAACGCAGGCGGTGATGGTGCTGATGACCGTGCTTTCGCTGGTTGCGGCCGCTATTGCAGTGGCGAATCTGATGGCCGCCTCGATTGGTGAGCGCGGTTCAGAATTGGCGTTGCTGAAGGCGATTGGTGCCACCGATGGTGCGGTTTCTCGCCTGATGCTCGCTGAGACGGCTGTGATTTCGTTGGTTGGTGCGATTGTCGGTGCGCTGTTGGGTTCCGGTGTTGCGCAGATTGTGGGACATGTGGTATTCGGTTCCGGCATTACGATGCGTCCGATGGTGTTTGTGCTGGTGTTTGTGCTGCTGACGCTTACCGTGCTGATCGCCTCGTTCTCGTCGATCCGTTCGATTCTGGGACTTAAACCTGCGGAGGTCTTGCATGGCCGTTGATTTCAACTTGGGTTCCGTAAACTCGGCCGCGGCTGCGGCCTCGGTCACGAACAGCGCACTGTGCTGTTCGTCTGCGGAGGTGTTGCATGGTAGGTGAGTTCAAGACAGTCCGTAAGGGGCATGAGATGACTAATCGCAAGATGTTCTTCACCATGCTGTGGGGTGCGGTGTTCCGCCGCCGTTCTCGAGCCGTTATGGCCGTGATCGCTTCCATGGTGGGCGCTGCCACGCTGTTCTGCCTTGCGGCGACGTGTATTGCCGTTCCACAGCAGATGAACGAGGAAATGCGTGCGTATGGCGCGAATCTTATCGTCACGCCGTCCGAATCATTAAGCATATATTCCTTACTTTTCAGATACCGATTCTGCTTCTGCAGGTGCATGCGAAAGGAAGAACTCGCAGAAGCTGCAGATGTCCTTTACATTAGCATTTCGATCGATATCGGTACGAAAAAGTAACTCAAAATTTGAAGTTACCACATGGGTTGGCCTATCACAGGATGCATAATGACAGTCAGGTGGGCAATTATCATTCGCCACCGCATGAGGACACCGTGACTGCATTTCCTCATCACATCCACGAATTTCCCAACAATGTGCCATATATATCAGATCCTTTACTGATCAACCACCAGAGCAAGAAACGCTTTCAAGAATACTGTCGGAAAAGTAACTTGCCAGCCAGTTCTAATGGTTCCTCGATAAAAGGAAGCTACCGCACCTTGGTAGGCACGATAGCTTCTTCTGATTGATAGATTTGTCTAAAAACAAACTTTTTGCCAAAGAAATGACAAAACTTGTTGTCTCAATTGGATATATGAATCCAACACCTTTACGAATTACTATTGAGCAGGTACAACGCGGGTAACACCTGGTACGCGATCCTTCAAAACGCGCTCAACACCATGAGCAAGGGTCATCTGAGACATAGGGCAGCCCTTGCAGGCACCCTGGAGCTCTACGGTTACTACGCCCTCTTCATCCACGTCAACCAGTTGAACATCGCCGTCAGCCTGAAGAGAAGGACGAATAAGTTCAAGCACTGCGGCTACATCAGATTTTTCTACCATTGGAATCTCCAATCTTTTCTTAAGTACGCTCAGCTATTCTTCTGAGTCGTCTTTGTCTTGTTCCTGGGCCATTCTAGCACGCACAAGCGCACCAACCTGTCGAAAATCCTCAAGGAGCACATCTCGCTTCGAACGGTCATAAATTGCTGCAGCAGGATGAAATACAGGAAGC
>OGWU01000978.1_pt1 | contig 17673 bp, 14 predicted proteins | sample 1576071 | NCBI WGS metagenome assembly OGWU01 (sample SAMEA3541582, study PRJEB24748) | human gut metagenome | biome: human gut; feature: human-associated habitat; material: faeces | place: China | collected 2012
CCGCCCAGGCGCGCAGCGAAGCCGACTGGGTCGTTGGCTTCAACACTACCCGCGCCCTCACCTGTCGCTACAACGCGCAGCTTTCCGCTGGCCGCGTGCAGACGCCGACGCTCGCAATGATCGTGCAGCGCGAGCGCGCCATCCGTGATTTTAAGAGCACGCCGTATTACGAAGTGCTCGCAAATGTCGACGGCATGCGCCTGCTCTATCAGAGCAAAAATAAGAGCACTCGTTTTTCCGACAAGAGCACTTGCGAGCGCATCGTCCGCACCTGCAACAAACAGTCTGCCACCGTGACGAGCATCGATGCGCAGAAAAAACGCACCCAGCCGCCAGCGCTCTACGACCTCACCACCCTCCAGCGTGACGCCAACGCCCGCTACGGATTCAGCGCCAAGCAAACGCTTTCGCTGATGCAGCGGCTCTACGAAGAGCACAAGCTGCTCACCTATCCGCGCACCGATTCCCGCTATCTCACGAAAGATATCGTAGCCACCTTCCCGGAGCGTCTCGCCGCTCTCACATCCAACGGCTACGCCGACGTCACTCGCCAGATCCGCGCCGAAAAGCGCAGCATCGCACCAGGTTGCATCAACGACGCCAAAGTCAGCGACCACCACGCCATCATCCCAACCGAGGAACGCCTCAGCAAGCATTCCCTCACCAGCGACGAACGCCGCATTTACGAGCTCGTCGTCAAACGCTTCCTCGCCAATTTTCTCGGGCCGTATGAATACGAGCAGACGCGCGTCACCCTCGACGTGAACGGCGAACACTTCACCTGTCACGGCAACGTCACCGTGGAGCTCGGCTGGAAAGGCATCGATCTCATCGGCGAAGAAGGCGAGCCAGAAGAAGACGCCAGCAAGAATCGCTCCCTGCCAAAACTCCAGCAGGGCCAAACCTTGAAAGGCGTCGCCGTCAGCATCCGCGAAGGCCAGACCAAACCGCCAGCCCGCTTCACCGAAGGCACGCTCTTGGCCGCCATGGAAAATCCCCAGGCTTTTGTCAGCGACAAGCACGCACAAAGCGTGCTCCACAAAGCCGGCGGCATCGGCACCCCAGCCACCCGCGCCGACATCATCGAGAAACTGTTCAAAAGCTTCTATATTGAAAAGCAGGGCCAATCCCTCGTGCCAACCTCCAAGGGCATCCAGCTCATCGACATCGTTCCCGACGATCTCACCTCGCCGCTCCTCACCGCCGAGTGGGAGGAACGCCTCGAGCGTATCGCCCGCGGCCAGGAAAAATCCGCTGCCTTCACCAGCGATATGCGCACCTTCGCCACCGAGCTCGTGAAAGCCGTCAAAAATTCCGACAAGCAATACCGCCACGACAACATGACCCGCACCCCATGCCCAAATTGCGGCAAATTCCTCCTCGAAGTCAAGACCAAGAAAGGCAAAATGCTCGTCTGCCAGGACCGCGAATGTGGCTACCGCCGCAACCTCGAGCAAACCTCCAACGCCCGCTGCCCAAAATGCCATAAACGCCTCACCGTCGTCGGCGACGGCGACAAACGCATCTACACCTGCACCTGCGGCTTCCGCGAAAAATTCGATCGTTTCAACAAACAGCTCAAAGAAAAACGCAACACCTCCTCCAAACGCGACGTCCAAAACTACATGCGCAAACAGCAAAAACAGGAAAGCATCGGCCAAAACGCCTTCGCCGATGCCTGGGCCAAAGCACTGGAGAAGGAGGAGTAGTCCATATCTATGAGTATAATCGACAATCCCATTCTACTACAGAAAAAATACACCTGTGTCTCCGATATGCACTGCATGAACGATGACTAGCTGGCAGAAGATTTGTTGCGAGAGTATCAAGAACGCACCACAGCATAATGACCAACGCAAAAAAGCAGCCCCTTTCGCAAATTCCATGAAGGGGGCTGTGTAGCAAAATATATTTCCAATTCACTATATTTCCATTTACATCTAGACTTTAACATTATCTCTAAACTCTGCTTTTTATTTAAGGATTGATATCTGTTTTAAAGGTATCAATCCTTTTCTATATCCACTTAGTACTCTTCTTCAAAAATCTGATAGACAGGTGCCCCCTCGCATTGAGCCGGCATTCTAACCCCTAATAAAGCGGCCATCGTCGGAGCCACATCTACTTCTCGAATAACACGGTCCGTATTATAGCCCTGTTTAACACCTTGGCCAGAAGAAATAAAGATTGGCGAAACAGATGTATCCGCATATCCCTTTAATGTGGACAGCGCATCCCCATGAACGCGATTGAAGCCTTCCTCCAACCAATAAAGAATATCACCGGATTCTGGCCCATTTAATCCCAATAATGCTGCATCCTGATTTCTTATTGCTAGTGAAACAATACGTTTTCCATCTTTATTTCTATATGAATACAAATCGTCAATGATTTGACGTTCCAATTCATACTTATCACTAGAGTCTACAATTCCATATTTATAGCGTCCTTTCAGATTGATGTAGATATGGTTGCCGCGGCTGGCTACTGCTTTCGTCTTACTATAATCAATGGTTCGTGTTTCTTCGCCCTTTTCATTACGTTCCATGACCGTATATCCCAACTCTCGCATGATCGTTGTGTTAATGACGAACCCATCACCCAGTCCCGGAGGAACACCCGGTTCTTCTTTACAAAGCAATCCATGATCCGATGTAATAATTACAGTCCAGCCTTTATCGAGCAAATAGAGGAACTTGCCAAGATAACGATCTGTATCTCTATAGATCAATTGGAAAAGTTTTTCATACTCTTCTTCTTTCTCCACATCACCAAAGCCATTGCGATATTCAAAATACACATGCGCAAAATTGTCTATATTATGATAGTGGCTGTATACAACCTCATAATCTTCTTGGGCAATTAAATAATTAATTGCATTCGCTTGCCAATCTCCATATTCCCTCCACGAACGATGCATGAACTGCTCTAACAGATATGGCGATCCACCTAAATTATTTTGCAACTCAATGCTCGGAACATACCCAACATTCTTTATTACATCATTATAAAGGTGTTGCGGCCAGAATAAATCATCACAATCCTTTTTCATCGCATTCCCCAACCAGAGTTTAAAGCCAGTTCCTTGCGGATTGCAATCAATTAATATAACACCGCGAGTAACGGACTGTTTTTCTTCATTTTTGTCGAGAAGCTCATCCTCCATATATACAACATATTCTCTATTCTTAATTCTTACAAGCGGCTCCCTGTCCTTTTTCGAAGTATATATCTCGACGGTGTCATAATTGCCACTCTCCCCTTTTTTCAGCAATCCGACACGCCGAACCTTGCCTTCACAAAGCATCATTGAAAATTCTTTTGCATCAGGCGGGACATCCATCCATCCTTGAGCGGGTTTTAACGGCTCATTAACCGTAAAAGGACTTTCATTGCCAAAATTTTGGCACTCTCCTTCATAAGGATTCATCGAAATTGGTTGAGGTTCCGGCATGGAAAGGCTTGTCATACAATCAACGGCGTCGTTTTTTTCAACCTCCATATCATCAACGACACATCCTGCCCCATTCATTCTTACCCCTTCAAACCCGTGCTCCTTCTCAAAAGCATTCTTTTCATCAACCACAAAAATAGTGGCTCTATCAATGGTTCCAATCGTATAGTTTACCCCGCTAGGCTGCGTTCCCTCTACAACATGCAAATTCGGATTGTCACTCGTTGGCGGCCACGAACATCCCGGCCAATGCCAAACCAACGTTTTTTTACCCGCTTCTGACGTCACATTCCACAATGCTTCTGCCTTGCATCTTCTGGAGTCATTTGCATAAACGAAAGTGTCAATTTTTGTTGGATGTTGGCTCCAAAAACATGTAATGCCATGAGTCGCAGGGGTTGCACCTGTGGACAATGTTGTCCACATAGGTGGAGTAATCGTTGGAACACCACCAAGCATTATTAAATCTTGACGCGCACTGCCATGCTCCAAATATTTTTGAACATTTGGCATAATCCCCATATCAAGGTATTTTCGTGTTAATCTTGGATCCATGCCATCGACACCTAAAACAATTATTTTATCAGTCATTGCTTTTCTCATTATTCTACTCCTCCTTATTGGAAATTTATATGCAGGCAACCAAATAAAAATAGCCTTTAAAGTAATGGCTGGAATTAACTTCAATTCCAGCCATTGTTTTCTTATCACAATCAATTATTAATTTATATCGTAAAATTATTGTATTTTATACGTTCCTGTTTCAAGTATTTGATATACCGGTGCCCCTTCACACTGTGTCGGAATAGGAATATCCAATAACGCTGCAACCGTCGGAGCAACATCAACCTCTCTAATCACTCGACTGGTTTCGCAGCCTTTTTTAATCCCAGGCCCTGCCGCAACAAAGATAGGGGATACCGAAGTACCGAAATATCCTTCAGTTGTGGATAGCGCATCCCCATGTAATCGGTTAAAGCCTTCTTCGAGGAAATAAATAATATCCCCACATCCATCACCGCTTAAACCAATCAAGGCAGCATCTTTATTGCGAATTGCAATATTAACGACACGTTTTCCATTCATTCGATAACTGTACAGATCGTCAATGATCTGTCTTTCCAATTCATATTTCTCCGCCGGATCAACAATCCCATGAGGATTTCTGCCCTTCAAATTAATGTAAATATGGTTTCCGCGTGGAGCAACAGCACGTGTCTTTGTCCAATCAATTTCGCGTAAAATTTTTCCATCTTCATCTCGTTTTAATACGGTATAACCCAAATCACGTAAAACGCCGACATTCATGACAAACCCTTCACCCAAAAACGGAATATCATCTTCTTCACTGCAGAGCAAGCCATGGTCGGAAGTTAAAATGATGTCCCATCCTTTTTCAATCAGAGGCATAAATTGAGCCACGTATTCATCGGCTTGGAAATAAATTTCTTCAAGAAATCCCTGGTATACTTTTTCATCATTATAACCATATTTTGCTCTTGTCTTTGCCCATCTCCAGCAAGGATGGCCAACATGATCACAACTGTGTAAATGTGTAAATACGCAGTCGTACTCGTTCTGTTCAATTAATCCTAGTAATGCTTTCGCCTGCCACTTAGAAAAGACATCCCAACTAGGAAGCACCCTTCGACTAATCATCTCTGGGTACCCGCCGCCAACTGCAATCGCATATGGAATATGACCAGCGATATCAATAGACTGCTGATATAACGACTGAGGCAGCCAGTTCGATTCTTTTCTTTCAGTTTCAATATCCATCGCAGTACCAATAGACATCGTTACAAAGCTACCTTCTGGATCGATTTTAACAATCGTAAAATGTCTTGTCGATTTTACTTTTTCTCCTTGGAACAGAATTTCTGTTTCCACTAAAGGATGATATTCACCATCTTTAATTGTTACTAAAGGTTTTTCCGCCCTTTTATTCAAATAGACTTCTACACAGTCATACTTTCCATCTTCATTTTCGAGCATTAAACAAGGATACTGGACGGTACCACCACAAACGATTACGTAAAATTCTTTAGCCCTGTCTGGAACCTCATGATTCCATTTTTTCGGTTCCACAATCGGCGAGTTATAGGTGCGAAGAATCTTATCGGATTCGTTCATTTCCTCGCCTTCCATATGGTCCAACAGAAGCCATGCTTTCGGTGCAATTCCAGCGGTCCGAACTTCACCACCACCAGCTCTATCATTAACACTGCCTGCTCCCATTTCATTGAAGCTGGATTGATACCCTATGCTGGCATCTTCGGTTTCTTTCATATCTTCAGTAATGATGCACCCAGCTCCGCCCTTTGCTTCTAAATGCTCTCTTACGCTGACTGCATCACAGTCTACGGAAGCGTAGGTTAAATAGTCATCATCTACGATAGCCGATGTATGATTTGGTCCCAATGGCGCAAGACCACCCACAATGTGCAAATTAGGACTATCGATTCTTGCTGGCCAAGAACATGGCCACGTCCACACCAAAGCTTTTTTTCCAGCTTTTACCGCTGTTTCCCAGATCTGTTCAGCCTTGATAATAGAGGTATCGAAAGTATATATTAACCGATCTAACTCTGTTGGATGCGAGTTCCAATAACATGTAATCCCATGTGTATTTGGATACGCACCAGTAGCAAGTGTTGTCCACATTGGTGGCGTAATTGTTGGAACACCACCTAAAAGAACCAAATCATGACGGGCTCCGCCTTCTTCGATCAACTTTTTAATGTGTGGCAATTTCCCTTCATCTACCAATCTTCTTGTCATTTTAGGATCCATCCCATCAATACCAAGAACAATAACTTTGTTGTCTGCCATAAATAACAACTCCTTTCAAATTATTCCGCATGACGCTTTATGGCATAAATGGTGCAAATAAAATGTTACATAATGGGATCATAACAATAACCAATACAATCGTAACGATTAAGTATAACCATCCCAGCAAATAGCCGTGTTTTACGTTAATTTCATCATGACCATACAAGAGACCCGCTTGCATCGATGCAGCTGGCGAGCCAAACGAACAACTCAGCGAAATATATAAAACGAAGAAAAAAGTAATCGGATTTCCGCCTAAAGCAATGAAGATTGGTGCAAGAATTGGTGTAAACAAAGCAGCAACAACCAGGTTATGTAATACCTGAGTAAGCAATCCCATTAAAATGGCGATTGTAATCAACATGACAGTAGGGCTCATCCCCTGAAAGATTGGTGTAAACCATTCGTTAACGGTCGCCATAATTCCAACCTCTTCGGATTCCATTGCAGTTGCTAAAGGAATGGTCGACATGAACAGCAACACTGGTCCCCAGGCAATACCTTCTTGGAAACACTCTTCCATAGAGCAGACATCATTGCCTTGATTATCTTTCCAAATTGAAAACACGATAACATAGAGAATGGTCATGCCTACCATGCCCCACGTACTCAAAATAGTCCAAAATGTCCCTTGGAATACTGAAGGAAGAAGCAATGCAAGAAAATAGGATACCAACAACACTAAACCAACTTTTTGTTTCTTAGAAAATTTATAATTTGCATAGCCCTGTCTCATCTCTTCAGTTAGATAGAACTTTGACGCATCAGGTTTAAAAATCAGTTTAATCAAAAGAATAACGGCCAACATGGAAAGAATGGTATACAGTTCACCCATTAATAAAAATTGCAAACCTTCAACGACGACACCAGTAGCTTCCGTAAGAAAGCCACCGTACATGATGACGCCACCAAAGAATGGAACTACCTGGCCGCCACTGAATCCGCCAAACAGGATCAGTGCATAAATCATAGCTACGAAGAGATTGCCTTTTTCCATACCATTTTTATCTGCGATGGTCTTCGTTACGCCCCACATCAAAAAGATTGCTGCGAATGATCCGCCCAACATCCCCATCAAGCAGGTTACTAACACAAGCGCTGTTGCGAACAACCATGGTCTATTAACAAAGATTTTTTTACCCATTGCCCAAAATGCAATCGCTTGGTTAACACCAATTTTATTGAGACAGTAGGCCAATACATACGACATGATAACCATCGTTGTTGTGGGATTTGTAAAACCTTCTACGATTGCCATAACCGGAGTTGTCACTCCAGTTAATGAAAGAGCAAAAAAACCTAAAACACTTGGCCATACAATACCAACAAAAATCCATCCGTATAATAGTCCTAAAAACACCCCAAAAACCCTCATACCAAGAGGCGTTATCTGTCCAAAAGGCGGTAAAAAATATCCACTAATCATCAAAATGATCATAATAGCTGCATGGATATACGATATCCTATTTTTTCTTCTTACAGTATCTATTGAGGTCGTCATCTTAAGCATCTCCTTCCCATGCTTACATTTATTCCATGTCATTTTTTTTGCAGTTTTGATCAATTATTACTAGCAATAATCTTTGTTAATTACATGATACGGCCTTTTTTATTATTTGAATAGAATTTATTTATCGCTACGTTTTACTATCAACCAACTCTTGATAGCAAAAAATTTCCCGGATAAATCGCCGTAAAGATTTACCCGGGAAATTTTTGGACTTGGAATATGATTTTTAATGATTTCATTCAAACATATGCAATAGATATTGATAGAAACAGTCATTCACCGACGTATTTAAATCATCTGAATTAAAAAGGCAACCATATGTTAATGTAACCGATTTGTTAAAGGGAATGCGTGCATGTTTCTTCGCTGAAAAATGTCGTTTAAATTCTTCATCAGAAAACGCACCAACAACGCAATATTGATTTATCACGCCCAACTGACCAGCCATAGAATTGATCTGATAGCAGGTATTAAATCTGTATTTCTCTAACGCACCACCGTATTCATATGAGGCAACAGAAACTTCGTCCATATCGTCATTAACTGAATAAGTTTCTCCGCATTTTTTTATTGTTTCTCGCGTGCCACACATATACAGCTCTTGTGTAGTAAAAGGCTTAAATACAAGCCGATTGGTTTCTAAAAACTTATTAAGCTGTTCAAGACTTGGATCAAAATTTGAAATAGTGATAATCCCAGCTGTATATTCTTCGTAACCATCGCACATTTTTTTGAACACATCATTGTTGTTCATTGAATCCACTTCGATTTTTATGCCAGGATATTTTTTCTTAATGCCCTCTACCAACGCCCCCAGATATGTATCTACAAATCTCGCCGTTACTGCTAATCTAAGATTTCCCTCTATCCGCTCACTCTTTTTACCTTTGTTTTGCTTCTCGAGAATTTTTTCAAGCTCCAAATAGCTATTCACTATTTGCTCGAGATAGCATCTGATATCCTCACAACTATCAGACATAGAAACGCCTTTTGTTGATCGCTCTATCAAATTCACGCCTAATTCATTTTCTAAAGATTGAATGGCCTTACTAGCTCCTTGTGGGGAAATATTGTGTTTTTCAGCTGCTTTATGTATAGAATGACTCTCCATCGCATCAAGAAGAATTTGAAGTTGCATTATATTCATACACACACCTTCTCCTTATATGAGCATCTTCATATTCTAACAAACAAAAAAGCGTGGCCCTTTTCAGAACCACGCGTGAAAAACATACATGCTCTGACGTAAGGGTTGCTACACACCTATACTCACACAGTCTCTTCAGCGTAAAGATCCTATGGCATCAGAGAGTACGCTCTCACCAATAACGTACCCTTCACGCTGAAAAGTGGTCAGTAGATAGAGTTATTCCATTTTGAGTATGGTGTGTAGCATAATTATTATACCATAATCCGGTTTCCACGCCAAATAAAATAAGAACGCTGCACCCTCGCGAACTTCGTGAGGACGCAGCGCTTTAGTTTTATTCTACGTTTTCGAGGAGCTGCTCATAGATTGCGCATGTGGCGCTTTCATCAGCACCGTTCAGGACGATTATTCCGGCGTTTGCTTCGAGGACGATGACGGCGTCACAGCTGGCGTGGGTGTAACGGGTATAGCTGCCGTAGAGATCGTTTTGAAATTTGCCCATGGAAAATCGAAGATTGCCAAAGCCGTTGGTGCGGACGTCGCCGCTATTCGCTGAGGGATCGTGGTCATAATAGGTAAGGCTGTCGATCTCGCTGTAAGGAATGGTGAGATCTTTCCACTGCTTGGTTTCGATGGTCAGGGCATTGTCATAAACATTCACGCTCATGCTACCACTGAAAAGCGTCCAGCCGGTGAATGCGCAGAGGGCGATGATGAAAAGAACGACGAACGCTGCGCCTTTACGAGAAACAGGGCTTGGCGCGATGCTGCCGCTGGCGAGCTGGTGGCGATAGTAGCGATAGGAATAGCCCATTGGCAAGATGGCGAGGGCGAGCACGCAGACAAAAAATACAACCGTGGCGATTGCGCTCTCAGCGACCAGCGCGCAGGCCATGCAAAGGATTCCGCCGATAACCCATAGCTTGCCGCTGAAACGATGGGTGGCGTTCCAATTTTCCTCATTTTCCAACGTCCACTTGATCTTGATGCCGATGGTATTATTCTGCCGCACTTTTGGCATAATGTTGCCGAGCACGAGGACCATCAGTCCAAATGACAGGTAAAGAATTGTCACGATCAGCGCGTATGTCTCCACACCGCTGCGCAAAAGCGCCAGCACGGCGCCACCGATGAGCGCGGTCACCGGCAACAGCCAAAAGATCAGTCGCAAAATGCGCGGGCTCTGCGCGGCGTTGGCGTGGTCGCGCAGGATGAAGAAGAGCACCAGCCAATGTGTCGCGAGCAGCCCCAGCGGGAACCAGACAAATTCACGCCAACACAGCGCGCCCACAAGCGTCGGCAGCAAAATCACGAGCGAGGTGAGCACGAAAAGCTCCCTATACGCCATCGTCCACTTTGTCATGAACTTCGCCTCCCTTCAGATCTGCCAGCCAGAGCATGACTTCCTCAAGCACGGAAGCGTTGAGTTCGTAGTAAATATATTTTCCCTCGCGTGTGTCGCGGATGAGATCCGCTTCTTTCAGCACGGCGAGATGCCGCGAGATCGACGCCGCGGTCACAGGAAAATGCGCACCGATCTCTCCGGCAGACAGCCGTCCTTCTTTGAGCAGATTCAAAATGTCGCGGCGAATCGGATCCGCCAGCGCTTTCAGCGTTGATTGCAGGCTCATGTGATCACTCCTCATCATTTAACATTTAGGCTAATTGTTAAATATAGGGTAGCACGCCTACCTTTGCCTGTCAAGATGCACACGTAAAAATCCGCGCCTCGTATGCCTTCTAAAGAAGCTCACACAGTGCGCGGATTCACGATTTCAATATTCTATTATTTTTCTGCCAAACGCTCCCGTCCCAGCGCATCCGCAGCTACAATGGCTGCATACAGCTGATCAACGGTAACATCGGCGACCATATTATGAATAGATTCTCCTTCGACGCAAGATTTCTCTGCAATGATACGAATCTCTTCATCTGTGTTTACACCAATCTCTGCCAACGTTACAGGCAACCCAACCTCCATACAAAAATCCTGCACTTCACGGAATTCTTCTTTGGAAGCGCCTTCGATCACCAGCTGCACAAGCGTACCAAGAGCGACACAATTTCCGTGTGGCGCGCTGTGACCTCCCAGTGCTGTCAATCCATTGTAGAAAGAATGAGCAACAGCCAGTCCACCATTGTCAGCGCCCACGCCAGAAAGGTACACGTTGGCTTCAATAATTGCATCGAGAGCTGGCGTTACCACCTGACATTCACAGGCTTTTTTCGCTGCAGCACCATATTCACGCAGGGTTTCATAGCACAACTTGCATAAAGCCATTGCAGAACGTGTAATGCCGCCATTCTCAAGGCTTGGCGCATCTGTCCGTTCACAGGCACGCGCTTCAAAATATGTGCCCAATGCGTCACCCATACCAGCGACAAGGAATTTCACTGGTGCATGAGCGATTACTGAGCTATCGACCAGCACGGCTTCTGGATTTTTCGGATAAAACAAATAGCTGTTGAAAGTTTGATCATCATTATAAATGACTGAAAGGCCAGTGCAAGGTGCATCAGTGGCTACAACGGTAGGGATGATAACTACAGGCAGCTTTTCATAATATGCTGTTGCCTTGGCAGTATCAATAGCTGAACCCCCACCAACGCCAACCACAACATTCAGCCCGTTCTCACGAACAATCTGACGCATACGCTCAATCTCACCAACACTTGAAACACCGCCAAAGATTTCATATCTACGCACATCGTCAGTACCTGCAAAGCTCTTCTCAATCTTATCATGGCATGCGTTGTAGCCACTATGTGAACAAATGAACAACCATTTATCACCCAGACTGGTCATTTCATCATGAAATTGCAACAATGCATCTTTTCCTTGAACATATTTTTGTGGAGCGCGCATTAATCTGAGTCTTGCCATAAAATTTTCCTCCTTTTGTAAAGATTCCAGCCTTTACAATTATCATTAATTTTCGTTTGCCTGTATTATAGTCCTTATATTTGTAAATTACAAGACTTCAGCGCAAAAAACATAATCATATTTTATGATTTTCATTAATCATTCTTTTGCAATTCTTCAGAAAAATATGTGAAATTAATCACATAAACACGGTGTGCCCACAAACACCAGCAGCAAAAATACAGCGAGATGCGCACGAAAAAGTTCCTTATACGCTGTCGTCTACTTTGTCATGAACCTCGCACCTTGTCAGATCTGCCAGCGCTTTTATCTTCTCAAGCACACAAAACCTTGACCCTGCTCCTGGGCTCAGCTATAATAAATTTGCACAAAGGTGTCGACAGTTCATTTGTACCATCCTGTCGTTAAACAAAACTAGGGCTGTTTTTTCATGCGCTTTTTTCAATGCAATGGCTCCGCGGTACGATCTGCGGAGCCATTTTTTATGGAGGAGATCATGTATTACTTAGAAACGGAAGAACATTTTGACGCGGCGCACTTTCTCAAAGGGTACGCCGGAAAATGCAGCAATCTGCACGGGCATCGCTGGCGTGTGGTGGCGCAGGTGTGCGCGGATGCGCTTGCGACAGACGCACAAACGCGAAGCATGGTGATGGATTTCGGTGACCTCAAGAAATCGCTGAAAGAAATCTCCGAGCAGCTGGATCACTGTCTGATCTATGAAGAGGATTCTCTCTTGCCACAAACAGTGGCGGCTTTGGAAGGCGAGGGATTTCGTCTGGCCATGCTGCCATTCCGACCAACTGCCGAAGAGCTGGCGCACTACATTTTTGAGCAGCTACAGGCGAAGGCTCTACCGATCGCACGGGTGACGGTCTACGAAACGCCAACGAACTGCGCGATTTACGAGGAGGCAACGCGATGAAGGTTGTTGAAATGTTTGCAAGCATCAACGGGGAAGGGCCCTGTGCCGGCGAGCTGGCGTTTTTCGTACGCTTTCAGGGCTGTAATCTGCGCTGCAGCTATTGCGATACGATGTGGGCAAACGCGCCCGATTGTCCCTACACAGAACAGTCGCCAGAAGACATTGTCGCAAAGATTCTCCAAAACGGCATTCGCAATGTCACGCTGACTGGCGGTGAACCGCTTCTGCAGCCGGAAATGCCGACGCTGTTGATGCTTTTGGCGGATCATCCAGAATTGCGAGTTGAGGTCGAAACCAACGGCGCGGTGGATTTGGCGCCATTCTGCAAAACATCGCGCCCTGTCTTCACGATGGATTATAAGCTGCCATCCAGTGGTTGGGAGTGCGCCATGCGTGTTGAAAATTTTGCATTGCTGAAGCAAAAAGATACGGTGAAATTTGTCTGCGACAGCGCGGAGGATTTGGAACGCGTGGCGCAAGTCATCGCTGAGCAGGAGCTGACAAAACGTTGTTACGTGTATCTGAGCCCGGTTTTCGGCGCCATCAAAACAGTGGAAATGGTTGAATACATGCTGGCGCAACGTCTCAACGGTGTGCGTCTGCAGCTGCAGTTGCACAAATTTATCTGGGCGCCTGACAGACGAGGTGTCTGACTGATCTTTAAGGAGGAACATCAATGAAAAATGCACTTGTACTGACCAGCGGCGGTGTAGATTCGAGCACGGCCCTGGCACTCGCGGTCGAAAAATATGGCAGGGCGCGTGTTATCGCGCTCTCAATCTCCTACGGACAAAAGCACGACAAGGAACTGCAGGCAGCCAAAGCTGTCGCCGCGCACTATGGTGTGGAGCAGCTCTTTCTTGATCTGGGATTGATCTTCCGCTACAGCGATTGTGCGCTCCTGAAACAATCCAGCGAAGAAATTCCAGAAGAAAGCTACGCCGATCAGCTCGCTGAAACAAATGGCGAATCGCCAGTCGCCACATATGTGCCATTCCGCAACGGACTCTTTCTCTCAGCGGCCGCAAGCATCGCGCTGAGCCGCGATTGTGAAGTCATCTACTACGGTGCCCATGCTGATGACGCCGCCGGATTTGCCTATCCAGATTGTTCGCCGATTTTCAACAACGCTATGAACACCGCCATCTACGAAGGCTCCGGCCATCAACTGCGCATCGAAGCGCCGTTTGTCAACCAGACCAAGGCCGACATCGTCGCTACCGGCCTCAAGCTCGGCGTGCCCTACGCGCTGACCTGGTCCTGTTACGAAGGCGGCGATCATCCATGTGGAAAATGCGGCACCTGCATTGATCGCGCAGCAGCTTTTGTCGCCAACGGTGTCGCTGATCCAGCCCTCGCCAACGATTGAAAGGAGCCATCCATGCCTAGAGAAAAAGAAAACCTGACCCTGCTCGGCGATCACAATGTCGCCTATACCACAGACTACACGCCGGAGCTTCTCGAAAGCTTTGATAACAAGCATCCGGAAAACGATTACTTTGTCAAGTTCAACTGTCCAGAATTCACCAGTCTCTGCCCCATCACCGGCCAGCCGGATTTTGCCACGATCACCATTTCCTATGTGCCTGATGCGCGTCTCGTGGAGAGCAAAAGCCTCAAGCTCTATCTCTTCTCCTTCCGCAATCACGGCGATTTCCACGAGGATTGCGTCAACATCATCATGAACGATCTCGTGCGTCTGCTCGATCCAAAATACATCGAAGTCTGGGGAAAATTTCTGCCACGCGGCGGCATTTCCATCGATCCTTATGTGAATCACGGCAAGCCAGGCACAAAGTGGGAACGCGTCGCTGAACAACGTCTCAGCTGGCACGATATGATGCCGGAAAAAATCGACAACCGCTGACATCAAATAAGAGCACAGTGCTCGTATCCGATCAGGAGGCAAGCGCTGTGCTCTTATTTTTGAACGCTCAGTTCTCCAATTCTTTCGCGACGTCTTCGAGATGGTCGCGGATGGTGAGATGCTGCGGGCAGCGTGTTTCACAAACGCCGCAGCGGATGCAGTCGGATGGCTTGCCGTTCTTTTCGGCGAGCTTGCCGAGGCGATGGCGGGCGTTGCCGAGCTGCGATGAGCCGAAGCGTTTGACGTCGTTATAGAGGCCAAAATAATCTGGGATGGCGATGTGCTGCGGGCAGCCGTCGACGCAATAGCGGCAGGCTGTGCACGGAATGGCGATGGTCTGCTGAATGATCGTCTTTGCTTCGTCGATAACGGCCTGTTCCTCTGCAGAGATCGGCTGAAAATCCTGCATATAGCTGAGGTTGTCGGCCATCTGCGCTTCGCTCGACATTCCGGAGAGCACGACCATGATGTTTTCCGGCGTTGCCGCAAATCGCACAGCCCAGGAGGCTGTGGACGCGTCAGGATTGTACGCTTTCAGCAGCTTTTCTGCTGGTTCGGGGATCGTCGCGAGCGCGCCGCCTTTGACAGGCTCCATGACAACGACCGGCTTGCCGTGGCGCGCTGCCACTTCGTAGCAGAGCCTCGACTGCACCTGCGCATCGTCCCAGTCAAGGTAATTGAGCTGCAGCTGCACGATCTCCATCTCCGGATGCTTCGTGAGGATCGTCTCGAGGAGCGCTGCATCGCCATGGAAGGAAAATCCCAGGTGATGCACCTTGCCCTGCGCTTTCAGCTTTTGCACAAATTCAAATGCGCCGAAGGCCTCTGCTTTTTCGTAGGACGATGGATCCAACCCGTGCAGCCAGTAGTAATCGATGTAGTCTACGCCGAGCCGCTCCAACTGACCAGCGAAAAATCCTGGCATTTCCTCCGGCTTTTCCAGCATGAACATTGTCAGCTTATCAGTGATCGTGAAATTTTCGCGCGGATACCGCTTCACGACAGCTTCGCGAAAAGCGATCTCGCTCTGCCCGTCATGGTAGCAGGCTGCTGTGTCGAAATACGAAAAACCAGCAGCGAGAAATGCATCCACCATCTTTTTCACAGTTTCAATATCTACGCTCTTTGTGTCCGCCTGATCCAACAGCGGCAGACGCATGAGTCCAAAACCAAATTTTTTCATGATATTTCTACTCCTCTCGTCATAGTTTCAACGCTTTAGCATACACGCAATCCTTCTGTAATTTGATTAAAAAAATCCGCAGACCAAAGTTCCAACATCGATGAGCTTGAGATAAATGGTTCCACATCTCGTTTCACCTGTTTATAATCAATCTGCGCAAAACGTTCGTTCAACAGCGCTCGGAGATTTTCTGACGAGCAAGAAAAATCCTCCGGCACGCAATTCGACTGAAGCAGCCGTGCCTGCAAATGCTGTCGATTCACAGCGGCGCCTTTAGAAAGATAGAACACATAATCATAGAGATCACGCCCCTTCACACGACTTTTCCAGCCACGACAAATTACGGCATGAATTTTTCCCGCAAAAAGCGAAGGCAGATCATATATCTTTACCTCATACGGGACAGGCAACAGGCGGTATTTATGCTCAAAGCTCGCGTACGCTGGCGGATTAATATCCACTTCAAACTTTATCTTAATCGTTTCATTCGCTGCAACACGTCCTTCTACGGCCTCATCTGCGTAGAACAGCAGCAAATGCTCGCGCGTATTTCCCTTCAAAAATGCAGACTGGATTGCACTATCTTGGTGCTTTTCTTTCTCCTGAATATCCACACGAATACCAAACGCCGCCACTTCTTTTTCCAATATTGGAAAATAGTCTTTCAGTGAAAATCCAGGATCCGGCTGCGTCAATGAAAAATCCAGATCCTCGGAAAAGCGATCCAGATCATAAAAAATGCGCAATGCCGTGCCACCATAAAATGCAGCTTTTTTGAAAAATCCAGCACGTGATAATCCGCAAAGCACAATCTCCTGCATGATCTCTTTCATCGCATTTTTCTGATCATAGATCGTCTCGACCTCGTAGCTTTCAAGCATCCGTTCGATCGCTGTGCTCATTTTTTCACCTTCCTCAAAAAAGCCGCCAACCGCCTGACATTTGTCGAATGATAATGCGGTGCAAGCCTGGCAATTTTTTCCACGTCGAGCGCGGCCAGCTGGTTTTCTTCAATACGCAGATCATCCAAAAGCAGCGCTGCCATTTCTTTATTATTTGCCACCGGTGATTGAATATAAATCTCATCACATAAAGCCTTCTCCGGTTCAGCGATCCGGTAAAAATACTCTCCCTCCTGCACCAATCTCAACGCCAATGGAAAAGCCGCAGCAGGAACGTCACGATAGGAGAACGTGCCAAACAGTGTTTCATATCGCTTTTTCTTTTTCTTCTCAAACGTCGCACACGTTACAACAACCACCCGTTCTGGAATCAATCCATAATGACCCAATGCATATTCAAAAGAAATATACGACGGCCCATAAATGCTTCCAGCTAAAAGATGCGCTGGTACGTTTCGCTCCGTTTCGTACAAGCCCTTCACAATTGGAAAGCATTCTCTATTTTTCACCATCCGCGCCAGCTTGGCTTTAGGATTGGCATAATCCTTCAGCGATTCCAGCATCATGTTCGTCGTTTTTATCATATTTTCACCTCACAGTCTCATTTTATGAGACTATGAGGTGAAAATCAAGCATTTTTCTCCGTTCCTACGCTCAAAGATTCAACCGCACATCCATCTCGATCCATTGCTCGTCGCCCCAGGTGGAGTCGGAATCGCCGATCGTGCGAAAGCCGAAGCCTTCGTACATCTCCACGCGATGTGCCAGGCAGGTGAGGATGACGCGCTCGGTGCCGCGCTCTTGCTCACGGCGCAGAAACTGCGCGACCATCTCCCGCGCCAATCCCTGGCGGCGATAGTCAGGCAGCACGTTGACGCCGAGGATCATGACATTGCGCCCGGCGGGATCGTGCAGCGAGGGATCGGTGTAGATGGCATCGCGCAGATGCGCGTCGTTCGTCGC
>OGWU01000983.1_pt1 | contig 17609 bp, 15 predicted proteins | sample 1576071 | NCBI WGS metagenome assembly OGWU01 (sample SAMEA3541582, study PRJEB24748) | human gut metagenome | biome: human gut; feature: human-associated habitat; material: faeces | place: China | collected 2012
GTCTGGATTGGTTTTTCCTTTCTTTTTGTTCCCTTTAATTAGCCATGAACTGTTTAATCCCTTGGCTCTTCGCGCCGGGGTTGTCGTTGCCGTATCCTTCAAGAAGATTGATGACGCCCCAAGCGCCGAGGCCAGCGCCGATGGCAATTACAAGCGTCTGGAGAATACCAATGGCAGAAGAAAAAAACGTCATGGAATATCAAATCCCCTTTCTATTGCTCATGTTTCTGTCATGTCCTGGACTGCGTGGAAGCATCCGATAGAGAGGCGGAGGAAGGCTCTTCCAGTGAGCCTCCCTCCGCTTCCTCTTTTCCGGCGGCGCTGGTGAAATCATAGAATTCATAGACTTCGTCTGGCGACAGCCGGAGCCGGTGCTGAAGATACCGTTCTATATGAAAAGCGTTCTTGGGGGTGGCGTCTGACAGCAGCCGGTAACGCTTATGCCGGGTGATGTCGAATTTGTTGGATAAGAAGGGTCGTACGCCCCTAAGCTGAAGGATGCACTTATTTCCGTCCATGACCGCCAGTTCGTCTCGGCTCATGAGCTCATGGCCGGTTTTCTGGTAGTTCATCGCATGGGATGCGCTCTGGCCACGAGTATCGCTCGTGTTAAACAGGTCGATGGTTTCTTTGCCAAGGCTTTCAGATATTTCCTTCAGCGTCGATGGCTCTTTGCCACCAAGGAAGAGCATCGTGTCGCAGTTGCCAATAATCGTTTCAGCCGAATCCTTGTAGATGGTTTTCAGTTGGCTCTGGGATTGCAGGATAATAGACGCGGAGATTTCACGGGAGCGAATGGTCGCGATCAATTTGTCGAACATGGGAATCTGTCCAATATTGGCAAATTCGTCCAGCAAAAAACGAACATGATACGGAAGACTGCCGCCATGCACATCATCCGCGCGGTCGCACAATAGATTAAATAGCTGCGTATACATAAGTGCCACGACGAAATTAAAGGTGCTGTCCGTATCGGAAACAATGATAAACAGCGCCGTTTTCTGATCGCCAATCATATCCAGTTCCATTTCGTCATAGGCCAGCAGTTCGCGCAGTTCCGCAATGTCAAACGGTGCGAGACGAGCGCCGCAGGAAATCAAAATCGACTTGGCGGTTTTGCCCGCCGCCAGCTTAAATTTGGCATACTGCCTCACCGCGAAATGATCCGGCTTTTCCTGCGCCAGATCTTCAAACAGCAGGTCGATGGCGTTTTTATACGTTTCATCTTCCTCACGTACCTCAAAAGCGTTGATCAGTTCCAGAAGCATGGTGAAATTCTGTTCGTCCTCCGGCGCTTCGTACCATAGATACCCGATAAGTGCGCAAAAGAGCAGGCGTTCAGCCTTTACCCAGAAATCCTCGCCAGCCTTTTCGCCATCGCCCTTGGTGTTGGCGATGAGCGCGTTGACAAGTTTCAAAATATCTTTTTCGGAGCGGATATAGGCAAAAGGGTTATAGTGCATGCTCTTATTGAAGTTGATCGTGTTGAGCGCTTTGATCCTATATCCGCCATGCGACAGCATCCTTCCACATTCAACAATAAGCGTCCCCTTCGGATCGGTGACAATATAGGAACATTTGGGATGCATCTGCATGAGATTGGGCTTGACATAAAACCTTGTCTTCCCGGAGCCGGAGCCGCCGATCACTAAGATATTTTTATTCCGGGCGTATTTGGGTTGTTTGGGGCGGCTGTTCATGGTGAGCCGTTCCGTAGCGGTAAGCAGAATATTGTTTTCATACACACGGTCGATAAAGGGCGCGATGTCCTTTGCCGTCCCCCAGCGCGCGGAGCCATATTCCATGCCAAGGCGATACTTTTTCGCGTTTCGGCTGCGATGGGTCATAATAAGCAGCACAGTACCCGACAGGATCAGGCCGGCCAGCATGTGTTCGGCTGCAAAGCTGAACCACGGCGGTTGAAACGCCATTTGGCAATTGGCCAGAAGATTGAAAAGGCGGACAAGCGCCGTCTGCCCCTGACAGTACTGATATAGCCAGGCGAACTTATCCCCGATGTAAAACAGGATTATGAAGGGAATGGCGCGCATAAGAAACTGCCGCTTGTTGATAGGGGGCAGCCGGCTTACCGAGTCCGAAAGCAACCGCCTGATTGGATTCTGCCTTTTGCTCATAGCGTAGACGGCCTCTCTCTGGTCTTTTGCCGGACACGTTCACGATGCAGCGGCTTTCTCTTCTTTATAACCTCCAGTTTTTTCCGCACAGACGGCTTCTCCTTTTTTACGCTGCTTGCGGTATACTCTGTAAAGGCGGCTTTCATGGCATCTGCGTCCCTTGCCTTAAAAAACACAAAATAGCGGGGCGGGTTTCTTGCCTTGTCCATTTTCAGGCTGTAGTCAATCCCGTATTTTCGGGCGTAGCGCTGGAAGGAACCGATGTTGTCCTTGGTGATCTCGATATTGGTCAGTTCCACGCCCTGTTCCTGTAAATCCCGCAGCCGCTGTTTGCCACGCTTGACGGCAATCCCATCGTCATGATTTACGGTTTTCTGTTGATGCTTTTCAAGCATTCGCAGGATGTTGCGGAGCGCCGCCCGCAGCATCCTGCCTGTGACCTTGACGCCATTGAACGTAAGCGCTATGGTCTTCTGAGAAACTTCTTCCTGCACAGATCATTCCTCCCAATCTGAAGCGCACAGACGGCGTTCCGCCCTGCCGCCAACCACAATGCAGGCGAAAACGAGGAAAGCTAATGCTACAGCGGCCAAAATTCCCGCGACGATCAATACCGTTTTCATGCAGTAAATCACCTCGATCAATAAACGCCGCCAGCGGGCAGCGTATGGATTGGATTTGAAATGGTTCCCCATATCCGCGTAGCCAGCGGCGCGATACGGCCGCGCCGCTGGCCATAAAGATGTGTGAAGAACCATCCTTCGAAGATGGCTTCTTGTCCTGTCGATTGTTGAAATTGCCAGGCCGGTCTATTCCAGAGCGCGGCCAACGCAAATGCCCGCATCAAAACTTTCTTCGATTGTTCCGATTTATCATGATAACTGTTATCAAGCCCAACAGGGCCGCGACACCGGCCATTCCCCAAAGGATGGGGTTCCTGCCGTCGCCAGTCTTGGGCGTACCCGGATTGTCAGGCGTACCTTCCGGCGCGTCCTTCATCTGCACTCTCTGGATTTCCGCCGTGTCCGTAACCTCAAAAGTTACGTCCTCAGCGACCGTATAGCCGGAGGGCGCGCTTTCCTCGCGCAGGATATAGGTCCCAATCGGCAGCATTTCGATGTAATGCGGCTCGCCGGTTGAAGTCCAGCGCTCCATGATATTGCCGTCAGAATCAAGGATCACAAGCGTCGCGCCTTCCAGTTCCTCCTTGCCGGTCAGGTCGGTTTTGGAAACATATACCTTCGTCACATCGTCTTTCATTTCAACGGGCTGTACATCGCCGGTATCCGCGATGGTAAAGCGGATGCTTTCCGCCGTCACATAGCCGGGGGCGGGCAGCGTTTCCGTCAAGGTATACGTCTTGCCGGCAACCAGCCCTGTTATCACATGCGGCTCCATTTCGGAAACCCAGCTGTCCACCACATTGCCGTTTTCATCCGTTACCTGAAGTTGTGCGCCTTCCAGTTCTTCTCCCGTTGTCAGGCTGGATTTCGTGACCTCCACGATGGTGGGCTTATCCACAAAGACATACTCGAAGTCTGTAACGGCGCTGTTGGTTCCAGAAGCCTCAAAGGTAAAGGAACGGACATCGGGATCAGAGGCATAACCCGCCGGAGGGATAAGTTCTTTGATACTGTAGGAAAAGCCCACGGGCAGATCGGCCTCAAAGACAAGTTCGCCGTTGGAGTCCGTTGCAAGCTGCTGGATCAGCGTACCGGCGGCGATAATGACTGTGCCGCTTGCTGAACAAATATCTTCTTCGGCATACAGCCCAAACGAAGCGCCCGGCAAGGGTTCTTCCGTGTTTTCATCCAGCTTGACAACCCTGACGCGCGCCTTTTGACGCTCGTTCTGCCAGTCCTCGCTGTAAGTAACCACCGCAGTCCCGGAATCCCTGTAGCTCAGGTCGATAACGCGCTCCTGATCATCCAGCACATAGCCGCTGGCTGTGGCGGCTTCTTTCACCATGTACTTGCCAAGCGGCAATCCTTCCAGCCGCGCTATGCCCGTGGAATCTGTCGTAATCGTGCCCACATGTTCTCCCGCCTTGTAGTAGTCCGGCGACGCGCCGTCCGCGTGATGAATATCATCGTAAGCGTAGACGTCGAACGTAACATCTTTCAGGCCGCCGGTGATGTAGGAGAAGGCATTGCCAGCCCAGCCGAGCGCGCTTTCCACCGCGGATACGTTGCTCAGAAATTCGCCTGTTTTGTTGATCAGGATTGTGCCGGTGGGCACATCATCCTTCATCACAACTTTCTGCACATCACCCGTATCGTTGATCGTAAATTCGACGGCTTGGGCCATGAGATAGCCGTTCGGTGCGATTCCCTCACGCAGGATATAGGTTTTTCCGGGCTCCAGCCCTTCGACAAGATGCGGTTCCCCGGCGACGGAAGTCCATTGGTCAATGGTCTTGCCCGCTTCATCCGTCAGCGTCAGCCGCGCGCCGCTCAATTCTACGCCAGTGGTAGCGTCTGCCTTGGAGATCAGCAGTGTCGTCGGCGTGTTCTCCACGGTTTCCACAAGGGTAATGAGCGGAACGTCCTGTCCCTGCCAGGAAGCGTCCACTTCAATGACCGCATCGGATTTCACATAACCAGCAGGCGCGGCCAGTTCATTGATCAGATAGCGTCCCAGCGGGAGGTCAATATCGAAGGTCAACGAACCGGTTTCGCTGGTTTCGCCTGCCGCCAGACAAGTGCCCGCGCTTACGATGACGTTGCCGTTGGCCATTATATCCTCCGCAGCATACAGCCCGAACTGCGCGCCGGCCAGCAGCGTCTCTTTACCTTCGGCCTTTTTCGCAACGGTCAGGGAAACTTTTTGCCGCTCATTGGCAATGGTGATCGCTTCCACGACAACTTCCGTTTCCTGATTGGCGTATGCCAGATTGACCGTATGCACAGAATCGTCCAGGACAAAACCATTGATGGTTTGCCGCTCAATGATATTGTACACGCCCAGCGGCAGGTCATCTGTATACGCCTCGCCGTTTTCATCCGTCGTCAGCGTTGCGACAAGCGTCCCTGCCGCGTATTCCAGGTATGCGTTGCCCTCATCGTCCTTCTGCCTGTCTGCCGTCGGAATATCCTCTGCGGCGACCACGTCGAACACAACGCCGGGAAGCCTCTTCATCTCATAGACAAATTGGCCGTTTTCGTAGCCGGACAGCACCTCTCCTTCCTTGCAAACTTTGATTCGGCCCTTCGCGGCGCTATCCTGCACGACCACCACGATTACAGGATCGCCAGAGATAGCGTCCACGCGGTATATGCTGTCATCACTGACTGTAACTTCCACGGGCGTGGAATTGAGCAAATAGCCATTCGGCGCGGAAATTTCCTCGATTCTGTACCGCCCGGGCTGAAGCGCTTCGGGAAGGGTGAATGTGCCTGTTTCGTCCGTCACAAAAGTTTTGTGCTGGGTGGTATGAGGATAAGTGGTCGCCTGTGTAACGTATTGCCCCCTGTCTATATCATAAATGGAAAACTCCGCGCCGGCAATCGGGATGACCCTGCCCGTGCCTGCGTCCGTCTTGACGATTTTCAGCCTGGCCGAAAACTCCTCATCCAACAGCACGCGCCAGACCTGCGGCGTATCCGGCAGGTTCTCCGAGATTGTTACGATAAAATTGTCTACCGGAGCATAGTTCTTCGGCGTAGTTGTTTCGCGCACGATATAGGTGCCGTAAGGCAATGGCGCGGTCACGGCATGCCCTCTTGCATCCGTGAATATCTCAGTTTCCCCGTTTGCGCCAATCGCGACGGGTTCGGCACTGGTATAGTCATAGCTGCCATCCGTGTTGACAGACAGGCTGGAAGCCAGCCATGCGGTAAAACCGGCGCCTTCGATCAGATCGGCGTCGGTCTTGCCATTATTGGCGGCTTTGATGATCTCGAAGGGCTGCTTCATCACCGTTTCCTTCACGGCGACGGAAACCTCAACAACGCCGTCAATGGCGTCGCCGGCCTGACAGTCAACCGCATAACTTGCGCTATCCAGCGTATATCCCGTGGAAGGCGTGATCTCCTTCACAAAATAGCTGCCCAGCGGCAGGCCCTCCACGAAGGCTTCGCCGTTCTTATCGGTTGTCATGGTTGTGACCAGCGCGCCTTTTTCATACAGCACCTTGCCGCTGCCATCAGGGCTCATTACGCCATCCCGCGCATAGAGGCCGTAGACAGCGCCAGAAAGCTGCGCATCGCCTTGGGGCGTTTCCGTTTCCGCGTCCTGCTTGATAATCCTTACAGCCGCCGTCATAGGCTGATTGACAAACGTGTGCGAGAACGAAGCCGACGCTTCCGTCTGCGCGACAGGGCTGAATGAAAATTGATACGCATCCTCCGAGGCGATATATCCGTCCGGAGCTTTCACCTCACGCACCATGTATTTGTAGCCTATGGGCAGGTCTGCCGTAAATTGCACCGCGCCTGCCGCATCCGTTGTGACGGTTTCAATGAGCGTCCCCGCGGACACCAGGCGTTCTCCTTTGTAACCGAAAATATCGCCGTCCGCATACAGAGAAAAGGAAGCGCCAGGCAACGCCTGTCCGGTCGTTGCATCCTGCTTTTGGGCCGTTAGATGGATTTTTTGACGCTCATTCACGAAAGTCGTTTCATCAAATGCAATTTCTTCCTCCTGCCCCGCATAAGAAAGCACCAGCTTCCGCTTGACGGAATCGAGCGCATAGCCTGCCGGGGCGGAAATTTCCTCAACGATGTAACTGCCCAAAGGCACGTCGTTCAGCGTCGTTTCGCCATTTTCGTTGGTGGTCAGAGCGTCGGCGACAATATCGCCTTTCTGATAAAGCAGGCTGCCGTCAGGGGTGTAGATCGCGCTGTCCGCGTAGACGCGATAGGTCGCGCCCGCGAGCCTGCGTGTTTCATAATGAAAGACGACGCCGCTGTCCGTCACATCCGCGCCAGTGAGCACTTCGCCTTTCTTGGTGATCTTCAATCCGGCGGACTGTTCATCATTCTTGATGAGAATGGATACGCTGTCGCCATCAGGAATATCCACCGTAAAAACCGTTTTGTTCAGGCGATAGCCTTCCGGGGCTTTGATTTCGCGGACATATAACCGGTCATAGCCGCGATCCAGCGTGCAGCTCGCGCTGCCATTTTCGTCCGTTGTGACGGTTGCTATCTCCTGCGTGCAGCCTGCGTCGGCATAGATGCCAATAACAGCGCCGGGAAGCCGCACGTCCGTATGGGCGGCGTCCGCCTTGACGATATTCAGCGCGAACTGATTCAGCCATGTGACGCTGAACGCGACTGAACCGCCGTAGGTTTCCGTAGCATAGGAGCCGAGATGCTGCGTCTTGGTGCCGGTCGCCACAATGATGGCTTTCCAGAGCATGGCGATGCTGCCGTCCATGCGTCCGGTTTCCCAAGTGCCGGATAGGGAAGCAGGCGCGGTAAAATAGAAGGTCGTGCCGCCCGCGATTTCCACTTGCCCACCCGTCTGGCTTGTGCCCGTATCCATATTGTGATAGGTCACATTTTCGGGAAGCTGCAAAGTGATTTTATTTCGGTGGTCTGCTTTCAGCGTCGTGGCTTCTGTGCGTTGAACGCCGTTTTCTACCGCGGTGACCTTCAAGTTGTGCGCAGACAACGCAATTGCCGCGGTGGGCGGCGCTTCCTGCCCAGCGAGATAATTGATCCATTCCCGCACCCGGTATTTTTCCAGGCCGCTGGAGGAGCATTTATAGGTTGCTTCGCTGTAAGAACCTGTGTAGAAATAACTTGCCGCAATGTGCGTCAGAACATACCGTTCGTTGTCGGAACAGTCTGGATAGAATACCGCGCTAATATCGCCAGGGCCGCCATAGCCATAATACAGCGCTTTTTCAAGGTCGGGGTTGTTTTCCAGAATATACTGCGCAAAGCTGCCGGCTTTGGGCGAACTCTTCTGCGATTCCAGGCAATAGGCGATCCTGCCATTCACCGTGTATTTGAATGTGCTCCAGCTGCCCAGCGCAGACGGATAGTAGATTTTTGCGCCGCGCACCATTTTTGCGTCGCCGGTGAGTTCGATGTTATCCGCGGGGATTTCGTCCCATACATCCTCCTCTTCGGCGGCGAAGCTGTTGCTTGCCTGTAGGAGAACATTTCCTTCGCCGGGGGATTCTCCAGGCATTTCCTCTGTAGGCGTGGGGGTGGTTGCCGGCGCATCCCCTGCGGAAGTCGAATCCTCTGTGGGCGCATCTGTCGTTTCCCCGGAAACCGCTGCGCCTTCATTCGCGCTGTCGGGCAGACCGCCTTCTGCTGCAAGGGCTTCATCTTCCTCTACGGGGGCAGGAGCCTCGTCAATTTCATCATCCTGCACAGTAGGCTGGGGATTCTCATCCAAACCCGGCTCAGTGCCATTTTCAAAATTTGCGCCATCGTTGCCGGGCTCTTCTACTGGTTCGTCCGGCAGTTCGCCAGGGTTTTCTTCCACGGGCGCTTCCTCGGAAACATTGCCCGCATTTGAGGCGTCCGTTTCTTCTGCGGGGGCTGGGGTTTCAACGGCATCCATAGAGCTTTCGGGGGCCGCTGTGGGGACCATCTCCGGCTCCATTGTCGGGCCGGCGGATACTTCGATTGACGCACTGGGATCATCCTCCAATTCTTCATCCTCTGTGCCGGCGCAGCTGTCGCTTGAAGCCGGCGCGCCGCCTTCCTCTGACGGCAACGCCGTCTGAAGCTGCTCAACCAGTATTTTTCTGCTGATTTCGTATGCCGGATGGCCGCTGACCGGAGTGACCACATACCATGCGGTATAAGTACCAGGGACATCGGTGCTGAAAGGCGTCAGATCATCGGCGGCGGCATCGTGCAGTTCGATGACGATGGCATCCGCGTTTTTGATCTCCCAATCGCTTGTATCAAGCAGGTCAAAGGCTTCACCCAGTCCTACAGTTACATCCGGTGCGGAAACGATCTCTTCGCCGTCCAGTTGTTCGCAAACATCTGCCAGCAGGGGAAAACCCGTCTTCGTCTCGGTCTGAGGAACTTCGACGGCCAAGGCGCTGCTGATACCGGTGCATAACAAGACCGCGGCAAGAAGCGCGGCCGCATATCGTTTAAGGTTTGTTTTCATGGAATATCCCTCCTCCCAGTCGCTTAGAACATACATCTGCTATGAAGAATCGTGTGTTTATGCTGATCCACTCCTGCCTTCGTTCATTTCGCGTCCACCGCATCCTTGTTGTCAATCATTTTTATCTGTTTGAACCCCTCCTCTGCATCGGGAACAAAAAAGCGGATTACCTTGCCGTGCTTCAAAGACTGCTTGATGTCCCAGCGCATATCGTCCATGGGAACCTCCCCAAGCACCCAGATTTCAGAAGCGCGTTTGCACCATCCCCGCGTCCGGCTCAGCAGTATCCGGGTCTGATAGACGTCTGAAAGGTCGAGTATCCCCGAATAAAAGAGCATCGGCGCGGTCGGATGAGCGCCCTGTCCGATGGCATACCGGCAGAACTGTCTCAGCAGCCGTGTATCAGAAATCATTTTGGGATCGTTGCCAGGGCAGATATAAATGGGCTGTCCCATCCACCGCACAAATCCGATGGGCCTGTTGCGCAGGGCGTTCAGGAGCGCCTTCCCCGCGGTAGGATCGTAATAGCCCTCCGCATTGTATTGCAGAAGATCCTTCCTATCGCGCATAGCTGATTCCGCCCTTCGTTCGGAAGCGTCCGCAGGATGCACGCTTGAAGTAATCCTCACAGAGATACCCGTCGATATGCACCGTCAGGCCATTGGCCCATTGGGGCAGGCCGCGAAGCGTATGCGCGGCCATGCAGAGATTTTGGGCTGCGTCGATCTCAATGAGCAGCCCATCCCTGAAGGGCAGCGCTATGAAATCTTCATTTGCCTCAACGCATACCATTTTGTACAACAGAAAATCCCTTGCTACAGCGCGCACAATATCCTGAACAATGTTTTTGCCGTCCAGGATGCGGTAGCCCCATTTGTTGTCCGGGTTTAACCCCATTACGCGGATGGCGCTGAACCCTGCGGGGTCTATGCGGATAAAGGGGGTATGATAGACCAACGCGTGCCCGGACGGAAGCGTGACCGTCAGCCATTTTTCATCAGCATGGAAGCGCAGCCGGCATGTCTCAACGTCGCAGCTGGCGGCCAGACAATTTCGGATGGCGTTTTCTACATTCAAATACAGCCGGCAGATTGCGGAACCGGCATTGGCATAATCCTGTGCAGGAAGATATTCCGCGACAAGCGGAACTTTGGACGGGAAGCCGTCCTTTCCAGCGCAGTCCGAAAAGCTGGCCTGCGTCAGCCAGTGCAGCACGCTCTGGTTCAAATGCCGGAATGTGAACATGGCGAAACGTCTGCCTTTGTCTGAAATAAATACGGTTCCGAGCAGCCGGTTGAGAATGTCAGGAATTGACCTGAGGTTCTCTTTCAGCCAGCCGCTGTCGCAGGTTGCGACGCGCTTTCGCAACTCATCCGCGTTGTTATCGACGCAGGCAGGCAGATTGTCCGTCTGAAGGAACGGAAATTTGAGCATCCCCAGCTTTCCGCCGTTGCATGTGTACAATCCGCGCAGACGTCCATCGACGCTGCAATGGCTGGCCAGCGCCTGATAATGGCGCGTAGGATTGCGCATGATGGCGCTCCAGATGTCCAACGCCTCTGAAACCTTTCCAGTCGCGCGGCGGCGCAGCTTTAAGATGGTTTCCTGCGAAACTGAGGGCGCATTCACGCCATGCGCGGACAGCCAATCCTTGAAAGCCCGCGCGCCGCACTCAGCCGGCAGGCCGGTAATCGTGCTAAACTGTTCCCACAGCTGCGCTTTACAGGCAGCGGCACATCGCAAAGCGCCCCGGAGGAACTTTGTGTCCAGCCGGATACCGCGGTCATTGGCATACTCCACGACCCAGTAATGCGTCCATTCGCGCTCTGTCATGGGCGTTTCTCTCAAACGTCTGTGAATCTCCTGCGTGATCTGGACAGACTGTTTTACACACTGAGCCAGCACATTCAGTTTGGGGGAAATCGCCTCGCGCACGGCTGCGGCTTTGGGGTCAACGGCATCGTCAAGAATCCTGGTGATGGCCTGAGAAGCCGTTTTGCGGATGTTTGGGCAGGGGTCGTGAATATCCAGAATATCCGTGACGCCGCGCAACGTCTTTGGGTATCCAAGGTATTCAGACCACGCTTTGAGACAACGCCAGGAATATGCAGGCAGAAAGGCATCCGCTTTATGGATGAGATGCCGGGAAAGGAAAACCCGTACAGTTCTGGCGTTGTAGGCAAACTTGTCAACGTCGGGACTGACAAGCGCGTAAACCAGATGGGTAGGGATCGCACCGTCCTCCATCAGATTGATTACACGAGGGTCCTCATCGTCAAAGGCATATCCAAGCAGCAAAATGTTACTGTGCTCGGATTCAGCGCTGACATAATCACCGTGTTTGTCGATTGGTTTATCGCTGTAAGCGGCAATATCCAGATAAAGTCTCTTCATAATTGATAATCTCCTTTGTTTGACTGGGGCAGGAAATGGCTCCCGCGGGTTGGCTGAAGGGGCGCAATTCCCGTCAGCAGGGTTCCCCAATGGGCTGCCTGCATGTGCGCCAGTGATCCACGACGCGGCAGAAATGTTCATAAGCGCCGTGTTTGACGCGCCTCAGAACGTACACCGGCCAGGAAACCGGCATGTGGCCGATGAACCGCACGGCGATGATGATCCACAGATGCGGGAACACGCGCTTGAGGATGATCTTTACACCGGCGCAGTACATGATGGCATTCGTGTCATCGGCCATGTACACCCCGGCAGCCTGGTGCGCGTCGATGTAGTCGGCGATCTCCGCACAGGCGCGCTCGATGCCATCGCGTTCTCCGTTCAGGCGCATTGCTTCGTTGAAACGGGATTCTGTTTTTTTGAGGTAGAAAACTTTTGTGACTTTCATGGTGGAACCCTCCTGATCTTGGGGAGATCTTTAACCCCTTCACTTATCAGTCAATTTAAGGCCACTTTGGGGACAGAATTTCTGCAAAATCTTTTGTAAAATCTTTTTTGCACGCTGGATTCGCTTTTTTGCGGTTCCATACGGCAGGTTCAGGTATCTGGCAATATCATTGATAGAGAAACCATGCTCTGCGTATAGCAACCATACAGCCCGAGTGCCTTCCGTGAGCCTTGAGAGCGCCTGTTTATAGGCTTGTATGAACGCAAGGGCGTCGTTTCGCATTATAATCATCTGCTCCGCGTCCAGATTTGCTTCGCACAGAGCATCACCGCTTTCAAAATAGTTCACGGGAAATTCCTCCATGCTGATGAGTGTTCGGGCATAACTGTTTGTCCCGTCCTTTTTTCGCCAGCGTTGAAAACGCCTTCCGTCAGCATTCATCCCTCGGTCTTCTTTCTTGATGATCTCAATCCACCGCTCGTCGATACCATCCTGACCAGCAATGTACTCGTAGAACATGCCCGTTGTGGGGTCGATAAACGTATAGCGGGAATTGTCTTTTGAGTAGGCGTTTGGGAACGGAATGGAATAGCGCTTCATTGTTTCTACATCCTTTCTCATATCGAATTGCAATGGGAGAAAGGATGAACGGCGGCGCTCTCGATCCATGATTCAAATCCTGCATGGCTACGGCCTTTCCGACCAATATGACAGGCTGCGGCAGATCATGAAGCCCTTCGAAAACGCCGCCATGACCGGCTGTAGCAGTCAAAAAAGGCGCGTTTAACCAGAGACAGCGTTTTTTACCTCGCTGTCTGAAGCGTCCTGTTGATCTGTTTCAGCCCGTTCATGACCGGTCTGTTTGTGGTTTGAAGAATAAAAAAGCCGGAGTATCTCGAAGAAACTCCAGCAATAATGCGCGCATTGAACGCGCTTTATGACGCAGGCTTCGATAATACTCCGGCAATTCGGTGGCTCATGCTATTTGTTTCGCCGTTGCCGCCGGCTTGCGGCAAGGCTCGGTGGCCCCTGGGCTCGGTAGTTATTCCGGCAAGATGCCGTTGCGTATGTTGTTGTCAGGAAGCAGGTTGACGTCGCCGCATGGTTCCCTTTTCTGAAGGCAAGGCCATGAAAATGACTATTCGCAGAATAGAACTGGCCGCCCGCTATTCTGAAACGACCTTTTCAATTCTGAACTCTGGAAAGGATACAACAGCCAAATTGCCGCAGGTACGGCATTTGATACAGATTGTCCCGCTGGGAAAGTCCCCATACAGATGAACCATGGGCTTACCGCACCAGGGACAGCGCGGTTTGCTGTGCAGCCTCAGATGGCAGAGCGAATCATACGTCATGACTCGATAACCATTTTCCGGCGATACCTGTGCCCTTTTCCGGCTAATCGAGGTTCCCACCATTTTTATCCCCCCATCTTCTGTTTGCCAATTCTGCATTGCAACGGTTCTACCATGCCTCTACACAGCTTGGATGGTTGCCCAAATGGTCGGCCCCATCATAATCATCTCCTTTTGTGGTGAAAATTAATTTCACTATTCGTGTTTGAAAGTGTTGACACGGGATTTCACTTGTGCTATAATCATCGTGAAGTCAAACTTCACAGTTAAAATTATAGCGCATCTCAATTACACTTGTCAAGGGGGTATTTCAAAAAAATGTGACGAAAATTTGCACTTGCACTATTGCGGCAAACGCTGCTGCAATCAGCGCGTAAAAATCCAGAGGATAAGCCTGTGCAGCAATGTGCATCATTCAGATGAAAAAGGGGCTTAAAAGAACGAGGAGGAATCTGCGTGAAGTTCGCTGAGAAAGTCAAGGAATTGCGAACGAGGAACGGGCTAAGTCAACAGCAGTTGGCGGATGCCATTGGCGTTTCGAGGAGAACAATTATCAACTACGAATCCGGAACCTATCCACGGAACAGGGACCAGTTCAAAAGGCTTGCTGAAGTTTTGGAAACAACCGAGGACTATTTGCTCACCGAGAGCGAGCAGTTTGAAGCGGAAGCCTATATGCGCTATGGTGCGCGAGGCAAAAAGCAGGCGCAGGCGCTTACGGATGAATTGGCGTCCCTTTTTGCCGCCGGAGGCGAACTTGAAGAGGAAGATATGAAAGCCATGATTGACGCGCTTCAGGAAGCCTTCTGGATTGCAAAGCTGGAGAACAGGAAGTACGGACGCAGGAAAGTGAAGCCAGAAGAAAGCGAGAAGCCGGAGGGTTTGGGAAATTAAATAGGCTGTTTTTCTGGAAAGCGGCATGGCCGCGGGTTCGGAATTTTGCTCCGCCGGCTTGGTGGTATGGAAGATGCGGCAAGCGTCAGTTTTCTATCAGTATCATAGTACAAAGGGGTTGTTTGAAATGAAAAAGCAATACCCAGCCATGAAAGCACGCGCCCTTGTCCGCCGTTTCGGTACGCGCGATCCCTTTACCCTTGCGGAGGCGTTGGGGATCAAAATTGTTTTCAGAGATGACTTCCGGCGGCAAAAGGGAGCGTTCAAGCTGATTATGCGTACGGCTTTTATTTTCCTCAACGCCAACCTGTCTTTTTATATGCAACGCATGGTTTGCGCGCATGAGTTGGGGCATGCGCTGCTGCACCGCGACCTTGGAAAAATGAAGATGGGACTGGTTGAATTTGAAATTCTGGATGTGAACTCAGCCGCGGAATTGGAAGCCAACCTGTTCGCTGGAGAATTGCTGCTGGATGAAGACGACCTGGTGGAGTATGTTCGGGACGGCTGGGATTTGCTTTCAATTGCCAAGGCTATGAACACGAACATCAACTTGCTGCTTTTGCGGGTAAACGCATATAACGCGGAACACGATATGAAATTGACGCTGCCAGAAATGCCGCGGCGCGACTTCTTTGGCGTCATTGACGACGGGCGCAGGAATTATGAATCCTTTTGAAACACACGAAGGAGGATCAACCGATGGGAATCATCCGCATATTTGGGAAATTGGCAGCGTTCGTCATGCTGGGCATAGGAACCATATTGAAGTTGATTGGCGATTTTGCCGTAGGTGTGTCCGGCATGCTATTACATCTAATCGCGACGATCCTGTTTGTAATAGCCATTGTCTGCCGGATATTCTCCGTGGCGGACTGGGGGCAGAGCGGCGCGTTGATTGTAGTCAGCTTCATCATCTTTACGCTTCCCACAATAGCCGATGGGTTGACCAGCTTCGTTGAAAGCGTCAATACCAGGCTGTGGCGGTTCATTCGGAGATGACCGGGCAATACGGCCATAGTTTTGCCACCGACAAAAAACAATACTGGAATTTGCGGAAGTCGCTCTCATTGGGGGCGGCTTTTTATTTGCCGCGCGTTCCGTTTTTGATTCGAACAAAGAAAAATGGGAGGAATATGAATTATGATCTATCTTCAGGACAGGCAAATCGCTGTGATCGGCATCGACCACGGCTATGGGAACATCAAGACAGCGAATACGATTACGCCTACCGGCGTCAGCGTTTATACGTCTGAACCGCTTTTCCACGGCGACACGCTCATTTTCAATGGAGCCTATTACCGCGTCGGAGAAGGCCACAAGGAGTTCATCACGGACAAGGCTACGGACGAAGACTTCTATATACTGACGCTGATGGGCATCGCCCGCGAATTGGGCATACGGAATATACAGGAAGCCAGCGTGCATCTGGCCGTAGGGCTTCCGCTGACCTGGGTACGCTCACAGCAACAGGCATTTCGCCAATACCTCACAAAAAACAGGGAGGTTGAATTTGTCTTCAATAAAAAGGCCTTCAATATCCATGTGGTGGGATGCAGCGTATATCCGCAGGGATATGCCGCTGTGGTCGGCCAATATGGGCTTCTTAAAGGGAGCGTGCTTCTGGCCGATATTGGAAATGGAACCATGAATATGCTGTACATTGAGGATAAGCGCCCTGATTCACGCAGATGCTGGACAGAAAAGTTTGGTGTGAACCAGTGCCTGATCCGCGCGAAGAACGCGATTTGGGATAAATATGGCGCAAAAGTCGATGACGCGATAGTTGAACGCATCCTGCGCACCGGAACCGCGGATGTGGCGCAGAAGTATATCGACTGCGTAACGGAAGTCGCCCGCCGGTATGTTGGGGAAATCTTCGATACCTTGCGCCGGTATGAGTACAATCCAGACTTTGTCCGGCTGCTCATCGTTGGGGGCGGCGGTTGCCTTGTCAGGAACTTCGGCTCCTACGACGCGGCGCGGACGACGATCCTTGACGACCTTTGCGCCGCCGCAAAAGGATATGAGTTTCTCGCAAGCGCGGAATACCGGAGGCGGTAATGTGCGTGAAAATGCCATTGTCCATGTGCGGTTTAACCTTGAAAAAGAAACGCACCGCCAAGCCTACGAAGCGCTCCGCCAGGCCGACCGCAACGTCTATCCAACCTACGCCGACGCTGTGGCTGCCGCGCTTGTCAGGCTTTTTATCGAGGATGGACACGAGACAAATGTGTCCGCTCTTATCAATGCCTGTGCGGACAGGATTGCGGAAGCGGTTGCGGAAAGATTGCTGTCGTCCCTGCCTGCCGGCATGATTGCGGCGCGAGCAGTCGCGGACAGCGAGCCGCGAAACGGTGTGCAAAATGAAACGCAACACATTTCTGACCGCAGCGCCGGCGACGCGTCCGACTATATACCGGATGAGGAAATTCCCTGGGATTTTCTGAACTCATAATGGTGGTTATAAGTTGGATACAATTGTATCCACTTTATAACCACTTTTTGTTTTCGATATATCCACTTTGTAACCAACCCCTCATTCTGCGCAAACGAATCGCATAAGGCAATTGGCCACGGCGACCGCCGCAGGGGAAACACAGGACGAAGGACTGTTGTTTTCCCGGAGGGCAAGATTTTCCCTGTTAAACAATCATCCTTCGGATGCCTGTTTTCGGGAGCAATCTTGGTGGGGAATCCGCTCCCCACGCCCTCGGAACCGCGTCTACGGCGCTTATTGGTTCGCTGCGCTCACAGCATGGCTTCGCCATGAGGAAGCAACCGAGTTTGAAAGCAATTTGGAGGTATCATGAGCAAAAACAGGAATTATCACAAAAAGGCAACGGTTGCCAAAGATCGCTTTGTTGGCATCCGATTGGACAGGGAGAGCTTTTCAAAGATCGAAGAAGCGGCTATGGCTGCCGGCCTGTCCATCTCAGAGTATATTCGGAGAGTATTGGCCCACAGGAGGATTACGATCAAGGAAGAGATTGTTGTCGAAGTTCCCGTAATCAAGGAACTCCTCGCCGCCCTGGGAAAGATTGGCGCAAACCTGAACCAGATCGCCCACCACTTCAACGCGGGCGGCGTGCTGTCCCAGCAGATGTACAGGGAAACCATGAAGGCATATGCCGACCTGTACGCCATGAAGTTTGAAATTGAAAAGCTGGGGGGTGAGCTTCGTAGCCATCCTGAAGCATATAGCCGTAAAAAACAGTAACTACGGACAGATGCAGCAGTACCTGCTCTTTCAGCATGAACGCGACGCGGGCAAGCCCATATTGGATGATGAGGGAC
>OGWU01000984.1_pt1 | contig 17603 bp, 15 predicted proteins | sample 1576071 | NCBI WGS metagenome assembly OGWU01 (sample SAMEA3541582, study PRJEB24748) | human gut metagenome | biome: human gut; feature: human-associated habitat; material: faeces | place: China | collected 2012
AGGTTACGGCCGGGCAATGCACTTGTGCTGGAAGATTTTCCTGTCCCGTTGCGCACGGGAATCCGTCAGGACCGGAACCGGGTGTTGTCATGGGAATGCCGTGGGCGGCGGTTCCTGATGATAGGGAATACCGGGTTTTCTTCCCTGGCGCGTGCGGAGAAAACACCGCGGGCGGACGTATTGCTCATCGGGCATCATCCGCGCGACCCGGTGGACAGCGCGGCGTGGATCAGGGCCACAGGCGCCCGTGCGGTCATTTTCACGACGGAGCATGAATGCCCCGTACCGGAGGGAACAGCCGTATACCGTCTCTGGGAAACCGGAACCCTCTATCTGCGGATGGAAGAAAAGGGCGTGCAAATCATCCCCTGGAGGGGCATGGAACGCCGTACAGAGTAAATCCCGTGCTTTCCTCAATGCGGATGGGAAGGATCTCTCCCGCCAGGTCAGGGGCGGCATCCACCATGACGGGCTTGTTCTGGGAGGTCCGGCCGGAGAGGCGTGCCGCATTCGTTTTGGACGGCCCTTCCAGAAGAACTTCCTGCACGGTGCCTACCAGAGCCCGGTTTTTCCGGATAGCTATTTCATTGACTACGGCCAGAAGATCCTGGTTGCGCGCTTCCTTCACTTCTTCCGGAATCTGATTCTCCATCACGGCGGCGGGTGTGCCGCGGCGCGGGGAATAGCGGAAAATGAATGCGTTGTCAAACTGGACCTGTTCCACGGCCTGCCTGGTTAGCAGGTAATCCTCCTCCGTTTCTCCTGGGAAGCCCACAATGATATCCGTGGTGATGGACAAATCCGGGCGTGCCTGCTTCATCCGGGAGCAAAGGTCCAGATAGGTTTCATTCCTGTACGGCCTGCGCATCATTTTCAGGATGCGGTCGCTGCCGCTCTGCATCGGGAAATGAATGTGGCTGCACAACTTGGGAAGGTAGGTGAACGCCTGCACCAGATCCTGGCGGAAACCGATGGGATGCGGGGAAACGAAGCGGATGCGCCGGATTCCTTCCACTTCATGCACGGCTTCCAGCAGCTGGACGAAGCCGCCCTTGCCGCCTGCCGTTTCCATCTGCCTGCCGTACCGGTTGACGATCTGGCCCAGCAGCGTGACTTCCTTCACGCCGGCGTCCGCCAGCATCTTCACCTCATCCACCACGTCCCGGATGGGGCGGCTGCGTTCTGCGCCGCGGGTGTAGGGAACAATGCAGTAGGCGCACTTCATTTCGCACCCCTGCATGATGGAGACATACGCCGTGGAGCGCACGCCGGGATTCAGGTGATCCCGGATTCGGTTCTGGGAATCCTCCTCTTCCGCCACATCGCACACATGCGTACCGGAAAAGGCGGTTTGCAACTCATCCATGCGGCGTTCCTGGCGCGCGCGCAGAATGCCGTCCACATGTTCAAATACGCGGTGGTATTTCTGGGTGCCGACCACGAGGTCCAGGCGCGGCAGTTCCTTGAACAGTTCCTCTTTTTTACTTTGGGCCATGCAGCCCATCATGCCGTACACTACATGCGGACGGTGCCGCTGCTGCTTGGCCAGAAGCCCCATTTTTCCCAGAGCCTTTTGTTCCGCCTGTTCCCGGATGGAACAGGAGTTGAACAGGATGACGTCCGCCTCATCCTCGCGGTCCGTCATGGTGTAGCCCTTCTGCACGAACATGCGGGCCACCTGTTCGGAGTCCCGTTCGTTCATCTGGCAGCCGTAGGTTTTGATATAAAGCTTGGGCATGGAAAAAATCAGGTATTTTTTTTCAGGGTGACCACGCATTCCAGATGCTTGGTCTGGGGGAACAGGTCAAAGGGCTGGACGGCGGTGACGGCATACCCGGCCTTGTCGAATTCCGCCAGATCCCGTATCTGGGTGGCGGGATTGCAGGAAACGTAAACGACTTTTCCGGGGCCGAAGGCAAATAACTGGGCCAAAAATTCCGCACTGCATCCTTTCCGGGGAGGGTCAATCACCACGGCGGTTTTTTCCGCGGGGAAATCCACCCGGGCAAAAATGGCTCCGGCGTCCGCCGCCAGGAATTCCGCGTGTTCAATTCCGTTGCTGCGGGCATTGCTGCGTGCCCAGTCCGCGGAAGTCTCGCTGACTTCCACGCCCAGCACTTTTTTAAATTTCTTCGCCAGGCTCAGGGCGAACAGGCCGGAACCGCAGTAGGCGTCCACCAGGAATTCCTCCCCGTCCATACTCGCCTGTTGGGCCACGTAATCCGTAAAAAGCGGAAGAATGAAAGGATTATTCTGGAAAAAGTCTCCCGCCAGAAAATGGAATTCCAAATCGCCCACCCGTTCGCAGGCGACGGCATTGTTATTGGTGATGACGGTTCCTTCCGAGGCCCGGAGCAGAATGGTGGCTCCCCGCTTGAACCGGGCGGCGGCCTGGTAAACGCTTTTGCGGGCCAGGGGCAGGGCTTCATTGATGCACTCCATGGCAATCGGGCATTGCGGCACGTCCACTACGTCCCTTCTGGAGCCTGCTTTCAGGAAACCGATGGCCGGCTTGCCTCCTTCCTTCGGCTTGTCAAAATGGGGCGTAATCTTGGAGCGGTAATGGTATTGGCGGGGGGAGGCTACGGCCGGATTGACGGGCAGTTCCAGCCCTGCCTGCAAGCGGAGCAGATCCGCTACCTGCCGGGTCTTCCAGAGAAGCTGGCGGTCATAGGAAAAATGCTGGTACTGGCATCCCCCGCAGGTTCCGAACAGGCGGCAGCCCGGTTTCACGCGGTCCGGGCTGGGGTTAATTACTTCCACCAGATCGGCGGAGGAATAGTTCCTGTCATTACGCCAGACGCGCGCTTTTACACGGTCTCCCGGCAGGGCGAAAGGGACGAAAACCACCCATCCGTCCACGCGGCCGATGCCGTCGCCTGCATTGGAAAGGGCGTCAATATCCAGTTCAAGCTCCTGGTGGTAGGAAAAAGGTTCGGGGTGGAACCCCTTGGGAATGGTTGCAGTCATGGTGGTGGGAAAAGATTATGGGGCGGAAGGGGTAATCAACTTGCCGTCCAGATCGTACAGCAGGGTTTCCGGCAGCCGGGGGGTGCGCAGTCCGGGGCGGAAATCGCCTGGCAAGACAGCCGGCCCCGGTGCGGATTCTTCATTCTCATCCTCTGGAAGAATCTCCTGTTGCGCCGGAGCGGGCGCCCAGGGTGCGGGCTGGTTAACTGAAGCGGTTTGTTCCGGCTGAACGGCAGGAACTGGGGCGGGGTCCTGAGGTGCCGTTTCCTTGTTGGAGGCGCAGGAAGAGGTCCAGGCCAGCCCGGCAATCAGACAGGAGCGGATCAGGAGTTTTCTCATGGCGCGGATTCTTACAGCTTCATCCGGACTTGGCAAGTGAATAGCCCTGCTATGGACCGTGTAAAGGGCATTTCTTTTTTACTTGGAAACCGGGGAATGCTTGCTGTTTGACTCTCCCGGGATAGTGTTTATAGTAGGAGCACGTATGAGATTTTTTCTTTCTTTGTGTTGTTCCGCTGCGGTTTCAGGGTTGTTTGCCCCACAGGCCGGCGTGGCGCAACAGCTTCCTCCCATTTTCGGGTTTGCCAATAAAGACAGGATACCTGAAGTTAATAAGTCGGGCAGTCCCGTTTTTGACAAACTCCGTAATGAAGCTATGAAGAAAAAGCTGCCGCTGGTAATTTATCTTACTGGTTCTTCGTGGTGTTCCCAGTGCAATATTTTTACCCGGGAATATATCAAAAAAACAAATTTCAAAAATGCCGCCGGGAAAAAATTTATATTTTGGCTGGTGGACACCAAACAGGTGCCGGGCAATTCTCCGGGGACGTTTCAATTTAAAATGCTTCCGGAAGAAGCTGCAAAAATCGTGGGGTGTGTGGATTCTCCCCGCGCGCCGTATGTGGTTCTTGGACCTCCCGCCGTGTTTATCATTGATCCTGTTTCCGGAGAATTGATCAAGAGCCTGTTCCCTAAGAGTGAAGTGGATAAGTATGGAAAGTCTCTTGACAAAATTATTGAAGAAACCTGGAATAATCGGATAAACCGGAAGAAACTGAATTGAACTGCTTAGTGGCAAGGTATTTGCTAAGCTAAATAATGACAGCGGCAAAAATCGGGCAACGCGAAGGAAAGCGGAATGATGAAGCGGAACGGTTTCAAACGGTTATCCGTTGAAAAGTGATTTTTGACACGTAGCGCCGGGAATGGCAGCTTGTGGTTTTTGTTGGTTTATCAAGTCCTGACGTGTTGATATTTTAACTTTGTAATCTGAATTAAGAATAATTTAATTAATATGACCAGTATAAAGCAAAGAGATGAATTGCAATCTGCTATTTGGAAAATCGCCAACGAAGTGCGTGGCGCCGTTGACGGCTGGGATTTTAAGCAGTTTGTCTTAGGAGCTCTTTTTTATCGGTTTATCAGTGAGAACTTCACCAACTTCATTGAAGGCGGTGACGAGAGCGTCAACTATGCGAATATGTCGGATGACGTTATCACCCCTGTGATAAAAGATGACGCCACCAGGACAAAAGGGTATTTCATCTATCCTACTCAGCTCTTTGTGAATATAGCAAAGAATGCCAACAACAATCCTAATCTGAACACGGACTTGGCCGCTATTTTCGATGCGATAGAGAGTTCTGCCAATGGGTATCCGTCCGAACACGATATAAAGGGACTGTTTGCCGATTTTGACACCACAAGCAACCGTTTGGGCAACACCGTGGAGGAGAAAAACAGGCGTTTGGCGGCAGTCATCAAAGGTGTGGAAAGTCTGGATTTCGGTAATTTTGAGGATAATGAGATAGATCTTTTCGGAGATGCCTACGAGTTTCTGATTTCCAATTATGCTGCCAATGCCGGCAAATCCGGTGGAGAGTTCTTTACGCCTCAGAATGTATCGAAGCTGATAGCGCAATTAGCTATGTCGGGATTGACTTCTGTCAACAAGATTTATGATCCGGCTTGCGGTTCGGGTTCGTTGCTGCTTCAAGCAAAGAAACAGTTTGATGCGCATCTCATTGAAGAGGGGTTTTTCGGGCAGGAAATCAACCACACCACTTACAACCTGGCGCGGATGAATATGTTCTTGCATAATATCAATTATGACAAGTTCGACATAGCGTTGGGCAATACGCTGATCAATCCCCAATACGGCGATGAAAAACCATTTGACGCCATCGTCTCAAATCCTCCATACTCTGTCAATTGGGTGGGAAGCGACGACCCAACGCTCATCAATGACGACCGCTTTGCCCCGGCAGGGGTGTTAGCGCCAAAGTCAAAAGCTGACTTTGCTTTTGTGCTTCACGCCCTCAGCTATCTTTCCGCCAGAGGGAGGGCTGCCATTGTCTGTTTCCCCGGTATCTTCTACCGTGGCGGTGCGGAACAGAAGATAAGGAAATATCTTGTGGACGGCAACTTTGTGGAAACGGTCATTGCATTGCCTCCCAATCTCTTCTATGGAACGAGCATCGCCGTGAATATCCTCGTGCTGTCCAGGCACAAGGCTGATACGAAGACGCAATTCATTGATGCCAGCGGAGAAGATTTCTTTAAAAAGCAGACCAATAACAATGTCCTGACAGATGGGCACATAGAAAGAATAGTCGATATATTCGCCAGAAAGGAACCGGTGGAATATGTTGCGGCATTAGTAGATAACAGCAAGATTGCGGAGAATGGCTATAACCTCTCTGTGAGTTCATATGTAGAGGCGAAAGATACGCGCGAGGTGATTGATATTGCCAGGCTGAATGCCGAGATAAAGCAAACGGTGAAGAGGATAGACGCGCTGCGTGCGGATATTGACGCGATTATTAAGGAGTTGGAGGATGAATAATGAGCTGGCAATAACAGGAACGGCTTTTCTGACCGATGTGAAGCAGATCATTGAGGCTGCTCGGAGTAATGCCGTGCGGAGTGTTAACTCCTGTCGTGTACAGATGTACTGGAATATCGGCCGACGGATATTTGAGGAAGAGCAGCAAGGCAAAGAGCGTGCCGATTATGGTACGTATCTGATAAAGAGCCTTGCGCAGACATTAGAGCCCGAATAAACAGCGTAAGGCAATCCATTGAGATGAATAAGGAGAAGAAGCTATGAGCAAGTTGAAAGAATTGATACAGAAACTTTGTCCGAACGGAGTGGAGTATAAAACAATAAAAGAAACTGTTGGGTTAAACAGAGGAAAAAGATTGACCAAAAGTGAACTTTTAGAAGAAAGTAATACAGAATTCAAATACGCAGTTTACCATGGTAGTAAAGATACACCATTGGGTTTTTATAATAATTTTAATGCTCCTAAAGGAACAACAATTGTTGTAAATACAGGAGGAATTGGAGGTGTTAAATATATAGATAAAGACTTTTGGTGTTCCGATGGAAGTTTCTGGCTTGGGAAAACAAATGATATAAATGGAAAATATTTATATTATTGTTTGTCTGGGTATGAAGATTATTTTTATTCTAAAAAAAGGATAGGAGGAGTTCCAACGATAGATAAAAGTGTTGTTGAAAATTTTTCCATTCCTGTACCTCCCTTAGAGGTTCAAGAAGAGATTGTACACATCCTCGACAATTTCACGGAGCTTACAGCGGACCTTACAGCGGACCTTACAGCGGAGCTTACAGCGAGAAAGAAACAATATGAGTATTATCGCAATAAGCTATTGTCTTTCACATGGATACCTTTAGGGGTTATAGGAGAAATTCGCATGTGTAAACGTGTTCTTAAAGAACAGACTTCTGATTTTGCCGAGATACCTTTTTATAAAATTGGCACTTTCGGAAAGGAACCTAATGCCTATATTTCAAGAGAATTATTCAATGAATACAAATCGAAATATAGTTATCCCAGGATAGGCGAGATTCTTATTTCTGCAAGTGGTACAATAGGTAAAGCTGTTATATTCGATGGACAGGAAGCATATTTCCAAGATAGCAATATTGTTTGGGTTGAAAATGATGAAAGCCAAGTTTTGAATAAATATCTATTTTACTGCTATCAGATAGCAAAATGGAAAATAGCAGAAGGGGGAACAATACAGAGGTTATATAATGAAAATCTCAAGAAAACGCTTATTCCCATTCCATATCCGAATGACAAAGAAAAATCTCTTGAAGAGCAACGCCGCATCGTCTCTATTCTCGATAAATTTGACGCGCTGATAACCTCCATCAGTGAAGGCTTGCCAAAGGAAATAGAACTGCGTAGAAAACAGTATGAATATTACCGTAACCAATTATTATCATTTCCCGATAATAAAGCAATAGCCTGAATATGGGAAAAACATTGACAGAAATAGCTCAGGAGCTAAAAAACAGCGAAAAGAAGGTTCAGCTTATCTATGCCTTTAACGGCGCAGGAAAGACGCGGCTGTCTCGTGCATTCAAAGAGTTGGTGTCTCCCAAGCATGAGGAAGAAGAAGCGCAAGACGGGGATACTGATATAAAAGTATTGTATTATAATGCTTTTACTGAAGATTTGTTTTATTGGGATAATGATTTGAAAGGAGATACAGACAGGAAGCTGGTGATATATCCTAATGCCTTTACTGACTGGGTTCTTCAAGATGAAGGACAAGAGAGTAATATCATAACATGGTTTCAGCATTATACCAATGATAAACTAACTCCACGTTTCAATGAAGATTATAATGAGGTTTCTTTTTCTATAGAAGGCGGCAATGAAGTGCGAATTGATAACATCAAGATATCGAGAGGCGAAGAAAGTTGTTTTATTTGGTGCGTGTTTTACAGCCTGCTGAAAGAGGTTGTCGAAGTACTCAATGTTCCGGAGCCGGAAGATCGCTCGACAAGAAAGTTTGATGATTTGGAATACTTTTTCATAGACGATCCTGTAAGTTCGTTAGATGACAATCACTTGATTGAATTGGCGGTAGACGTAGCGGAATTGATAAAATCAAGTCAGTCAAATTTGAAGTTTATTATTACAACACACAATCCGCTTTTCTATAATGTGTTATTTAATGCATTTAACACTGCAGATTCGCGTTATAGTTACAAACCAAGGCATAGTGTAAAAAAACACCTGGAAAAATTGGATGATGGCACTTTTTTACTCACAGATGCCAAGGATTCTCCTTTTTCCTATCATTTAGCTCTCTTAACTGAGTTGAATAACGCCATCATCTCAGATGATATCCAAAAATATCATTATAATTTTCTTCGTAATATATTAGAAAAAACTGCTACATTTCTTGGTTATGGAAATTGGGGAGAACTTTTGCCTGCCGAATCGCGTGAGGCATATTGCAGGCGAATCAATCTGTATAGCCATTCTAGACATAGTGGAGAGGAATCTTCAATTGTTAAAGAAGAGGATAAAAGAGTATTAACTTATTTAGTAAAAGAGGTTCTAATACCTCAATATCACTTCCACTCAATCGTTGACCATAAATAGTGAACGACATGACACAGTACAGCACCATTGCAGAATTGCAAAATTTTATCGTTCTCGACAACTACACCAAGAGTTCCATGGTAAGCGAGCCGCCCGCAGGTTATCAGACAGAGGCGGCTTTGGAACGTGAATTCATAGAAGATTTGATATCACAAGGTTACGAATATGTTCCCAGCCTTGTTACGCCTGATGCCCTGCTCTGCAATGCGAGAAACCAGTTGCAGGCATTCAACAATATCGTTTTTACCGATTCTGAATGGAGTCGCTTTCTGGAGGAATATCTGGACAAGAAGAGCGACAGCCCTGTTGAAAAAACAAAAAAAATACACAGGGATTACGTCTGTGACTTTGTGTTTGATGATGGGCATATTGAGAATATCTACTTGGCAGACAAGACGAATATTGCCCGCAACAAAGTACAGGTGATTAATCAGTTTGAGCAGTTCGGGGAACAAGCGAACCGTTACGATGTCACGATACTGGTAAATGGGTTGCCTATGGTGCAGGTAGAGCTGAAAAAGCGGGGTGTGGCTATCCGCGAGGCTTTTAATCAGGTGCGTCGCTATAGCAAAGAGAGCTTCAACAGCGAAAGTTCACTTTATAAATACTTACAGGTTTTCGTCATCTCCAACGGTACGGACACCCGTTATTTTGCCAATACCGTAAAGCGCGATAAAAACAGTTTTGACTTTACGATGAACTGGGCGAAGTCGGACAATATGTTGATTAAAGACTTAAAGGATTTTACGGCGACATTTTTCCAGAAAAATACGCTGTTGCAGGTTCTTTTCACATATTCGGTGTTTGATACCAGTAACACGCTGCTTATTATGCGACCCTACCAGATTGCGGCAACGGAACGCATCTTGTGGAAGATAAAAAGTTCTTATCAGGCTAAGAAATGGAGCAATCCGGAGGGAGGCGGATACATCTGGCACACCACGGGGTCTGGCAAAACTCTGACGAGTTTTAAGGCCGCACAGCTTGCCACACAACTTGATTTTATCGACAAGGTGTTCTTTGTTGTTGACCGCAAGGATTTGGACTATCAGACGATGAAGGAATATCAACGTTTCTCGCCCGATAGCGTCAATGGGTCAGAGAGCACGGCGGGATTGAAGAGGAACATAGAGAAGAATAACGACAAGATTATCGTTACGACCATTCAGAAGCTGAACAACCTCATGAAGAGCGAAAGCGACTTGCCCGTTTATCAAAAACAGGTTGTATTTATTTTCGATGAGTGCCACCGTTCCCAATTCGGAGAAGCGCAGAAGAATCTGAAAAAGAGGTTCAAGAGATATTACCAATTTGGCTTTACGGGTACCCCTATCTTTCCTGAGAATGCTTTGGGGGCGGAGACTACGGCCAGTGTGTTCGGCCGTGAGCTGCATTCGTATGTCATCACAGACGCCATACGTGATGAAAAGGTTTTGAAGTTCAAAGTGGACTATAACGATGTTCGTCCACGGTTTAAGAATTTGGAAACTGAAAAAGATGAAATCAAGTTGAATGCGGCAGAAAATCAAAAGCTTTTGCTTCATCCAGACCGGATCAAAGGGATTTCTCAATACATCCTGCAGAATTTCAGGATAAAAACCCATAGAACGCAAGGGAATAACAAGGGCTTTAATGCCATGTTCGCAGTAAACAGCGTTGAGGCTGCCAAACTGTATTATCAGGAATTGAACAATCTGCAGAAAGAAAGTGACAGGCCCCTGAAAATTGCCACCATATTTTCTTTCGCCCCGAATGAAGAACAAAGCGCTAAGGGCGATATCAAAGATGAAAATTTTGACCCTTCGGCAATGGACAGCAGCGCCAAAGAGTTTTTGGCAAAAGCGATTGGCGATTACAACGTGATGTTTAAAACGAACTTCGGAGTGGATAGTAAAGAGTTCCAAAACTATTATCGCGATTTGGCCAAAAGAGTAAAAAACCAGGAGGTTGACTTGCTCATTGTGGTCGGTATGTTCCTTACCGGTTTTGATGCTCCTGCTTTGAACACGCTGTTTGTAGACAAGAATCTGCGTTATCACGGTCTGATGCAGGCGTTTTCACGTACCAATCGCATCTATGACGCGACCAAGACTTTCGGCAATATCGTCACATTCAGGGATTTGGAACAATCTACAATAGATGCGATCACTCTGTTTGGAGATAAGAACACAAGGAACGTAGTACTTGAAAAGAGCTATAAGGAATACCTTGAAGGATTTAAAGATATTGCCACCGGCGAGGCGAGAAAAGGGTATGTGGAAGTTGTCAGGGAACTGAAAGAAAAATTCCCTGCCCCCGATGGGATAGTGACGGAAGCAGATAAAAAATCCTTTGTTAAGCTGTTCGGAGAATATTTGCGGATAGAAAATATTTTACAAAACTACGATGAGTTTACGCAGCTCAAAGCCCTGCAAAAAATAGACAAAGCGGATAGTGCGGCTCTTGAAGCGTTTAAGAATGCCAACTTCTTGACTGATGAAGATATTGCAGCCATGCAGGGCATTGATGTACTGAAAGAGCGAACCGTACAGGATTATCGTTCGGCGTACAATGATATTCGGGACTGGTTCAGACGTGAGAGGAACGGTAAAGCTCCGGAAGATTCAAAAATAGACTGGGATGATGTGGTCTTTGAAATTGATCTGCTTAAATCTCAGGAAATAGATCTCGACTATATCCTCGAACTGATTTTCGAACACAACAGGAAAACGAAGGACAAGCCTGCATTGGTAGATGAGGTGCGCCGTGTTATCAGAGCGAGCATCGGGAACAGGGCAAAAGAGAGTCTCATTGTTGATTTTATCAATGAAACAGATTTGGAATCGATGCGAGATAAGACTGATATTATTGCCGCTTTCTTTACTTATGCCCAGGAGAAACAGAAAAAGGAAGCTGATGCTCTGATTACGGAAGAGAAACTGAACGAGGAAGCCGCAAAGCGATATATTCAAACATCTTTGAAACGGAAGTACGCCAGTGAGAACGGCGCCGACCTCAATGCTATTCTGCCGAAGATGAGTCCGTTAAATCCTCAATATCTAACGAAGAAACAGAGCGTCTTTCAAAAAATCGTCGCTTTCATTGAAAAGTTTAGGGACATCGGAGGTCAAATTTAATACCTGAACACGTGCAAATTGCCCGATTTTGCCGCTCTCATTCGGCATCATGAGGTGTTACTCTTCTAAAAACGGTAAATGAAGCGCAGCCATGGGCGCGGCGTGCCGGAATAGTAGGGATACCACCGGTGTCCGGGGTGGTGCATGGTGCGGCCCCATTCATCCTGACGGCGTGCCTGGGGCGTATAGAAGAACTGCTTCCACTCCCGGTTGACGAAGGAAGAAGGCTCTGTTTCCGAAGCCGGAGGCGCCAGAAACTCCTGGAGGGCGCTGGAAGAACAGCAATAATAGGGAATGTTGAACCGGGGCGCCATTCCGAACGCCAGCAGAAGCCATATCCAGACGCGGAAACCGGGATGCCGCGTCCAGGAGGAAGCCAGAAAGGCAAGCAGGCAGGCCATGACCGGAACGCTTCCTTTGCAAAGCAGGTCATTGACGTCTCCGTTCACGTAAAAAAAAGGCAGAATCAGGCCGGTTGCCAGCGTACAGATAAAGAGGGGATTCCTCCGGAAATCCCGCCAGCAGAACAGGGCGTACAGCAGGAATGAGGTCGCCATAAGCGGGAAATCCCCCGGATGCGTATAAAAAGGCCGCATGCCCATGTGGGAGGATGGCGCGTTTACCGTCCCATAATAAAGAAGGAAGCACACTCCCAGCAGAACGGAGGCCGAAAAGGAGGGATGGAGCAGGACATCCCGGAGAGGGGGGACGCCTCTCCACTGACGGTACCACTGGCAGGCCGCCAGGGGAAGCCCACCGAGGGCCGCGAGGGGGGAATAAAAGGCCGTGGCTGCGAACAGAAGGGGTATCCAGGGCAGGGGCATGCGTCCCGAAGCCAGGAAGATGAAAAAAAGCAGAACTGGAATGGAAGCGTTTGCGCTGCACATGATTTGTTCCGCCGTGCCGAAGTAATGCAGGCGGAACAGGTCCAGCCCCAGCCAGCACTGGAAATTCAGCAGAGAACCGAATGCCGCCATCAGCAGGGCGAGCAGCAGGGAGCGGCGTCCGGAGAAAACGCAGAGCCACAGCCAGGTAAGAAACAGCCCCCAGGTTCCCCACAGAACGACAAACACGCGTGCGGCGTCCAGCCCCGCCAGTTTTCCCGCCAGGGCTGGGACCAGCCAGAACCCCGTGTTGTAAACCAGCATGTTCCCGTCTGGAAAGATGACGGGCCATGGGCTGGCTACCAATTCACGCAGGCAGGCGTTTCTGACGATATGGTCAGGGTGCTGGTTGACCCATTCCCCCCAGCCGGAAAGCGTCATCAGGGCGGCAAACGCCGCCAGGGCGAGAAATGAAGAGCGGGTGAACAGGGGGAAGGCGGGAAGGGAATCCCTTGTTTGCGGTTCCTTGCATTTTCGGGGTGCCAGTCCCGCAGCCGTCAGGAGCATGAGGGGGAGAGCGGCGTACCAGTGCATCCACCCGGCCAGGAATATCAGGACGGGCAGCAGAAGCCAGGCGCAGGTGTGCCACTTCAGCGCAGTTGCGTTGAACGCTTGTTCCGGGCACGGGGCATCAGCGGCAGAGGCAGGCATTTCCCCTGAACCTTAATGGGGCCGGCCCGCGGGGGCAAGGAGGAAACTCGCAGGCCGGAATGGAAGGGGAGGATTTGTATGGGTATAGTGGCAGGAATGAGGGTGCGCCGTTGCCGCTTTACCGGAGAAACGGGGGCCTCATACTGGGAGGCCTATGAACAAAACACAATTTATCCGGGAGCTCCAGCGTGAGCTGGGGAATGACGTTACTTCCCGGCAGGCGGAACATGCGTTGAACGCGGTGCTGGAGACGATTGCGCGAGCAGTCCGGAGCCGGGCGGATGAAGCCGCCGCTGTGCGGGCCACGGAGGGGGATGTCCATCAGATCCTGTATAATCTCATGGAAAACGGCGTGAAATATACTGCCCCCGGCGGTTTTGTACATACGTCCGTTTCCGTGGAGGAGGGGCGGGTGGTGATTACTGTGTCGGATAACGGCATCGGCATCCCTGCGGAGGATATGCCCCATATTTTTGAGCGCTTTTATCGGGTGGATAAGGCGCGCTCCCGTCAGATTGGCGGCACAGGGCTTGGATTAAGCATAGTGGGTGATACGGTGCAGCGCCGGGGCGGTGAGATCGGTGTCGCCCCCCGGAAGGGCGGCGGCACCGTGTTCACAGTTTCTTTTCCCCAGGCGGAGCCGGAGGTGACGGCATGAGGGTAAAACGAATTTTGACCGTGCTTTTTGTTATGGCGCTCTTATTGACGGGCTGTGCCCCCGATAAGTCCGGCGGCCATAGCCTGCATCTGTTTTACCCGGCGGCGAACTATGAGGCCGGCGGAGATGTGCTTTGCTCTCAGACGGTGGATTGGTCGAAACAGGAGAGCGCCGACACGGCGGACCAGGTAAAAATGATGGTGCAGCTGCTGCAGAACCGGGATGGCCGTATGAATTTCACCTCGCCTATTCCCTCGGATGCAGAGCTGCTGGAGTGCAGCGTGTCCGGCGGCGTAGCGGTGCTGGATTTCTCCGCCGCCTATGGACGCCTGTCGGACTTTTCTCTAACGGTGGCGGATTACTGTATTACTTTGTCGGCCTGCCAGATCCCCGGCGTCAAGTGGCTGCAGGTTCTGGTGGAGGGCAAGCCCCTTTCCGGACGGACAAACTCATATTTTTCCACGGAGGATGTGCTGCTTACCAGCTCAGAGGATGTGGTGAAGGTGGTGCCCGTGACGCTGTATTTCCCGGATCAAGCAGGTACGCTGCAGCCGGAAAAGCGGGAGCTGCTAATCTACGAGGGCGAGAATCGGTGCCAGCGGTTACTGCAGGCTCTGGAGGAGGGGCCGCAGACCGAAGGGCTGGAAAAGCTTCTGCCGGAGGGGATTAGCGCAGCCGGTGTGTGGATGGACGGGGACATCTGCTGCCTGAATTTCTCCTCTGCCGACTACAAAGCCCTCTGTGATGTGTCGGTGCGCCAGGACAGCTTGGTGCAGGGGTTAGTGAAGTCCCTGTGCAGTATAGATGGTGTGGAAGGTGTACAGATTATGGTGGGCGGAGCCTACCGAGCCAAGCTGGGCGTCGTTGACATTGAGAATCCTATTAAGCCGCAATAAAAACAATACGGCACCGGCCTTTGCCGGTGCCATATTGTTTTTATTGCTTCCGGGCGGTGATGTACTCGTCTCCGGGTCGCCAATAGGGGCAGCTGTCCGCCCGAGCGGTGAGGAACCGGACCATCTCGTCCTCGTCCAGATCCACTTCGCAGATGTAGTCATCGTACTCCTCGTCGTAGGAGTAGTAGACGCAGCTTTCACATTTTCCGCCCATGGCACAGCGCCTCCCTTTGCATACAGCTTCCATTTTCAGCATTATAGGTCAGACCGGGCAGTTCGTCAATCGGATGAAAGCCCCCATTTACAATTTTTTTGAAAAAACGGGAAAAATTCAAAGAAAAGTAATGACTTTTCTCTACCGTTCGGCTACAATAAGGCGAAAGAATCGAATAGGAGGACTTCCTTTTGAAGAAAATGTATGATGCGGTGGAGCGCTTTTGTGCGCGACATCCCCGGTTTGGCATCCCAAATTTGATGCGATACATCGTTATCGGCAATGTGGTGGTGTATTTTCTGTCTATGCTCAGCCGCAATACCGATGCGGCGGCGCTGGACTTTTTGGCCTTTAATCTAAACAGCCTGCTTCACGGCGAGATCTGGCGGATCGTGACCTACATCTTTGTGCCGGGATACAGCAGCCCCTTTGCTCTGCTCATTGCCCTGTATTTTTACTACTGGATCGGCTCGACCCTGGAGCGGGAATGGGGAACACCTAAGTTTACCTTATACTATTTGGGCGGTGCAGCGCTGACAGTGGTGGGCGTCATTCTTACCAGCCTTATCAGTGGCAACTACTATCTGACCCTGGCGGGAACGGGGTATGTGAATCTGTCCATGTTCCTGGCCTTTGCCGTGCTGTTTCCGGATATGACGGTGCTGCTGTTTTTTATCATTCCCATCAAAATCAAGTGGCTGGCCATTATCGATGGGGTGTTCTTTGCCATTGAGATCGTGGGCGCTATTCTGTCCGGAAACCTGGTGGGGGCCATTACCCCGGTGCTGGCACTGCTGAATTTTGCCCTGTTTGCCACGCCCTATATACACTATATACGCCGGCGGACCCAGTACCGCCATTCGGCGGGGGCCGTGAATTTCCGCCGGACGGTACACCAGGCCCAAAAGCAGCAGCAAACTGCGCCTTACCACCACAAGTGCGCCGTGTGCGGCCGCACGGATACGGACTATCCCGACCTGCAGTTCCGCTATTGCAGCAAGTGTGCCGGGTATCACTGCTTCTGCCAGGATCATATTTTCTCCCATGTGCATTTCACCGAGGAGCCTTGACGGATATAGCTTTTTCCGGTAGAATAGGGTAAATTGTGAGTCTGCCGACAAAGTGGTAAGATTTGTGATAACGGTAAGGAATAGAGCGTGGGGGAAACCCAAGAAGGGTGTCCCTCACCATTCAAAAACGCAAAGGGCGAGGCAAAAAGTATTTTTGCTGCGCCGGAGTGTGAGGGAAACCCAAAAAGGGTGTCCCTTACCATTCAAATCGATCGTTTTTGAAGCTTTTTCAAAGTTTCAAAAGCTTAGGCAGCGGGGCGAAAAGACTTTTTCGACACGCTGAATTGTGCTGTGAGGTAGAACTATGGCTAACGGATTTATTGACAAGGCGCGCATTACCGTTCGGGCCGGAAACGGCGGCAACGGGGCGGTGGCCTTTCACAGAGAAAAATACATTGCGGCGGGAGGACCCGACGGCGGAGACGGCGGCAACGGGGGGAGCATCATCGTGCAGGTGGACGACAATATGTCCACTCTGATGGACTTTCGCTATAAGCGCAAATATGTGGCCGGAAACGGAGTGGACGGTCAGGGCGGCCGCAAGAGCGGCAAGGACGGGGAGAGCCTGACCATCCGGGTGCCCCGGGGGACCCTGATCCGGGACGCGGAGACCGGTGAAATTATCAAGGATATGTCGGATAAAGAGCCTTTTGTCCTTTGCAAGGGCGGCCGGGGCGGCTGGGGCAACCAGCACTTTGCCACTCCCACCCGGCAGGTGCCCCGCTTTGCCAAGGCGGGTCTGCCAGGGGAGAGCCACGACGTGGTCCTGGAGCTGAAGCTGCTGGCGGATGTGGGTCTGGTGGGCTTTCCCAATGTGGGGAAATCCACGCTGCTCAGCGTAGTGAGTAAGGCACACCCCAAGATCGCCAATTATCATTTTACCACCCTGTATCCTAATTTGGGTGTGGTGTATGTAGACGATGGCGTCAGCTTCGTCATGGCAGATATTCCCGGCATCATCGAGGGAGCCAGCGAGGGCGCCGGCTTGGGTCACGATTTCCTGCGGCATATCGACCGCTGCCGGCTGCTGGTCCACCTGGTGGATGTCTCCGGCAGCGAGGGCCGGGACCCGGTGGCAGATTTTGACGCCATCAATGACGAGCTGAAAAATTATTCTCCGGAGCTTGCCCGGCGGCCCCAGATCGTGGTGGGCAACAAGACGGACCTTTTGCAGGATCCGGAGCAGCTGGAGACCCTTAAAAAGCATGTAGAGGAGGCGGGCTACAGCTTCCTGGAGATGTCCGCCGCAACCCACCAGGGGACGAGGGAGCTGGTACAGACCATCGGCCGGATGCTCTCACAGCTGCCGCCGGTGGTGGTGTACGAGCCGGAATATGTGCCCCGGCCTCCGGAAGTGGACACCTCCCAGCCGCTTACTATCCATGTGGAGGACAACACTTGGCTGGTGGAGGGGCCGTGGCTGCAGCGGCTCATGGCCAACATCAATTTCTCCGACTATGAAAGCCGGATGTATTTCGACAAGATGCTGCGCCAAAGCGGGCTATTTGACCGGCTGGAGCAGATGGGCATCCAGGACGGGGATATTGTGTCCATGTACAATCTGGAGTTTGAATATCAGCACTGATACCATAAAAAGATGCGCAGAGCCCTGCGCATCTTTTTTATTCCGGAGGAAAATCCTCCCGCTTTGCCATATGCACAACGTGATCATCACGCTGATCCTGGGCCTCATGGTCATCTTCGGCTGGCCTGAA
>OGWU01000986.1_pt1 | contig 17534 bp, 29 predicted proteins | sample 1576071 | NCBI WGS metagenome assembly OGWU01 (sample SAMEA3541582, study PRJEB24748) | human gut metagenome | biome: human gut; feature: human-associated habitat; material: faeces | place: China | collected 2012
CAAACGAGACTGGCGCAATTACTAAAGAACAGTTTAGTAAAATGACGTTGGCTCAGCAATCACAACTTTATAGAGATAATCCTGAACTCTATAATAGTCTTGTGAAGTAAGTTATAACCTGGGGAACTTTGCTCTTTGAGCCAAGAGTCGGAGATTTAAAAAATTAAAATATTAGGATGGCTCCGACCGCATCCATGATTCATACCCAGTTTATATATATTGAACATGGAGTGAAGAGACTAACCTTCAATGGGGTTTTCGGTCTTTCCCCCCCATTCTCTTTGCTCTTGTTCTTCCTTTTGATTTATTCTCTAATTTATAATATATAAGGAGGTCATTTACAATGGCTACTACTGCAATTACTAATAGTAATGTTTGCTATGATAACGTTGTGTTGGCCAACAAGATTGAGGACATCCTCACTACTCAGGTCAACCTTTCCAATTATATGACTATTGATACTAGCATGACTGAACAAGCTGGTATGAAGAAGAAGATTAATGTTTATACTGCCGATGGTAACGTTGAAGATTTGGAGATGGGCGAGGGTAACAGTGAAGACATCTCTGTCAGCTTCAAGACCAAGGAATATGAGGTTGGTACTACTCAGGGTCGTTTCCAGTATTTTGACGAGCAGGCTATGACTGACCCAATGGTTGTTGAGACTGGTCTTACTGGTCTTGCTAAGACTATGGTTAATGATTTCACTGCTAAGGCTATTGCTGAGATGGCTAAAGCTACCAAGAGTATTTCTGCTCCTTGCATTCCTGACACTATTGCTGATGCTCTTAGCATGGTCGCTGCCGAGGACGAGTTACGTTATACTCTTTTAATTAATCCTACTGACAAGGCTCAGCTCCGTATCGCTATGGGCGCTGAACTCAAGTATGTTGAGGATTATATCCGTAGTGGTTACATTGGCACTGTTTATGGTGTTCCTGTAGTTGCTACTAATGCGGTTCCTGCTGGTACTGCTTATCTTGTGAATAAAGAGGCTATTACTCTGTTCATTAAGAAAGATACCGAGGTTGAACAAGAGAGAGATGCTAATGTTCGTAATAACCTTGTTTATATCCGTAAGGTTGCTCTCGTTGCTCTGACTGACGAGAAGAAACTTGTTAAGATTACTTGGGACAATCCTGGCACTGGCAAGGTTGATACAACTGGTTACACTCTTTTAACCTCTCAGCCGGCTGACTGGGCTACCAATTCTGCTAATTACTACAAGTTAGTAGATGGTGTTATGACTGCTCTGACTGCTGCTGAAACCTTTGCTACTAATACATTCTATAGCAAAGATGCCTAATTTCTCCGGGGTTCTGGGGTCTCTGATAATTGGAACCCCGGAACCCCATTTTCTTTTTATCTAAACAAAAGGAGGAATTAGATAATGACTATAATTGAAAAAATCAAGGCTATTCTGGGGCCGACCGCCAGCCGCAATCTCCAAACACTTTCTGCTCTTGTTGAAATGTGTAAAGAAGAAGCTACAGCTTATTGTAATTTAGATGAATATACAGAGAAGCTCGATAACGCGGTTGTCCAGATGGTTTTAGAAAGATATAATAGAATAAATAATGAAGGCGTAGATTCCACAAATGCCTCTGGAATACATGAGACTTTCCATGATGGTTATACTGCTTCTACGACTAAGATGTTACAGAAGCATCGTAGAATGAAAGTCTTTGGAGATACTACTAACTCTATTGGCTCTTGTTGGGGAGGTTGAGTATAATGAAACAAGCACTTATTACTAAGATTGAAACTACTTATACTCCAGACGGACAAGGCGGATATATAGAAGAAACAATAGAGAAAGGTAGTTATGACGTTAAATTAAGTGTTAGTAAAGACGTTAATGAGGCTACTGCTTATGGAGTTAAGTGTGAGCAAATCCTTAAAGTAATTGCGGATGAGCCTTTAAAGGATGATGAAGCTAGCTTATGGTTAATTATTGGCCCAGAAGGTCCTCAAGGAGAACCTGGTTTTATTAAGTTTGAAGACTTAACTCCAGAGCAGAAAGAGGAATTAAGAGGTCCTCAAGGAGTTCCAGGAAAAGATGGCGCGCCTGGTCCACAGGGCCCACAGGGAGAACCTGGAAAGCCTGGAGAGAAAGGCGATAAGGGAGAGCAAGGTCCTCAGGGTATTCAGGGACCAGCCGGAGCCAATGGTCAGGATGGCACTGATGGCCTATCTGCATTAACCTACGGCAAAGCAAAAGAAACTACAGTAACACCAACTGTAGGTGGCGTAACTAACTTTATAGAGACTGGAGATTTACCTCCTTCTTTATTTAATAGAACACCGGTTGTAGGCGATAGATTTATTTTATTAGCCCTTAGAACTACAACAGGGTAGACTTTTATATTAGAGTGCGAGATTACTTTAGTAACTTCTTATGTAGCAAGTAAGAATATAGCTGTAGTGGAGACTACTGGCGCTCAAGGAGAGACTGGGCCACAGGGTGAAAAGGGAGATAAAGGCGATACAGGTCCTCAAGGTCCCCAGGGTATTCAAGGACCAGCAGGCGCAAACGGCACTAACTATACTATTACCAGTGCAGACTATGATGCTATTGCTAATGTAGTTTATGGTAAGATGACTAATGCAGAGTAGGTGAGATACTAATGAGTAAGGTTTACTTGGAAGATTCTACATTGACTGCTATTGGTAATGCCATTAGAGGGAAGACTGGGGAGAGCGGTCTCCTTCTTCCAAGTGAAATGGCTAATGCTATTGCTTCTATTGAGAGTGGCGGTTCTGGTGGAGATTTTGATTTAAGCAATATTAAATATTATGTTTATAATAGTTCTAAAGTAGAAAGCTCATATATAATGCCTAATGATTTTTCAGAAAATTCTACAATTCTCTTATGGGCTTCTTCTTCTGAACGGGATGGTACTACTAATAAAGGTGTGCTTGGTGGCTTATGTATGGCTTCTATGTTCTTTGACGTTTATCCAACCGTTCAATAGAGGGGCGGATTTTATACTAAAGAATATAAATCTCCAATTAAAGTTAGTAGTCTTCTTGTCTCTGTAGGATATGGTATTACTGATGCCACGGCCGCAGGTATGTTAAATCCTACATTCTTTATGCGAAACGGAATTGACTATGATTCTACTAATAACAAAGTTATTAAAGTACAAGCCGATACAGGACCCAATACAAGGGTTGAATATACTGGAGCTGGCGGTTTTAGAATGTTATATATCCCGTAAGAAGGAGGATTTGTATGTATTATTATAAAAGCATTGATGAAACTGGATTATATGCTTCAAGCTCTCCTATTATCGCGGATGGGATTATCGAAATTACAGAAAGCGAATATATAAAGGCAACTACGCCAACAGAAGAAGAGATTAGGGAGGAAAAGGAACGTCAACTCAGGAAGTTGATGTTAGAGCTTTATCCTCCAGAGGAGGTATAACATGAACGAGAATGTTAAGAATATTGAACAAGAGCAAGAAGTTCAGAAGAAAATCTATTACCTCTACAACGGCAAGAAATATGAGTTGAGGGCGCAGGTTCCATACAGAAATCAGTATTTACTTACTTTGATTGAGGTGGAGTAATATGGCTCTTCCACAGGTAATTACAAGACCTGATGGCTCTTTGTATTGTGATGTGAGTATAGAGAGTTTAGGATTCATGTCCTTTACTCCTCTATGCTCTCTTCCAATACAATATGATAGTAGCAAATTCAAAGAAATGGGCGATATTTTTGTAGGATACGCACGCTCCACTTGCCCAGTAGATACAGGATATCTACGTGACCATAATGATTACGCGGCTGATGCTGGTGGGATAGAAATGTGGAGCGAGGCTTTCTACTCTGCATATCAAGAATATGGAACAAGTAGGTGCCGAGCGCAACCCTGGTTTGAATCTTCCATTCTTTCTGCTCTTGCTGATTCAGGTATAGAAGATAATTTTACACAAACACAAACCAGATGGAACTATGTAGATGGAGAACTTGCGGCCGTCCAAGCTGCTAGCCCCACTTCTATTGGAGAAGCGTATGCGCTAATTGATAGAATTAACAATCTACAAAGAGAGTTAAGCGCACTTGGAATCTATGTAGAAGGATTACAAGAAAGCCTTGAACAATTAGAATGGCAGATTCAAGAAATGATTATGCAAATGCAAATCCAAATGGCTTTGAGTCAAGGCAAAATGAATATGGGCTTCTTTGAACAGATGATTATATCTCTGATTGCTGGCTTTATTGGCGGTTTGATTAGATTTATGATTGAACGGATTCTCGATAATAAAGAAGCGCAAGACGCAAATCCACACAACCCAAGTCATTAAGGAGGATTAGATATGTTTGATGTAAAGCAAGCTGTTTATGACGCCATAAAGGAAACTAATCTTCCTTTAGAAGATACACCAGTTATGGAAAGAAAGAAGTTTCCTTATGGTATCTTTAGCACAATTAACGTAACTAGAGTTAGATATAAGAACTCTTATAAAGCACGTTACTTATATCGTTTTGATATTTTCTCTACTTATAAGGGAGAAAAAGAAGTATTAGATATTTGTGATGATATTGAGCAGAGAGTATTCAATCGTGTAATGTCTGATAACAGATGCACGTTTGTAGATATAAACCATAATATTATGGATGATAAAGAACAAGGGCCAGTAACTAAACATGGTATTATTAGTATTCTGGTAGAAACATTGGAGGTGCCTGAACAATGAAAGGCTTTGACGTTCTCATTAAAGTAGATAACAAGATTGTAGGCGCCCAAGTAAATGCCGATTTGCGCCGGGCCGCAACCACTTCTGACATTTCTAATCTGATTGCTCTTGATTGGGCAGATAGTTTAGTTCACTTGAAGAATTGGTCAGTCCAGTGTTCAGGCGCTTATGTAGTAGATGATGAAGGACTTGAGGCTTTAGAAGATGCGTTTGCCAAGGGCGCAGAAGTAGAGCTTCAGATTGAATCTCCTTCTTTGAAATATAATGGAAAAGCCGTCATAACTAACTTTCCTATTGGTGCTATGTTCAATAAGGAAATGACCTATCAGCTTACTTTTGCTGGTAAAGGAGAATTAAAGAGAGTGATTGAACGTGACCCTGGTTTGATTGGCTATTGTCTTGACGTATGATAACAAGAGAAGAAAAGATTGCGGTCTGTGGGTTGGTTCCTTATATGAATCAACTCACAGATGAGCAAATAGACTTGGCATATGAAGGCTATCAACGTAGAATGATGGACTTAGGAAATTTGATTACAGTAGCAGTTCGTAAGGCTTTTGACGGAGAGAGTGAACCTTTCATCTACGAGAAACCAATAAGTAGAAAAGAAACCTTTGAACGCTTTAATATAAAGGAGGATTAACCATGATGGATTTTAGTACGATGTTACAAGACATGGTTCGTTCAACTCCTACACCTTCACTTCATGCAGAAGACCGTCAGGAGACTCCTAAGAATAAAAACAAGAGAGAAGATAACCTAATGAATGAGATTGGGTTAGCTGTAAAAAGGAGATGAATGTAATGCTTGTAAATAATGTAGATATTACTGCTTATAAAGCAGAACTCTTAGATAGAGCTATCTCAACTACAGTCGTTCATTCTATCACTGATTGGATGGATGAAGCAACAGAAGGTAGTTTGTTACGTCAGTCTTACGATTGGCGCAATATTAAACTTACTTTTCTTATTAGAGAAGTAGATGAAGATAAGGCTTACAAACGTATTAGCGCACTTACTGATGCGTTAAAGAAATGTACATTGCGGTTTGACGATATTGAACTCGACTTCCCTTGCGTACTAGATGGTTCTACTGTGCCTGATAGGTTGCAGAATGGCGTGTTCAAGTTAGTCGTAAACCTAAAGAATGACTGGGCTTTAGGTGAGGTTAAGAGCTTCGAGTACAACGTGGCGGCCGCAAACGCTAAGCAAATTCATGTGACCTTTATTAGAAACTGGACACCAGTAATGGAGAGTTACGCGGTTTGCTTTGATGAGAATGAGAAGAACGAACAGCTTGGAACAGAGGACTTCTACATTGATTTGTCTCTTGTTGAGGAGCTGGCTAGTGCTAATACTTCTTGGGCTGAGTTCTTTCTTGCTCTTGGTGTTCCAGTTAATAAATACAAGAGGGTATTTGACTTAAACGGATTCTTAGATATTACTGACGAGTATAGCTCAGCAAAAGCCAAAGAAATCTTAAATGAAAGAGATAGTTTTATTGTGTACTATAACCGCTTTCATCTTGACGGTTATGAAGACCTGCCTGGACCTAAGAACTATCCTTCTCTTGCTTGGCACGCCCCTAAGACCAATAACTATTACTTCGATACAGGAATAGGCAAAGGTTGGGACATTCAAGACATCACTGTTACAGCAATAGGAAGATGGTTTGACATTACAGGTGGAGGTTGTATGTTCGGTACTAAGAACCAATCCTTCTCTCTAAGTAAGTCAGCAGAAAACGCTTACTATGCTGTAGGAAAAGATAACCCTTACTTCCAAGCGGTCTTTAATGTAGAGAGCGCAGGTCAAGGTGGTTCCGGCGTTATCATCGGTACTCTTGAAGATATTGCAGATGTTCCTTTAAGAGAATACGCAATCAAGAGCAGTAATGAAGGAGCAAGCCCAGTTAAAGGATTTGCAGATTTGGTATTCAATGGCATCACATTAACTCGTGTTGAGAGTGGTAGTGTCGTGCTTACTAATAACTTATGTATTGGTATGGGGTATCTACAGAATGAGGAAGAGAATGGCGTAGTAACCTGTGCTGAAATAGCGCGCGTGCGTATTTATCATAATGGAGAATTAGTTGCTGACTTCATTCCTATTGCTGGTAACTTAAAGAATGGTTTCATCAATGACTATGACGTTGGATTCTATGATACTATTAGTATGAAATATATTGGATGGACTAATGAAGCTGGCACAACTGGTAGAACTCCAGAAGGTGATTTAATGAAGATTCCTGGTATGCCTGATACTCCTACTCCTCCTCCTCCTGCTGAAACCTACACTTTGACTATTGTTAATGGTACGGGTTCTGGTAACTATGAAGAAGGCGCTCTTGTATCTATTGTTGCTAATAGTCCAAGTGATAATACTCAAGAGTTTGATAAGTGGGTTATTACTTCTGGTAATGTAACTCTTAATTCTCCAGAAACTTCTGCAACTAATAGCTTTACGATGCCTGCTGAGGCCGTTACTATTACTGCTACCTATAAGAATAAAGACCCTTGGGAAAGCGTGGAACCGCAATGGTTTGTTTATACTAACTTAACTAAGTTACAAGCTGAAACATCTGCTAATCCAGGCGCAAATGCTTCAAGTTGGGATGATGAGCCTACTGCTGGTATTGAGTTTATTATTGCTTTCTCTAAGCCTGGTGTGAGTGGCGTTACTTTCTATCCTTCTGGTACTTCTGGTAAGACATTAAAGAAAATAAATCAAGGAACTCATGATGGTCGTTTCTACGTAACGCTTAAATCTAATAGCACAGTTTCCTTTAGTGGTTGTGATATTCAAGGTGTTTATGAAGGACAGACCATTATTCAAGAGTTTAGTGTTCATAGCTTATTCTAAGGAGGAGATTTATAATGCCTGAAACAAGAGCAATGGAGAATACATTGACTGTAATAAATAACCTCCAATATAATCCTATAGAGATTGCAGACTTCTGCATTGTAGAGGTCTATAAGGATGATATTAGCCTAGTAAATGCGCTAGGCTATTTCATCCAACCTCTCGATGGAGTTGGAGATATTAAAGAAACAATAGCAAATAGAGTAAGAGAAAGTGCGCCAAGTGGCTATGCGAATCTTGTAGTCTTGGCTGGTAGAGAGTTTGATACTTTCTCTAGGAGAATAGTATACGCGGTTTGGTACAATGGAGAGACTGTCCCCACATACCCAGCCGCCCCAGAAGTTCATGACTTAGGAGAGCCTGGTGACCCATTCGACTTCTATCAAGATATTGAGGTAATCAATGATAGCGTGCCTACTGACTGTAAAGTTACTCTTACTATTGATAGATTGGACTTGCCTGTTGAGTTCTACATTAATGATGATTATTTTAAGATTGATGTATCAAAACAAGTCCCTACGGATGAAAAAATTATTGAGATAGACAAAACTGGAGTTAAGTACAACTCAGTTCCAATAAATACTTACGAGTTTCTGTCCATTCCAAAATTAAAGTCTGCAAAAAACCTAATAAAAGTTAATAGGTTAATGATTCGCAAGGTCAAGGTAGAGTTTATCCATAAGTTCTAATTAAGGAGGAAACCGCACATGGTATTCAAAGTATTTGATAAAGATATGACTTATCTTTTTGGTATCTCTGAATACAAGGACTTGCGAATTACAGAGGAATTAGAGACTGGGTACAAGGTTGCCCAGTTCTCTCTTCCTTACACAATCCTTGTAGTCGAGGAAATGAAGATAGAGATAGATAACTATATGTATGTTATTAAGGAAGTTAATATGGAAGATTTAGGCTTGTATGATGTCTACTGCAAACCCTATTTCGGCAAGTTAGCTTCTAAGCATATAGATAGCATTACTGGCTTCAATATGGACTTCACCAATGTAATGTCAGCAATAGTAGAAGAAACTGATTGGACATTTACTGTGGCTCCTGATTTGACTGGTTCTTTTCAAATGAACTTACATAGGAAGAGCGCCATTGAAGCCATCCAAGCTGTAGCTCAGTTATTCCAAGCCGAACTAGAGTTTGATACAAAAAATAAAATTATTCATTGTTATAACAAGAGACAAAAGAAAGAGGAAGCCATCATATTAGATAATACGAACTTGCTGAAGTGCCAAGTTCAGTCTAATACTTATGACCTCATCACTAGACTAATTCCTATAGGCAAGGACGATACGACCATTGGGCTGGTCAATAATGGCCAATTATGGGTTGAAAATTTTGAATATACTACAGAAATAATTGTTGGTTACTATATTGATAGTAATTGCGAAAATGCCGATGACCTGCTCAAAATAGCTAGCTCTAAGGTTCTTGAGATCGGGCGGCCGCAAACTACTTATAAATTATTCTTAACTGATTTTCCTCTTGATGTAGTGGTCGGAGATAAAGTAAGAGTTATTGATAAGGTCAGAGGATTAGATACGACAAAGAGAGTACAGAAGATTGTTTTATATCCTTCTACTCCAGAAGAAAGTTATATGCAGTTAGGCTCTCTTGAGGTTTCTTTTGACAAGATTTATAAAGATATGAAGAAAGCGCAAGATATTGTTAATGAAGATACTTTAAGAGCTATAACTGAATTAACTAAGAACTACTCATAAGGAGGAATTAGTTATGGAATGGACTGTTGTAACAGCCCTAGTTGTAATAGTGGGCTTATTCTTTACAGTTGGTAAGCCTATCTGGGGCGTACTAAAGGAACTACAGACACTAAGAGTACAAACTGACTATCAAGAGGAAGAGATAAATACGGATGCTGAAACCGTTAAGGAATTAGTTAAGTTATCTCAATCTCACGAGAATAGACTAGCCAATCAGGAAAATGATATGGTAGAAATCAGAGCGCAAACTTCTGAGCTATTAAAAGTTACTTTATCTCATGAAGGAAGAATTAGTAGCTTAGAAAGCAAGAGCAAAGATAAGGAGTAAAAGGATTATGAAGGTTCTGGAAAAGATTGGAATGAGGATTGCGGCTCTCATAGATGTTAAAAGCTTGACTACTTTAGCTTTAATGATTGCATTTGTGATACTATCTATCACGGGTGTAATTGCGGCTGAGCAATTCCTGCAAATCTTCTTAGTAATTATAACTTATTACTTTACTAAGGCACAAGATAAAGACTCACAGGAATAAAAAAAACGGGACTACAGCTAATTACAACTGTAGTCCCGTTAAGTAATTTTATTAAGTCTCTGCCCAATATTCAGGATAAGCAATTTTATCCATGCGTATGATAGCTTCTAGGGGCGGCCGCACTCATAGTTATCACTCCTTATCCCATTTCTTAGCTTTAAGCCAAATATATAGTTCGTTAAGAGTCTCTATTCCTGCTTCATCCCACTTTACATCTGCTACTGTTTCTTTGCCGAAAACGTAATCTTTCACATAAGCAAAAACATCAAACCAGGTATTCTTAATCTTGTCGTACTTGCCTTTAAGTTCAGGGAAGATGCGCCAGAAAGCCATTTCCTGCATTTCTTCTACAGCTTCTCTAACTTCCTCATTCATATCTACTTTTGCTTCATCAAGAATATGAGCATCAATAGCCCAAGCGTTTAATCTTTCAATGTTAGCATTCTTCATAATTAGTTATCTCCTTTAATATATCTTATTACCAGAATAACTTTACCGTCTAGCTCAGTTATTATCATATCATCAAGAGCAAGATAGTCTATCAGTTCTTCAATTACTTCTTGCTTTTGATTGCGGATTTGCACATAATAGGGCCTCATAACTAGCCCTCCCCTCTTTAATTTATCTTAATTGTAGAGGGGTCAACCCATGTATCATCAACTGGATTGCCTAACCTATTAAGGTAGTCCCTTCTTTCCTCTGGACACTTGGGCCAGGGGATATAGAAATATGCTTTTCCTTCTACGAAACTAAATTCGCAGTCATCAATATCTAAACGTTCACAACAGAAGTTATATACATCGTGAATGCCTAACCATTCTTGAGCCTGTTTAATTGTTAAAGTCTTTCTTTCATACAACATCCTAGCCATAGCCTTATTTCTCCTTTTTTTTCACTATATAGTTGCCTAACCTCTAAGCAATTTCAACTCAATTTAAATGTAAACATATATATTACTTATCTTGTCATTTAATTTGAGTTGAAAATCTTAGAGTTTAGGCGGTTTCAATCATTTCCATGTAAGCGTCCACAATCTCTCTGATTTCTTCTTCTTCTTCATCAGAAGACCAGGCGCAACGTACAAAATTTTGACAGCTATAATAACAACAGCCAAATTGTCTCCAACAATCTTTTTGTGCTTGTGAGGATGGTTTCAATGGACGGCCATATTTATCCGTCTCAGAGATATCTTCTGGATGCTCTTTATAATGGTTAAGTCTCTCCCAGAACGTGGCCCAATACTCTTTATACTGGGCGGCCGCCTGTTCATTTTCCATATCTACTTCCTCTTGATGTTTCTCTCCATTAACATAAAAGCTAGTCCATACTTTTTTATCTGTCTTTCCGGTCTTAATAACCATACCTGCATCAAGTAGCATTCCACCCCAATTCTGCAATTTGCGCCAATCTGTTGTGCAACCATAATTTTCTTTAAGTAATTCTGCTCTTGTTTGCCAAGGACAATATTGATATTCTTCAAAATTCATTAAACAAGAGTAGAAGATAGTGAAGTCTCTAGTATTCTCTACTTTAATGTTCTTAGCTCTTAATAAATAATTTAATCTTTCTTCTGTTGATTGCGGTTCCCAGAGGATGATCGCCTCAGTTCTCGTGAACTTGTATCTACCTTTCTCGAAACCCATGCTCTTTAGCTTGGTTTCTATTGTTCTTTGAAGATTGGCTTTTGTAGGGTCAATACCCATTTTGACCGCTAAGTCTTTCTTCTTATAGGTTTTTTTCTCTAAATATATCGCTGACATTTCATATACTACTCCTTTACTGCTCAGATTTGGACTATCCTCTCCTGAAAGTCCTTAATGTAATTTTCTATGGCAGTAGCATGACTATCCTTGAGTGGTCGTCCTTCACGGAGCCATTTGCGCAAGGCTGTATAGTTGACTGTACTACCATCTGCTATTGCTTGCACACTAATACCCATTTTAGTGAACAAATCAACTCGATTCTTTAATACTGCATATTCTGCACTGTGTTCTTTCATGTGTTTAATTCTCCTTTTTATTAGATTCTACGGTTATGCCTATTTTTTGGCTAAATCGGTCAAAAGAGAAAGCCATCCAGGGTTGGGTGGCCCCAGATGGCATATCTATATGAAATGTCATTTAGACCGATTTGCTTTTAGGAGGCTCTCCCTAGGAGCCTATGGAAACTCCTAGGGATTGATTGATAGTTTTTATATGCTCCCCAGCGTTTTGAGGAGTGGTGCTAGGGTTGAACCACTATGGCTAAGCAAGAACTCGTTTAAGTCCTGCCACTTTTGTAAAGGGTTGGAGGGCTAATCTCTTCCCCTTCATATATATATGAAAATTATAAATGATGCCTTATAAATTTTGGCCCAAAATTTTTGAAAAAAAATTTTTTAATGATTGGCTCTGTAGTGTGTAGAGCCGTCTCCAGAAGAACGTAATCAGAATGACCGTTGAATTTCATTCTTTATGTATATATAATAACAAAAATTTTTTTTAAAGTCAACCTGATTACTTTGTAACATGGAGTTGAGTGCGCTTATACCAGATTTTATTACTATCAAAAGAAGGCAAATTGTAATTAAAGGGTGGTTTATATTTGCGTAGATAGAAGCACTCACGGTCATCTAGGGAGGCAAGGCCGCGCTCTTCAAGAACAACAAAAGCCATTGGAATACCTGATGCTTTTGTTTCTCTCATACGGTCATACATTGTAAACCAGTTCTCTCTTGCTTGTGGACAGAGAGTATTAGTCTTGTGAGAAATCCATCTTTCTATAAAGTTAGTGCTTTTTCCTACATAAAGAATTGCGGTCGGGTCTTCATGCCAATCCTTGTCAGTACGAACAAGCGCATATATTCCACTTTTATTTTCCCATTTGCTCTTGATTTCTTGAGGCATTTCCTCGTATAACTTATCTTTAAAAGCCTGTTCTTCAGGCCCAATTTTACCCATTTTCATTTCATATAGACTCCTTTATTCTAAGATTTTCAACTCAATTTAAATGTAAAGATATATAATACTTATCTTGTCATTTAAATTGAGTTGAAAATGCTTAGGTAAGAAGAACTTCCACCCAAGTACTTCTTACCCTTTCACTGTATATTGAAAAATAAAGCAAGTAAGTTAAAAATTTTGGCCCAAAATTTTATCTTGACCTAGTAAAAATTTTCTGATATAATAGTAGTTAGAAATTTTGGGCAAAATTATTTTTTCTTTCTTATAGAATTTTCATATATAGTATCAGATAAGAATAATCTATAAGGAGGAATAATCATGTTAAGTATGGGTTCTTCAAGTGGAAACGTAGTAAATAACCAGAAAGAATGGATTGAACTATAATTAAAAGGAGGGGTAGATATGAGTCCTGCCGATAGAGACCCTTCGACAATCAGACCTAATACTATGAAGAAGTATAAGCAGATTGTCGATACTTGGCTAACAAACGGATACAATGCTGTGGAAGCGTATCTATCCGTTTATCCAAACGCCAAAAGAACAACAGCATCTCAAGAGTTTAGTAAGATTAGACGGATACCAGAGATAGCCGAATATATAAAGACGATGGAACGCGATAAGTTAGAAAATATGAATATAACTTTAGACCGTCTATATGCAGAGATGGCTAAGATTGCGTTCAATGAGGACCCTAATTGTCCTATGACAGCAAGAACTAAGATGTTAGAAGTTCTTACTAAGAATATTAAGGAAGATGAAGGTAAAACCGCAAACACAATGAAGATAGTAATAGGAGTGGATGACGATGGAGATTCGCCTGAAGAAGAAGATATTTAACCCTGTTTACTTTCCTCATTTGATGGATTATAGCAAAAGATATGAAGTCTACTATGGTGGTGCTGGTTCAGGCAAATCAGTATTTATTGCGCAAAAGCTAGTCTATAGGGCGCTACGGTCTAAGAGGAAGATATTGGTTTTAAGAAAGGTTAATTCTACAACTAAGAACTCAACCTTTGCGCTATTGATTAAAACCTTATCAGATTGGAAACTGATTAACTATTGTAAAGTAAATAAGTCTGACTTTACAATTACCCTTCCAAACAACTCGCAATTTCTCTGTATGGGACTAGATGACCCGGAGAAACTCAAGTCAATAGCCGGCATAACAGATGCTTGGTTAGAAGAAGCTACCGAGTTTACACAAGATGACTTTAACCAAGTAGACTTACGTATCAGAGAGCAAGTAGATAACTCTCAAATAATCTTGTCTTTTAACCCTGTATCAAAAGCAAATTGGTGTTATTTCAACTTCTTTAAACCAAATGAAGAACTGGAAGAATTTAGAAGTCAATGTACGATTGTTCAAACTACCTACAAAGACAATAAGTTTCTTCCAAATAATTATATTAAGACACTACAAATGATGATGGCTACTAACCCCGTATATTATAAGATATATGCGCTAGGAGAGTTCGGTAGCTTAGATAAGCTAGTTTATAATAACTGGCAGTCTTATGATTTCGACCACACTAAGCTCAAAGGTAAGCTATGTATTGGCTTGGACTTTGGGTACGTTAATGACCCGACCGCAATCATTGCCTCTATTGTTAATCAAGAGGACAAGAGAATATACATATTCCAAGAGATGGTTGAGGAAGGACTGCTTAATGATGAGATTGGACGAAAGATTATAGACTTAGGGTTCAAAAAATCAGATATAATTGCCGATAGTGCTGAACAGAAATCAATAGAAGAGATTAAGAGGATGGGGATTCCTAGAATTGCGGCCGCGGCTAAAGGGCCTGATTCTATTATTCATGGAATCAATCATGTTAGTGAATATGAGATAGTTGTTCATCCTTCTTGTGTTAGAACTATTGAAGAACTACAGAACTATAGTTGGCAGAAAGACAAAGCTACAAATGAATATATAAATAAACCAGTCGATAAGTTCAATCACTGCTTAGATGCTTTGAGATATAGTTTACAGTGTTTGGACATTAGACCAAGACTACAAACTATGAGCAAAGATGCTTTATTCTAAGGAGGAGATAGAATGTTTAGATTAGAAAGCGCAGATAAACTAACTCAAGAAATGGTAAGAGAGTTAGTTGTAAAGTTTCGTGGAGAGGACTTGCCTCGTCTAAAGAAACTTAAAGATTATTATTTGAATAAAACAGCTATCTTACGTAGACCTTGTGTTGACCCTTCAAAGCCAAATAATAAGGTTGTTCATTCATTTGCGCAATACATTACTGATACGCTTGTTGGTTATTTTGTTGGTGAGCCTGTCGTTTATTCTTCAAATGAGAACATCAATGATTTGAAGATGGTCTTTGAATATAATGATGAGCAAGATGAGAATACAACAATAGCAAAGGATTGTTCAATCTATGGACGTGCTTGGGAACAAGTCTATGTAGATAAAGATGGTAATGTGCGGTTTTGTGCCTTAGACCCTCGTGAAGTCATTCCTATTTACGGAACAAGTCTTGATAATGAGTTAGTTGCGGTCGTCCGTTTCTACATGAATAGAGACTTAGTGTTTGGCGTAGATGAAATGATTGTTGAGGTCTACACAGATAAGGAGATTATTCGTTACAAGACAGGTGACGCTGTGGCGGATTTACATCTCATCGACCGCAAACAACATGGATTCAATTCTGTTCCTATTGTTGAATACAGAAACAACGATGATTGTTACGGCGATTATGAAGGAGTTATTTCTCTGATTGACGCTTATGATGCTCTTGTTTCTGATGATTTGAACGACTTTGAATAGTTTGTTGATGCTTACTTAGCTTTGTATGGTTATACTGCTGAACCAGAAGATATTGCTAAGATGAAGCAACAGAGAGTTCTTCTAATGGACAACGATTCTAAAGCTGAATGGTTAGTCAAGAAGGGCGATAGTCAAGGTGTTGAAACAACAAAAGAGAGAATTGAGAGAGATATTCATAAGTTTAGTAAGACACCTAATAGTAGTGACCAGAACTTTGGTGGTAATACTTCTGGTGTTGCCATGAAATATAAATTGCTTGGAACTGAGAATATTGCTTCTATTAAGGAGCGCAAGTTTAAGAAAGGTCTACAGAGACGTCTTGAGCTGATTAGTGGTATTCTTAAAAAGTTGAGCAGACCTTCTTTCGATTGGTTAGGAATTGACATTACATTTACTCGTAATATTCCTATCAATGAAGATGATGTTTCTGCTATGGTTAAGAACTTGAACGGCATTGTAAGTAAGCAAACTCTTGTGGCTCAACTTCCTTTTATTGATGACCCAGCACAAGAGATGAAGCAACTGAACAATGAACTTAAACAGTCAATCTTCTATGCTAATCCTCAATTAGAATTAAATCAAGAGGAAGAAGTAGTTGAATGAGTGTAAGTGGCGTTCAGGGATTAGCGTTTGCGGTTTCGGCAGGTCTTGAGCCACAAGTAATCTCACTTTACGATTCTTTAATGAAGAAGATTGAGGCGATGGTACTTGTTGGCTCGGAGCCTGCAATCGTGGCGGCCGCAATCAATTTAGAATTAAAGAAGATAGAAGATTACTGTACTAACAACTTGGCTAATCTTATGCCTGTTGTTTATAATACAGCCTTTCATTGGACTATTGTTGAGGAACAATTAAAGGCAGGAATTGTAATAAAGAATCAAGTCTATTTGCCTCAATGGTGTCAAGACGGAAAGACTTTTTATGATAGAATCTTGGCAAACGGCAATCAAACCTTGGCTTCATTGAATGGGCTATTGATGAGTGGACTAGAAGAAAAACCTGTTCTTCTTGGACTAATCACAGATGAACTTTCTAAAGCTAAGAATAGTTGGTTGCGGTTGCTAAGAACAGAAACTGAAGCTGCTTATAGTCAAGGGGTAAGGGATGCTCTTATTGCTCTTGGTTATTTGTATGCGGTTATTGACAATCCAGACCCATGTGATAGAATATGTGTTGACGAGGTTGGAGAGAGATGTGTAACTCTTACAGAAGCGAGGGTAGGGTTAGATTTGCCACCGTTTCATCCAAACTGTAAATGCGTATTTCGAGGTATATGGTATCAACCCTGATAAGCATTTTCAACTCATTTTAAATGTAAAGATATATAATATATATATTGTCATTTGATTTGAGTTGAAAATGCCTCTTAATAGAAATTTTGGGCAAAAATATTTTGTTCACCAATAATAATTTTTATATATAATATGCGAGGGACAAGAAAAGCAACAGAAATGGGGCTTCAATGTAACTCATAAGGAGGATTTTAATATGGACGAGAATAAAAACGTTCAAGAGCAAGAAACTGAGACTACAACTCAAGAGAACAAGATTGAATTAACCGAGAAAGAACTTCAATCTATGATTGATAAGAGAGTAAGCCAGGCGCTTGCAACACAGAAACAAAAACTTGAAGAAGCCAATAAACTTGCTAATATGTCTGCCGAAGAGCGGAGAGAAGCTGAGTATCAAGAGAAAATTAAGGCTCTTGAGGAAAGAGAAGCTAAGTTAGCAAGAGCAGAAATGTTGACAGAGCTTACAAAGCAACTGTCTGAAAAGAATCTACCCGTTGAATCAGCGGACTTCCTTCTTGGTAAGGATGCAGACGCGACTTCTGCTAATCTAAAGGCTTTTGAAAAGATGTTTAATAAGGCCGTAAGTGCGCAAGTGGCTCAACAGCTTGGTGGGAATGCTCCACAAGCCTCCACAAACGAGACTGGCGCAATTACTAAAGAACAGTTTAGTAAAATGACGTTGGCTCA